>Ga0187877_1003271_pt1 | contig 13343 bp, 9 predicted proteins | sample June2016WEW_17_1_3_FD_132430 | JGI IMG/M metagenome (GOLD analysis project Ga0187877, IMG submission 132430) | Peatland microbial communities from SPRUCE experiment site at the Marcell Experimental Forest, Minnesota, USA - June2016WEW_17_100 | ecosystem: Environmental > Terrestrial > Soil >... | reverse complement strand
TGCTCGAGCCGCTTTCCGCGGATTCGCCGGTGCAGAAGCTGATCGACAAGAACGGCGGTCGAGGCGGACTGGCGCATGTGGCATTTCGAGTGGAAAGTGCGCAGCGCGCGTTCGAGGTGATGCAAGCCGATGGATTCCAACTGATCGACAAAGCTCCGCGCAGGGGTTCGCGGGGAACGACGGTGTTTTTTGTGCACCCGAAGTCGCGGGCGGAGGGTGCGTTCGGGCTTTTGATTGAGATGGTAGAAGACCCCGGGGGCAAGTGAGAGATGACGGCAGCTGATCATTTGCTCGATGAATTTCCAGCGGTGAGCACCGCGGAGTGGGAAGCGGCGATCGCGCGGGACCTGAAGGGCGCCGACTACGAAAAACGACTCATCTGGCACAGCGAAGATGGACTCGCGCTGAAGCCCTACTATCGTGCCGAAGATATCAAGGACCTGGTGGGCCTGGATGCTGCGCCGGGCGAGTTTCCCTTCCGTCGTGGTGCGCGAACAACTGGTGACTGGCGGATTCGCGAAGAGGTTGACGCGGCAGATGCGGAGGGCGCAAATCGCGCGGCCCGCGAGGCGGTTGCGGCAGGTGCGGAGGAGATCGCGTTCCGCGCTGTTCGCGTTGAAGGCGCGGCGGAGCTGGAGCGGATTCTGGCGAACCTCGATGAGATTCCGGTGCGCTTTGAATATGCCGACGAACGGCTGATCGGCCTGCTGATCGAGAAGATGAGAAAGCAGCCGCGCGCGGCGGGAATCTCGACCGGGTGCGACGCGCTGCCCAGTATTCCCTTTGCGGCGGATGCGATCACCGCGGCGCCGGACGGGTTTGTGCCGTTCACGATTGACGGTGCGGCTTTCGAAGAGGCCGGGGCGACGTGCGTGGAAGAAGTTGGATTCACGCTGGCGGCGGGCGTGGATTTCCTGTCTGCGGTCGAAGAGCGGGGAGCGGATGTGGGGCGCGCAGCGACGGCGCTGGAATTCAGCTTTGCGACCGGATCGAATTATTTCTTTCAGATCGCCAAACTGCGCGCATTCCGGATGGCTTGGGCGCGCGTGCTGGAGAGCTTTGGCGGCGAGCGCGAGAGAGCGAATGCGCGGATCGCGGCGCGGACGTCGCGATGGAATAAGACCGTCTACGATCCGCATGTGAACGTTTTGCGCGCAACCACCGAGGCGATGGCCGCGGTGCTGGGCGGCGCGGACTCAGTGACCGTGGCACCCTTCGACGATTGTTACGCCGACGCCGGCGATGCGAGCCGGCGGCTGGCGCGGAACACGCAACTCCTGCTGAAACACGAGGCGGGGATGGAACGTGTGGCGGATGCCGGCGGAGGGGCCTATGCCCTCGAGGCGCTGACCGATGCGCTGGCGGGTGAAGGCTGGAAGCGCATGCAGCAGATCGAGGCGCAAGGCGGCTTTCGCAAGGCGCAGGCGGCCGGGGCGATCGCGCAGGTGCTGGAGCGGTCGATGGCGGCGCGGGAAAATGCTGTTGTGTTGCGGCGCCGTGTGATGGTGGGAACGAATCAGTTCGCGAATGGCGCCGAGCAGGCATTGAGCATCGTCGACAGAGCGCGAATGAGCGAGACCAAGCGTGGAGCGCGGATCTATGAGGAGCTTCGACTGAGGACAGAGCGGCATACGGCGTCGGGTGAAAGAACACCGCGCGTTTTGCTGGCGGAGTTTGGCGACGTGAAGATGCGCGCCGCGCGCTCGCATTTCGCAGCGAACTTTTTTGCCTGCGCCGGATTTGAAACTGTCACACGCCGGTTCAGAAAGGCAGCGGAGATCGCAGCGGCGGAGGGCGACCTAATCGTGCTTTGCGGCGCCGACACGGATTACGCAGCCGTAGCCGCGCCGCTGATGGCAAAGCTGAGGGATCTGGGTCGAACCACTCCTGTGATTGTGGCGGGAAACCCCGAAGGCGCCCAGAAGCTGGCGGCAGCGGGGGTCGCGGACTTCGTGCACGTGCGCAGCAATCCCGTGGAAATGTTGACGAAGTGGCAGGAACGGTTGGGGATCAAGGCATAACAATGCGGCCGGATTTTGCGAAGATCGATTGGAAGGTCAACGCGACGGAATCGACGTGGCGCGAGGCAGAAGAGCGGCTTTCGCCCGAGCATATCTCGATCAGGAACTTCTACACGCAAGCGGACCTGGAGGGGCTGGGGCACCTGGAATACGCGGCGGGCATTCCACCATTTCTGCGCGGACCGTACTCAACAATGTATGCGCTGCGGCCGTGGACGATCAGGCAGTACGCGGGTTTTTCGACGGCGGAGGAGTCGAACGCTTTTTATCGCCGCAACCTGGCGGCGGGGCAGCGCGGGCTTTCGGTGGCGTTCGATCTGGCAACGCACCGCGGGTACGACTCCGATCACGAGCGCGTGACGGGCGACGTGGGCAAGGCGGGCGTGGCTATCGACTCGATTCTCGATATGAAGGTCCTGTTTCACCGCATTCCGCTGGACCAGATGTCGGTGTCGATGACGATGAATGGCGCGGTGCTGCCGATCATGGCGTTCTATATTGTTGCGGCCGAGGAGCAGGGCGTGGCGCCGGAAGCGTTGAGCGGGACCATCCAGAACGACATTCTGAAGGAGTTCATGGTCCGCAACACTTACATCTATCCGCCGGCGGGTTCGATGCGGATCATCGGCGACATTTTCCGCTACTGCTCGGCGCGGATGCCGAAGTTCAACTGCATCAGCGTGAGCGGCTACCACATGCAGGAGGCGGGCGCGACGGCCGATCTGGAGCTGGCGTATACGCTGGCCGATGGCCTGGAGTATTTGCGCACGGGAGTGAACGCCGGGCTGAATGTGGACGATTTCGCGCCGCGCATTTCGTTCTTCTGGGGCATCGGCATGAACCACTTTATGGAGATTGCCAAGATGCGGGCCGCACGGATGCTGTGGGCGAAGGTGGTGAAGAGTTTTGGCGCGAAGAATCCGAAGTCGCTCGCGCTGCGCGCGCACTCGCAGACCTCAGGATGGAGCCTGACGGCTCAGGATCCGTACAACAACGTGGTGCGCACGTGCGTGGAGGCGATGGCCGCGGCTTTCGGCGGCACGCAATCGCTGCACACAAACGCGCTGGACGAGGCGCTGGCGCTGCCGACGGATTTTTCGGCGCGGATCGCGCGGAATACGCAACTCTACCTGCAGCTTGAAACGGGAATCACGCATGTGGTAGATCCGTGGGCGGGGTCGTACTACGTGGAACGGCTGACGCACGAGCTGATGCACGCAGCATGGAAGTCGATCGAGGAGATTGAGGAGCTGGGCGGAATGGCGAAGGCGATCGAAACCGGGTTGCCGAAGATGCGCATTGAAGAGGCGGCGGCGCGGCGGCAGGCGGCGATCGATTCGGGGCGCGACATGATCGTTGGCGTGAACGCGTACCCGGTGATGGAGGAGCCGGAGATTCCCGTGCTCGATATCGATAATGACGCGGTGCGCACGGCGCAGGTGAAGCGGCTGGAGCAACTGAAGGCCGAACGGGATGCGAGCGCGGTGCGAGAGACATTAGGGAGGTTGGAACGGTGCGCAGCAAGCGGCAACGGAAATCTGCTGGAGTGCGCGGTGGAGGCGGCGCGGAAACGAGCGACGCTGGGGGAGATTTCGACAGCGCTCGAGAACGTGTGGGGCCGCTACGAAGCGGCAACGCGAACGATTGCGGGCGTGTACTCCGCCGAGAGCGCGGGCGGCGAAGAGTTCAAGAAGGCGCGGCGCATGGTGGAGGACTTTGAGCGCGAGGAGGGGCGGCGGCCGCGAATCCTGGTGGCGAAGATGGGCCAGGATGGGCACGATCGAGGCGCGAAAGTGATTGCAACCGCGTTCGCCGACATCGGCTTCGACGTTGATATCGGGCCGCTGTTCCAGACGCCGCGCGAGGTGGCGCGATTCGCGATGGACAGCGATGTGCACGCGGTGGGCGTGTCAAGCCTGGCGGCGGGGCACAGGACGCTGGTGCCGCAACTGATCAAGGAATTGCGCGCGCTGGGACGCGACGACATTCTGGTGGTTGTGGGCGGAGTGATTCCGCCGCAGGACTACAAGTTTCTCTACGACGCCGGCGTGGCAGGGATCTACGGGCCGGGTACGGTGATTCCGGTGGCGGCGCAGAAGATTGTGGAGATGCTGAGCGCCGCGGTGATGAGCTAGGTGAATGGCATGAAGAGCCTGCTGCGCGAAGTGCCGGGATGCAAGACGCCAGAGGCGCCGCGCGCGGCGAAGAGACATCGGCCACTCTCGCGCGAAGAGTACCGCGATGGAATTCTGCGCGGCGACCGGACGGTGCTGGCACGCGCGGTCACGCTCGTGGAGAGCGCACGCGATGCGGACCGTGAGCTGGCCGAACAGATTGTCGAGGATTGCCTGCCAGCCGCGGCAGGCGATTCGATCCGTGTGGGAATCACGGGTGTGCCCGGCGCGGGCAAGAGCACGCTGATCGAGGCTCTGGGCCGGTATCTGATCGAGGAGCGGAAGGAGAAAATTGCGGTGCTGGCGATTGACCCCAGCAGCCAAATCTCGGGCGGAAGCATTCTAGGCGATAAAACACGGATGCCGGCGCTTGCCGCGAGCGAGATGGCATTCATCCGGCCGTCGCCCTCTCGCGGTATTGCGGGTGGCGTGGCGCAGCGGACGCGCGAGGCGATGCTGCTGTGCGAGGCTGCGGGCTACCGAAACATCCTGGTGGAGACGATCGGCGTTGGCCAGTCGGAAACCGCGGTGCATGAGATGGTGGATTTCTTTTTGCTGATTACGCTGGCGGGTGCGGGCGACGAGTTGCAGGGAATCAAGCGCGGAGTGATGGAACTGGCCGACCTGGTGGCCGTGAACAAGGCCGATGGCGCAAACGTGGCGGCCGCAGAACGTGCACGGGCCGTGGCTGAGAACGGACTGCACTTTTTCCCGGCATCGGAATCGGGATGGACGCCGCACGCGGTGGCGTGCTCCGCGACGACGGGAATGGGAATCCGCGAGCTGTGGGATTGCGTGCGCGAGTATATTGCGCTGACGCGAGCGAATGGATGGTATGCCGCAAGCCGGCGCGCACAGCAGCGGCGATGGATGCACGAGATGATCGATCAATCGCTGCGGCAGCGGTTTGACGCGCACCCGGGTGTGCGCCGCCGCATGGAGGCACTGGAGCGCGACGTCGCGGAGGGGCGGACGACATCGTTCCGTGCGGCGCGAACGCTGCTGGAAGCTTATTCCGATCCTGGGCGCGGTTGAAGGCGCTCCATCACTTCGTCGAGCGCGGATTCCCAGTGTGAGAGCTGGACGCCGAATCGGGCGTGCAGCTTTTCATTCGACAGGACGGAGTTGCGCGGGCGGGCGGCGAGTCTGGGATAGTCTTTGGTCGCGATGGGCGCGAGTTCGGGCGCTTTGACACCGAGGTGCTTGGAGGCGCGCGCAAAGATGGCCTGCGCGAAGCCAAACCACGAAACCGAGCCGCCGCAGGTCATGTGGTAGAGGCCAGACCAGCTTTGCGCATCGCCGAAGCGGCCTGCCAACACGCCAGCGACGATCGCGTAGGTGGCGCGGGCGAGCTGGATGGATGTGGTAGGTGCGCCGATCTGATCGTCGACGATGGAAAGCTTGTCGCGCTCGCGCGCCAGGCGAAGCATGGTGAGCAGAAAATTGCTGCCATGCGGCCCGTAGACCCAACTGGTGCGAAAGATGAGGTGCTTCGCCCGGCTGTTCCGGATGGCCTGTTCCCCTGCTAATTTGGATGCACCATAGACGTTGAGGGGCGCGGGCGCGTCGTCTTCCGTCCAAGGCCCGGGCTTGGCGCCATTGAAGACATAGTCAGTGGAGTAATGAACGAGGAGGGCGTTGCGTTCAGCTGCCTCTTCAGCGAGAACGCGAGGAGCGAGGGCGTTGACGGCGTGAGCGAGAGCCATCTCGGACTCGGCGCGGTCGACGGCGGTGTAGGCGGCGGCGTTGAAAATCAGATCGGGAGCGGCACGGCGAACAAGCTCGCGCGTTTGATCGGGATCGGCAAGGTCGACGGACTCTTTGTCGACCGCGACGATGGGGCCGACGCCGGCGAATATCTTCTCCAGTTCGCGGCCGAGCTGACCAGCATTGCCGACGATGAGGATGCGGGGGTTTTTCGACGGATCTGCGAACGGAGTTGGAGAGTCGGTCATGCGTGCGAATTCTGGAAACGGTTCGGTTTGCTGTTCGCATTCTAACTGGCTCGACCGGCACGGTTCGCGTCCGATCGTGATTACCCGTACAATTCACAAGAGGAGTGTTTGTCCTTAGAAGAGGAGTGTTTGTCCGATGCGCCGGGTTTATTGCGATGCGAATGCCACCACGCCCCTGTTGCCGGAGGTGATGGAAGCAATGCGTCCCTATTGGATGGAGGAGTTCGGGAACGCTTCATCGATTCATCAGCAGGGGCAGAAGGCGCGCAAGGCGGTGGATAACGCGCGCGAAACGCTGGCGCGATTTTTCGGGTGCCGCGAGGCGGAGGTGGTGTTCAATTCCGGCGGGACGGAGGGCGATAACACGGCGGTGTTCGGGCTGCTGCGGCCGGGCGATCACTTCATCACCACTTCGATTGAGCACTCGGCGGTGCTGCGCGCGGCCGATCGCGTGGCGGAGCGCGGAGTGGATGTGACGTTTGTGGGACCGCGCGCGAACGGGCTGATCGATCCTGAGGAGATTCGGAGGGCCATCCGGCCGGCAACGCGGCTGGGCGATTCTCGCAGGACCCTGGTCAGCGTAATGCTGGCAAACAATGAGACGGGCGTTCTGCAACCGGTGGACGAGATCGGGCAAATTGCGGCCGAGGCGGGCGCGTACTTCCACATCGACGCGGTGCAGGGAGCGGGGAAGGTTCCGTTTGACGTGCGGAGGTTCGGCTGCCATTTGTGTTCGATCAGCGCGCACAAAATGCACGGGCCGAAGGGAGTGGGCGCGATGTATGTGCGGCGCGGGACTCCGATTGAGGCGCTGATTGTGGGCGGCAGCCACGAGCGCCGGCAGCGCGCGGGCACCCAGAATGTGCCGGGCATCGTGGGACTGGGCAAGGCCGCAGAGCTGGCGATGGAGAGCCTGGAAGACGGAACCGTCGAGCGGGTGGCGGCGCTGCGCGACAGGCTGGAGGCGGGGATCCTGGAGATTGCAGGAACGGGCGTGAACGGAGCGGGAGCGCCGCGCGCAGCGAATACAACAAACATTCACTTTGAGCAACTGGAGGGCGAGGCGCTGGTGATCGCGCTCGATCTGAAGGGCGTGGCGGTGAGCGGCGGGTCGGCCTGCCACTCGGGATCGACTGAGCCGAGCCACGTGCTGATGGCGATGGGACTGGACAAGAATGCCGCACGCGCGAGTTTGCGGTTCAGCTTGCTGAAGACCACAACCGAGGAAGATGTGGATCACGTTTTGCGCGTAGTTCCGGACGCAGTGGAACATTTGCGGGCGCTGGCGCCGGAGGTTGCGGGGACGAGAGGGTAAGACGGCTTTCAGCTATCAGCTATTAGCCAGGTTGTGGTGGAGGAACATCGTGATTGCCAGGGAAGACAAGTGACAAAATCCGGTTGCATCAATAACACGCGGCGATGAAAAGGCATCCCTCAGGGGCTAAAGCCCCCTGTTGATGCACCTTCTACGGCACGGCTAAAGCCGTGCCCCTTCAATGCCGGATTTATGGAGCCAGTTCCAGGGACTAACGTCTTTTTCCTATATGAGTCAGAACGAAACTATTGCGGTGGCGATGTCCGGAGGGGTGGACTCCTCGACGGCGGCGGCGATCCTCGCTGATGCGGGCGACGGCTCCGGCGCTCCACGCAACAACGTTGTGGGGCTGACGCTGCAGCTGTGGGATCAGACGCGGCTGGCAGGTAAGCACGGGATTCCCGATGCACCGCGAGCAGGACGGTGCTGTTCCCTAGATGACGTATACGATGCGCGGCGCGTCGCCGAGCAGATTGGCATTCCTTATTACGTGGTGAACCAAGAGGAGCGGTTCGAGCGCGACGTGGTGCGGCCGTTTGTGGACGAGTATCTAGCCGGGCGCACGCCGATTCCCTGCTCTCTCTGTAACAACCACATCAAGTTCGATCAACTGCTAAGGACGGCGCGCAGCATTGGAGCGGAGCGCATCGCGACCGGTCACTACGCGGTGAACGAGTACGACGAGAAGCGGGGCCGCTGGATCCTGAAGCGGCCGGCGGACGCGGCCAAGGACCAGACGTACTTTCTGTTCGGGCTGACTCAGGAGCAACTGGCACGCACGCTTTTTCCGCTGGGCCACATGACCAAGCCGGAGGTGCGCGAGGTAGCGCGGAAGCATGGGTTGAGGCTGGCCGAGAAGCCCGACTCGCAGGAGATCTGCTTTGTTCCGGGCGGCAATTACAAGCAGTTCCTGAACGCGTATCTCGAAGAGCAGGGCGAGCGAATGCCGGAGATGGCAGGCGAGCTGGTTGCTTCAAGCGGCGAGGTGATCGGACGACACGAGGGGATCTACAACTTCACGGTTGGGCAGCGCAAGGGATTGGGCGTGGGGGGTCCGACGCCGTTGTACGTGCTGAATATCGATCCGGCGAGCCATCGCGTGACGGTGGGCGCCGATGCCGAGTTGGCCACGCGATCGCTGCGCGCGCGGCAACTGAACTGGATCAGCATTGCAGAGCTGCCCGGCCCGATGCGGGTGCGAGCCAAGATCCGCCACCGGCACGAGCCTGCGTGGGCCACTCTGGAGCCCGCAGGCGCAGACGAGGTTGCGGCCACCTTCGACGAACCGCAGCGCGCTGTGACGCCGGGGCAGGCGGCCGTGTTCTACGAGGGCGACGAAGTTGTGGGCGGCGGATGGATCGTGTGAAACGATGACCGGCTTTGCCAACAATGCGCTCTGAAAAGGCTGTGGAGCCGGTAAGCATGGGTGCGGGCCTGGAGGCCCACACGACAGCCGGACTGGAGCCCGGCGCTACTTGGGGCGCGGCATATTGAAGCGATCGTGGGTGCGGACGTAGGTTGGTCCGCCCATGCGGCCGATTGCGCTCAGCTTGTCAGGATCGATTTTGTAGCCGTCGAGCAGCGACTCCTGAATGTGGAAGCGCAGAACTTCGCCGAGCACGAGAATACCGCCGCCCGGCCGATCGCTGACGGGGACGATTTGAAACAGGCGGCACTCCATTTGCGCTTTGCTTTCGGCAACGCGCGGCGGCCTGACGAGATCGCTGGCGACGGGCGTGAGGCCGGAGAGCTCGAACTCGTCCACGTCGGGCGGAACATCGGCCGAGCAGGCGTTCATTTGCGCGGCGAACTCTTCCGAGACGATGTTGACGACGAATTCGCCGGTGGCCTTAATGTTGAGCAGGGTGTCCTTGTAGGGATGCGGGCCGGAGCGGACGGACGTGGAGAAACAGACAACCGGAGGGTTCGACCCGCAGGCGGTGAAATAGCTGAAGGGCGCGAGGTTCCTTATGCCGGCCGCATCGATTGAGGAGACGAAAGCGATGGGCCGCGGCACGATCATGCCGATCATGAGTTTATAGATGTCATTGGGCGCGATGCCGGCAGGATCGAGGGCGCGCATTCCTCTGCCTCTTTCGGTTCCTCAACACCGATTGGCCGCGTGAGCGGGACGGGCGAGATCTAGACAAACATATCGTGATCGCGGGCCGGGGGAGCAGCTTGCGAGCGAGGCGCGGGCGCTCCGCTGCGCATGGTTTCGACGAACGCTTTCACAGAAGCCAAAATCCCGGATAGCTGGCGCATGGGCTTGCTGACGGCATCAGAGACAGCAGCCCCTGCGTGCTCGACGGTGTCGAAAAGATTCGACAGCATGCCGTCGAGGCGGCTGGCCTGGATGCGGAGGCGCCCGACGATCTCGTTGGCCGCGGATTGCACATCGGCGGTCTGGACGCGCAGGGAATGGGCGAGGGCGGCCACGTCGTCGACCGTGCCTTCAATCTTCGGCGTCAAGCTTGTGACCAAAGCGCGCGATTTATCGATGAACGGGATGACCGAGGAGCGAAGCTCTTCGAGCTTCTCATCGACGGAACGGGCCGTCTTGCGCATGGAGACAAGGGCAGCCAACAGAATGACGGCCTGGGCCAGCATGGCCAGCGCGATCAATGCGAAGAAGAAGAGTTGAATGGTTTCATTGTCCAGCTTTGGCATGGTGATGCTCTCGCGCAGGTACTTTGCCGGCTTGCGGCTGACTGCCGGCGCACGCTTCTCAAGCGGAGGAAGCGGCATTTGGGCCAGAACCGGCGCTGGAGCGCGTTTCGCTTGCTCTCGCGTTCAGCGCCGGAACCGGCGATGACTGCCGGGGCCCGGCCATGGGCCCGGCGGAATCGACCGGCTCTCAGTACTCGTGGGTTTCAGGCTCGGTGTTTACCGACTTGTACGCCTGACGGCCGGCGTCAACGGCCGCGCTAACGCGGCTGGTCTGGTCGGCGACCAGATTCTTGCCGCGCTCGACAAACTCCTCCCACTGGGCTCGCCCGCGATCAACGACTTCGCGGCCGCGATCGACGTATTCACCCACCTGTTCCTTGCCGCGGTCGACCAGGGCCCCGACGTTCTCCGCGGCCTCGCGCGTGCGCACCCGCAGATACTCCGCGCCTTCGCGAGCTCCGGCCGCGAGTTCTTCGCGCGTCTCCTTACCGCTCTTTGGCGCATAGAGGATGCCGACCAGAGCGCCGACGCCTAATCCGGCCAAAAACCAGGCCAAACCGTAAGACTTGTTTTCTTCTGCCATACCGAAACCCCCTTGTTGCACTTTGCCTGAAGGCTGACTGAGACTACCAAACCTCAACAGTTTACCGCAATCGGCGCCGGACCGCAGATTGGATGCCTGCACGGGGTTTCCAGTCACTCGGGGCAACCGCAGGAATGCGCGAGAACTTCAGCGAAGTGGAGGGCGCTGCGGTGCGACAACTGCGCGATCTGCTCGCGACAACTAAAGCCGTCGGCAACGAGGATGGCAGCCGGCCCGGCGGATCGAACAGCGGGCAGCAGGCCCTGGCTGGCGATGGTCTTTGAGACTTCGAACTTATCTGCCTCGAAGCCGAAGGGACCGGCCATACCGCAGCAGCCAGCCTCGATGGATTCGACCGCCGCCCCGGCGCGGCGCAGCATTGCGATCTCACTCGCCGGCCCGCCGAAGACAGCCTTGTGGTGGCAGTGGCCGTGAACCAGGATGTGAGCCCCTTGAAGGCTGTCGGCAGCAAAGTCCGGCGCCTTTGCGTCAAGCCAGTCGGCAAGCAGCCAGACTTGCCGGCTCAAAAGCTGTGCACGCGGATCGGTGGGGAAAAGCTCAAGCAACTCGTCTTTGAAGACACTGGCGCAGCTGGGCTCAAGAAAGATAAACGGCAGGCCGGCTTCGATCTGCGGCGCCATGCGGCGGAGCACGCGCGAGAGATAACTGCGCGCGGCCGTGAGAAGGCCGAAGTCGTAAAGCGGGCGGCCGCAGCAGATGTGCCCGCGAGGTGTTTCGACCTGGAAGCCTGCCTGGGCGAGGACGCTTTCGGCGGCGGTGAGCGTTTGCGGATGGTAATAGTTGTTCCAGGTATCGGGCCAGAGGAGGACCACCTGCGGCGAGGCCGACTTTTGGACGGAATTCGCGGAAGAGCCGGCTGCGGGCCGCATCTTTTGGTAGCTTCGCGGCGCAAGCTTTGGCAATCGCCGCTCCTGCGCGACGCCGGCGATGCGCTTAACGAGCGGGCTGGTGAGCGTGCCGGTGAGGATGGCATTGGTGAGCGACGGCGTGAGCGAGCCGTAGCGCGCAAGGCGATCGGCGAATCCAAAAATATAGTGGCGCAGCGGATGCAGGCGGCCTTTATAGTGCTGCGCAAGGAACTCAGACTTGTAGGCGGCCATGTCGACCTGCACGGGGCACTCAGACTTGCAGGCCTTGCAACTGAGGCAGAGGTCGAGCGCCTGGTGGACGGAGGGGCTCGCGAATCCTTCTTCGCGAAGCGAGCCGGCCAGCATCTCCCAGAGCAGGTGGGCGCGGCCGCGGGTGGAGTGCTGCTCTTCGCCGGTGGCGCGGTAGCTGGGGCACATGACGCCACCCTGCGTGTTGCGGCACGAGCCGACGCCGACACAACGCTCCGTCGCGCGCTCGAGCGAGCCGCTGTCTTTGGCAAATGCAAAATGGGTCTCCCGGGTCCCCGAATGCGAGGGATCCGGGGCACCCAAGGCTGTGCTTGAAGACGCGCCGACGGGATGGCGAAGGTTTTCAACGGGATCGTAGACACGCACGGAATCGGAAAGCTTGCCGGGGTTCATGCGATTGTCTGGATCCCATAGCCTTTTGAACTCGCGGAAGGCCTCGATGAGCTCAGGGCCGAACATTTTTGGAAGCAGCGCGGCGCGCGACTGGCCGTCACCGTGCTCGCCAGAGAGCGAGCCGCCAAAGGAGAGAACAATTTCGGCGGCACGATCGATGAATTCGCGGAAGCGTTGAATGCCCTCGAGAGTGCGAAAGTCAAAGTTGATGCGCGTGTGCACGCAGCCCTGCCCATAGTGGCCATAAAGCGGGCTGCGGTAGCCGTACTCGGCCATGAGCTGTGTGATGGCGCGCAGATAGTCGCCGAGCCGCTCGGGAGGGACGGCGGCGTCTTCCCAACCCTCCCAGCGGTCGGGCTCGCCGGGCACAAAAACCATGGCGCCGAGCGCGGACTCGCGCACGTGCCAAACGGATTTGGCTTCCTCGGGCGTGCAGATGTGGGCAGCGGGCGGCGAAGGCCACGACTGCGATTCGCGCGCGACGGCTTCCGCTTTGGCGCGGGCCTCATCGGCCGACCACGCGCCACTTTCGAAGAGCAGGAATCCCACGCCTGGCGGGAGTTGGTCGAGCTCGCGCAGGGCCAGCCCTTTGCGCCGCATGAAATCCACGAGCAGGAAATCGAAGCCCTCGAGTCCGATGGGCTTGTGCTCGAGGGCGAGCGGAACGGCATCGGCCGCAAGGAAGGGATCGTTAAAGGCAAGCACGGTGAGTACGCGGAAGGGCGGGCTGGCGGTGAGATTGAGCGCGGCGGAGACGATGTTGGCGCATGTACCTTCGGAACCGACCAGCGCGCGCGCGACGTGAAAATTATTTTCGGGAAGGAGTTCGTCGAGGTTGTACCCGGAGACTCGGCGGGGAATGCGCGGAAATTTCTCGCGGACGAGAGCGGCATAGCGGTCGCGAATGTTTTTGAGGCCGGAGTAGATCTGGCCTGTGCGGCCGCCGGAGCGGATGAGCGCATCGAGCTGTTCGGGCGGCGTGGCGCCGACCGTCATGCGGGTGCCGTCGTAGAGGACGATTTCCAGGGACTCGATGTTGTCGTCGGTTTTGCCGGCCATTACGGAGTGGACGCCGCAGGAGTTGTTGCCGATC
>Ga0187877_1003266_pt1 | contig 13352 bp, 6 predicted proteins | sample June2016WEW_17_1_3_FD_132430 | JGI IMG/M metagenome (GOLD analysis project Ga0187877, IMG submission 132430) | Peatland microbial communities from SPRUCE experiment site at the Marcell Experimental Forest, Minnesota, USA - June2016WEW_17_100 | ecosystem: Environmental > Terrestrial > Soil >... | reverse complement strand
GAAGATGTGTGATATTGCCCGCGAACTCAACTGCCCGCTCATGAACCTTTGGCCAGGACAGGACGGATATGACTACCTTCTCTCCGCCGACTACGAAAACGAAATCGCGTGGCTCTGCGAGAGTATCGCTGAACTGGCTTCCTCGCATCAAGACCTGCGCTTCTCTCTGGAGTACAAACCCAAAGAACCTCGTACCCATTCCTATATGGCGCGGACGGGGGATACGCTGCTGCTCGCAAGAGAAACCGGCTGCACGAATGTAGGTATCACGATCGACACGGGTCACGCGTTTATCGGAGGAGAAGTAGTCGGAGAAGCAATCGTTCTTGCAAAGAGAGCTGGCAATCGCCTCTTTCATATGCATTTCAACGACAATCACACGACCACAGACGATGACATGATTGTGGGCACGGTGCACTCCATCTGCTATATCGAAGTGATCTACTGGCTTCGCCGTTGTGGATACACCGGTTGGCTGTCCATGGATCAGTATCCATACCGTGAAGATGGTGCCAATGCGATCGGGGAAAGCATCCTGTGGTTGGAACAGTTTTCGGCGATCGTTGACAACAGCGCCGACGAAATCACTGACCTGCTTCGGAATCAGGATCCGATCGCCACTTCACGCTTCCTGAGAAGAGTGCTGGCGCTCGGTGGGGGCGTTTCTGAAAAGATACTCGATGAAATCGAGGCGGACTAGGATGCGGCGCTGTCTGTCACTGCCGCGAAGGAGACATGCTTCAGCCGGTTTTGAACCTTAGGCCCGCGCAGGCTTGAGCTGTGGACGTGAGCCAAACGACAACATTTCACCAATTCAATTTGGGAGGCAAGAAAATGAAGTCACTTTTGATTAAGGTCAACTGGATTCCCCTCCTGCTGATGTTCGTATTTCTCTCCACCTCGGGCAGTCCGCTCCACGCCCAGACTGTTGGAGGAATGAAGGGCGGGGAAATACACGGCACAGTAACGGATAGCACTGGAGCAGTTATTCCCGATGCTGTCGTACACGCGACGAATCTAGCTACTGGAGTGTCCATGAGCGGAGTCACTTCATCGGCCGGAACGTATTTCATCACTCCGCTGATTCCAGGTCAGTATAAGGTTGCCGTCGAAGCCCGGGGATTTGAACGGTACGAACAGATAGGCGTAACCGTCGAGATCGCGAGTCAGGCGACGGTTGATTGCCGGCTTACTCCCGGTGCAGTCACCCAGACGGTGCAGGTCAACGCCGCCGCGATTTCACTCAATACGGAAGAACCCTCACTCGGAACTACCATAGAGCCGGAGCTGGTAACATCGTCTCCCCTTGAGATCAGCAGCGTGGCTCGCCAGATCGACTCCTTCATCTTTCTGGCTCCCGGAGTCCAAGGGAATTCAGCTTTTAGCCACAACATTAACGGCGGCGTCCTTTTTGAGAGTGAAATTCAGTTCAACGGAATTCCAGTTACACAGGCCGAAACGCAGGGTTTTCAGCAAAACATCAATCCTCCCTATGAGATGGTGAACGAATTCCACGTGGATAATTCGACCTTTTCCGCGCAGTTTGGACTGGCTCAGGGGGCAGTCACTTATAATATGGCGTCAGGCACCGACCGTTTCCATGCAGACGCCTACGAGATTCTGCGCAACAACCTCTTCGACTCCGAGGGATTTTTCCCGACCAACTTCAATGCAGCTGGAAAGCCTGCCCCCCCGGAAGATCATGAGAACAACTATGGGTTTACGGTTAGTGGCCCCGTCATTCTTCCCAAGGTGTATAACGGGAAAAGAAAGACATTTTTCCTGTTCAGTTGGGACAGGTACAAAGAGAATTTTGTCAATAATAAAGCATCCGCCATTGGAACGGTTCCTACTGCGGCTATGAAAGGCGGCGATTTCAGCAACTTTGTGAATGCAAGTGGCCAACAAATTCCGATTTATGACCCCCAGACCGGACTGCCATTTTCTGGGAATAAGATTCCGCAGCAGCGCTTTAGCAGCGTATCCAAATCGGTCCTTCCGTTCATCCCAGATCCTGACCGACCGGGTACCAATTTTGGACTTCTCAATAACAAATCCCCGGCGATATCAACGACGCCCACGTTACAGCTTCTTTGGGGCTACACCATCGACCATTCCTTCAGCGAAAAGCAGAGCATCCATTGGAGCGAATGGCGAGATAAGCGCACAACTGAGTATGTTACTGAATCTCCAATTGTGCCCGTCACGAATGAGTTGCAGAGCGAGCAGCCTAGCCCCTTCCTGGGAACAGGATTCTTGTTAAACTACGCGTATACTGTCCGGCCGAACCTGGTCGCAACGGCGGGAGCTGACTGGATTGGAGAAATCAACGACAAGCATGCCAGCCTCACCGGCGTTAATTTTCCAGGTGTACAAGGCAGCATAATTTTCCCCAATGTAAACTTTGATGGGGAAAACGCGATTACGCCTTGGGGAATCCAGGGGGGCGAGACCGAATCGATCTACCACAAGCTCGGCATAACGATCGTCAACAACTGGCTCTGGAATAAGGGCCGCAACACATTCAACATGGGTGGCGAGTATCGGCGTGCATATCAGGATACCGTTGAATGCATTTCGTGCGCTGGTTATATTAGCTTTAGCCAGCGCACCACCTCAGTCCCTGATACGAGTGATCCACATTTCGGGAGCTACGGAAGCTCCTTTGCCAGCTTCCTTCTCGGGGAGGTCGACTCGGGCTATCGCGTCATGGCAAACGAGTTGTACCCGCGCAACAGGGACATTTCCTTTTATTTTCAGGACGATATGAAGGTTAACCGGCGGCTGACGGTGAACGCCGGCATTCGCTGGGACCTCATGTTTCCCTTCACGGAAAATCACAACAACATCATCTATCTGAATCCAACGGCGCCCGATCCCGGCGCGGGCAATCTGCCGGGCGCCGCAACTAAGTTCGGTAGCTGCACTGGCTGTGCCGGAGTGGACCGTGCCACTCTCCACAAAAGGAATGTCGCACCGCGGCTGGGCTTTTCCTACATGGTGACCCCCAAGACAGTAATCCAGGCCGGTTTCTTCTTGTCATTCCTGGATGGGGGCGCCTATGAGTTTGGAAACAATAAAGTTGCGGTGAGCTACGGCAATTTGCTGGCTGGGGAGTTTTTCCGCAACAGTACCGGGACCAGCGCTCCCGGCCTCGGCGACTGGGATACGAGCCCCATGCCACTCCCTGCACCTACGCCATTTAGCACGTCAATAGCAAACGCGCTTCTCATCCAAACGTTCGACACCAACAAAGATGGCATGGTTCCATACAGCCAAGCTTGGAATGTCAGTGTCCAGAGACAGCTTCCCTGGAATATGTTTCTCACCGTAGCATACGTTGGCAATCGGGAGATCCATCTTCCATCGCAACTCAATCCACCCAACCAGCTTAATCCATCTGATTTGCAGTACGGGTCACTTCTAGGCGCTCAGGTTAATTCGCCAGCCGCCCAGGCTGCAGGAATAAAGATCCCTTATCCCGAGTTCCTCAGTCAATTCGGGTCGTCTGCGACCGTGCAACAGGCCTTGCTCCCATTCCCCCAGTACTCGGGTGTCGGGCATCTCTTCGACCAGGCTGGAACCACCTTCTATAATGCGGCTCAGTTCCAGGCAGAGAAGCGTTTCTCCAACGGGCTCAGCTACCTGGCGGCCGTAACCATAGGGAAAAACCTTTCCAATGTCGAAGAAGGTTTCTCCTCATTCGAGTCGGCACCCGAAAACAAGTACAACCAGAAGGACTTTTGGGTTGTCTCTGGTCTCGATCAAAAATATCTCACGAAGGTAGTCACTACATATGAACTTCCGATTGGACCGGGGAAACCCTTTCTCAATTCAAAGCGAGGGCTTGTGGGTCAACTTGCCGGAGGATGGCAGATCAGCGCCATTCTCGACTACGAAGGAGGAACTCCCTTTGGGCCAGGCGAAAACTATTCTCCGTTGGGAGGGCCAGACTTTCCTAACACAGTCTCTGGTGTAAGCATAAAGACTTTCAGCTACCAACGGACGATTGACTATTTCACGGGAAAGACAAAAACGCCGCCCGTGCAGTTCACTACGAATGCGTTTGCACTAACTACTCCTTACGCTCTCGGCGACGGCATGCGCCACTACCCTGGCTTGCGCAACCCGCCGTACAGGAACGAAAATTTTAATGCGATGAAGCACTTTACTTTCGGCGAGAGAGTGACGGGTACCCTGCGAGTGGATTATTTCAATGCATTCAACAGAACCGTTCTCCAGGCCCCAGATGCAGATGCTAATGATTCGACATTTGGGGAAATCACAAATACGAGTCAGTCGAACGCTAATCGACACGGACAAGCGACCTTCCGATTAGAATTCTAGAATGCTCACCGCTTTGACTTCCCAAGGGACGACGCCCGCCCTTGGGAAGTCATTTCGCTATAAGGGCAAGATGTGAAGGCCAATGATCGACTTGTCGATCCGATTCTTCCGGATTCATTGCAACGCCAGCAAAGTAGAGGTGGTACTACACACACGCATTGAATAGGCAGTGGGATAACCGAGCTATGGATGCCAAACCATTCAACGTGGGTGTTGACGTGGGAGGAACGAATATCAAGTTCTGTCTCACCAATGAAGAAGGTACGATACTTTCGCGACACAGTATTAGGACTGCGGCCAAAGCTGGGAGCTTCGCACTGATTCAGTCCATCCTTGACAACATCGAGCTAGTCCTTCAGCGCGCGGACACGACGTTATCCATGGTCAATAGCATAGGCGTCGGCGTACCCGGCACCACCGATGCTCGGCGAGGTATCGTCGTATTCGCGCCTAACATCCATATGGTGAATTGTGAAATCGTCAAGGCAATCCGGGCGGTTTACGAGGTGCCAGTATATGTCGCGCAAGATACGCGGGCGGCTGCCTGGGGGGAGTACATGGCAGGTGCCGGCAGAGGGCTCGCAAGTATTGCAATCGTGACTTTGGGTACCGGAATTGGGTGTGGAATGGTGATCGACGGGAAGATCTTCCATGGGGCACTAAATTCTGCAGGAGAGTTTGGACACCAGATCGTCGCAATCGACGGTAACCAGTGCAATTGTGGAAGGCGAGGCTGCTTGGAAGCACATGCAGGCGGCCCCGCGATCGTACGAGAGGCCATCGAGTCGATTCCTGGAATTATCGACTTGCTGGGAAAAAGTGCCGATGCTGTTTCCGTGGAAGACGTCTTCGAGCTTGCGAGATGCGGCAATCGAGAAGCGAGGCGAATCGCCGATGACGTCGTTAAGTACGTAGGCGTTGGCCTAGTGAATCTGATCAACATCGTGAGCCCCGAACTAGTGAGCCTCGGAGGTGGAATCTGTAATGCTCCACCCGAATTGCTCCTCAAGCCGCTTGTTGAGTTTGTAAGAAGCAGAGCATATCCCCCGATTTCAGAGACAATTCAGGTCTGCAGGTCGCCTCTGCGCGACGATGCTCCCCTCATCGGCGCTGCATTGCTACACAAAGAGAGATCAACCTATGCGGCAATGGAGAGAAATTGACGGTCGTAAATGTTTCGAAAATCAGTAATCCCAATGGGCAATTGATGACTTTCTTAAGCTTTCCAATAACCGTATGTTAGGTGCGATATCGTAGATGACGCTGCAGGTAAGGAGGCGCCAAAGGGTAAGGACGCACTTGGAAGAGGAGAGCATTTTTTGCCGTTTCACCATTCCCAGCTTCCCAACAAGGACGAGTGGGCGCAGGGTGAGTGCCCGCAATGCGATCGAGATTGATACTGCGAATGCATTTAGGGAATTGGCAAAAGAAGGGGAACTTGCCTGAGTTGAGGCTGGCAATGAACCGGTTCGGGGTGAATCAGAAACGAGTTGCATGGCCATCAAGTCACACAGTGAGACCCAGCAGTCCTCAATTTCGAATCAGCCTGCAGTGTCTTCAAAGCTAGTAGAACGACTGAAGACCAAGAGTGCTGCGATTTGTAAGAAGTCTGGGCTATTTGGGGAACTATTTCACCCAGAGCTTCACTTCTGCTCGTGCCGAACAAAAATTGAACACCTTAGACCACGGCAGGTAGTTATTGAGAGATGAGCTGGTCGTTTACACCGACCGTGGGCGTGTGTACTTTGAAAGTGCCTGCGTATTGTCGTGATTCGAACGGACAGAAATGAACTGCAAAGAAGACCGACCCGGCGCTAAGGATACGGAGCGCTCGGCAGGAATGAAAAGTGAGAGGGAAAGAGTAGAATGGCCAAGCCGGTCAAAATCGAGGCCTCGCTGGTTTGCGCCAATTTCCAGAAACTGGAAGACGATATTCGGGCACTCACCGAAGGAGGAATCGACTACCTGCATATTGACATTATGGATGGAAGGTTTGTCCCAAACTTTGCTCTGGACTTCACGATTATGGATACCGTCAGGCAACTCACGACTATACCTCTGGATTGCCATCTGATGGTCGAAGAGCCCGAACGGTATGTCGACAGAGCGGCTGCATCGGGCGCAGCATACATAGCGATTCACTTCGAAGCGACTCGCCATGTACAAGGAGTCTTGCAACAGATTCGGGACTCCGGAGCAAAGTCTAGCATCGTTCTAAATCCCGCCACACCGATCACAAACCTGGACTATATTCTGGATGACCTTGACATGATTACGATCATGACCGTGAATCCCGGCTTTGCCGGTCAGAAGCTAATCCCAGCTATGCTTAGGAAGATAAGAGACGTGAGCGCGTTGCTCGACGCCAGGGGACATCGTTTCATCGACATTCAGGTGGACGGGAACGTGAGCTTTCAACACATACCTGCAATGGTGGCAGCAGGCGCGACGATGTTAGTAGGCGGGTCATCCAGTATTTTCCACATGGACCATTCAATCAAGGAGGCCATAGCGGCAATGAGAGAGATCGCGGAAGGTGTAGAGAAAGCTCAATGATTATTGTGCATTCGTACCCAATTGCCGTAGCACTATGCGTGCTGACGATGATGTGCTGGGGCTCCCATGCGAATACCCTCAAGATGGAGCCCAGCTCCTATGCATTCCCGTTGTACTACTGGGATCAGGCAATTGGCTATCTGCTGCTGCCTCTGATCGTCGGCCTAACGTTTGGTTCATTTGGCGCTGGGGGGCGAAGCCTTCTGGCTGATCTCGGGCAGGGTAGCGGCAGCAGCTTCGAATGGGCTATCTTGGGAGGTTTTGTCTTCAATCTAGCTAACATCCTCTTTGTTTCCGCAATCGATGTGGCGGGAATGGCGGTAGCCTTTCCGATCGGTATCGGAATCGCCCTCGTGGAGGGCGTAGTTATCAACTACGTCGCCGAGCCCAAGGGTCATCCGGCGCAGATCTTCGGCGGTGTAGCACTGATAACGCTAGCTATCATCTTTGATGCACTGGCCTATCGCAACCAGCAAAGCGAGGGAAGCGAACCGGGCGAGCTGAGAAAGGGAGTCTCGCTGGCTTTAGCGGGCGGTATCCTGATGGGATTGTTTTACTACCTGGTGCAGAGATCGGTGTCTCCAGACTTTACCCACCTCGATCCGGGCAAGTTCGGACCCTACGCCGCGGTCTTGGTATTCTCCGCGGGATGCTTCGTCTCGAATCTTATCTTTAACAGTTATCTGATGTCCCATCCCTTCAAGGGGGCCAAGGTCAAGTATTCCGACTACTTTAACAAGGGTACGCTTAAGTTTCACTTAATTGGCATCCTGGGGGGACTGATCAACTGTACGGGTACGACCTCCAACTTTATCGCTTCGAAGACAGCGAGCCCCGCAATTGCGTACGGCCTGGGTCAGGGTGGCACGATGGTCGCGGCAATCTGGGGAGTCTTTGTCTGGAAGGAATTCAAGGGATCATCGAAGCGGACAAAGGCCATGATCGCGGCTATGTTCGTCTTCTTTCTTGCCGGGTTGACCACGCTAGTTACAGCAATGCTGTAGTGCCTGACTACTCGGTACATTAGGACGGAGGCCAAGAATGATTGCTATCGGCTCAGATCATGTGGCGTTTAATTTCAAAAAAGAAGTAGTCGACTATCTGCTCGAAGGTGGCTACAAAATCAAGGATTTCGGTACATTCAGCCTGGAACGTGTCGACTATTGCGACTTTGGATTTAAGGTTGGCGATGCCGTCGCCCGTGGCGACTGCGATAAGGGGCTGCTCTTTTGTGGGACGGGAGTTGGCGTATCCATCAGCGCGAATAAGGTGAAAGGTATACGTGCGGTCGTCTGTAGCGAGCCATACTCGGCAAAACTTTCACGGGAGCACAACGATACGAATATTCTCGCCCTTGGATCGCGTGTGGTCGGTATTGACTTAGCCAAAATGATCATTGATATCTGGCTTAGGACGACGTTCGATGGTGGCAGGCACTGCGGCAGAATCGAGAAGATTACCCAATACGAACAATGATGGTTCGTCACTTGTGAAAGCGGTAAGGAGACACGCTTAAACCATAACTTGCGTAGGGAACGATTTAAGGATTTGGCGGCGTCTGCTCGATCACGTCTTCGCCTGCGCAAACTATGACTTTGCTGCAGGATGCATTAAGGAGAGAGTTATGAACACTGACGTTTCGCGGAGGGAATTCCTTAGGTGGTCAATGGGCGGCACAATGTCCATAGCGGGTACTCTGCCCAACGCCCAAGCAATGCTTATCAGCATTCTTGGACCTGAATCTGTAGGCAGATCCGAAGGACTTTCAATTGACGGTTCAACCTTATCATTAGCGTCGGGCTGGAAGTTTAAAAATGGAGACGACTTGGACTGGGCCAAACCAGATTTGGACGACCGAGACTGGACAGGGATTTGGCCCTACTATCCCCTGTATATTCAGAACATTGACTATCAGGGCTACGCCTGGTATCGTGTCGCCTTCGCCGTGCCTCCGGAGTGGAAACATAAATCTGACAAGCTCTATCTCTACCTGGGTCGAATGACTGACACGGATCAACTCTATTTGAACGGCCAGTTACTCGGCCAAACCGGTGAACTCCGGACGCCGGAAATCATGCCTCCAAATGCATTGGCTGATAGCAATGCTAGCGCATTCAACGTGAGAGCCTACGTCTTCTCCACTGACGATCGAAAGCTTAATTGGAACGGAAAGAATGTTCTAGCCATTCGCTCGTCGGCGCAAGGGGATAAGGAGCAGATCAGCACCGGCAATAAAGCCGCCAGCATTAACGACGTCCGCAAAACGTATACTGCCGGTTGGCGCGAAGACTATCCCATCCCGCGGAATAAGGACGCTCAGTTACAAATGGGCGACCAGTGGAAATTCAATGTTGGTGACGATCCTCTGTGGAAGAATGTGGATTGTGATGATAGCAACTGGAAAGCAGTTACGGTTGGCGATAAGCACTACCGAGACGAGGTTGCGTGGTTTCGCACGCAACTAGTTATTCCTTCGAGCCTGAAGAAGGGTTCTTGTTTCAACGATGTCCTAGTGCTTGATCTAGGCCGGCTTTTTGACAAGGTGACTTTGTACTTGAATGGAATATCTCTAGAGGAGTATCGAATTCCAAACCGCGATATCGTAGACTACTATCCGTACCCATTGGAATGTGTGTATTATGTTCCCGCGAGGGCACTGTGCATTAGGTGGGACAGGAATAATGTTGTCGCGACGAGGGTGTGCAATAACCATGATTGGTGGGGGAATGCCTTCCATGGTGGGAGTGTGTTTGTCCCGAATTTCTTCGACCTGGTAAAATTTGGCTTCAACCGGCTTCCCTATGAAATACAGGCGAGAACTCCTATTGATATTGAGTTCACCGCAACCAGCTACGCGGCCAAGCGAGTAATATCGGCAACATTGGAATACAATGTGGTTGACCGGAAAACCCGTGAGGTGGCCGATACGAACGCAGTCGAGATCGATATTTATAACGACCGGGCGAATACATACCGGTACAGATTTCTTCCCCTCGCGACTACTGACTATCTCTTATCGTACAAAGTTACGGAGAAAGAGAGTGGGGATAACTATGCTCGCGAGCGATTGCTCGGCTATAAGCAACCTGGGGAGGCGCTTCGTTTCACGAGACAGCCCAGCCACTGGGACCATACGCCATACGATAAATCCGAAGTGAAGTGGGCGGTTGAGAACAAAGTGAAGGATTATATGGTTCCGATTTGCTCTAGAGGCCAATCGATAGGAGGCTTGCTGGGCGAGCGGATGAGGTTAAATAGCGAAAAGGCTCTTTGGGGTTTTGTGGAGAATTTTGAAGTTGAATTACTGGAAGGATTCTACGATAGACCGAAGAAGGATCTCGCGCAAGGAGAATTTATCGGCAAGTACATTCACGGGATGGTTCGGGATCTGCAGTATCAAGACGATGAGAGCTTGCGGCAGCGTCTCGATAAGGTGATGGATATTCTTATTGCATGCATTGATCCGGACGGCTATGCGGGGACGAGTATTTTCCCAGTTCGTTGGCTCGGCCTAGATGTCTGGGAACACAAATATGTTCTGTATGGGCTCTTGTATTACTACAGCTTGACCGGCTATGAGCCCGCTTTGGCGGCAGCGAGGAAGATCGGTGACTTGCTTTGTACAACCTTTGGTGAAGAGCCAGGAAAGTTGAACATCGTTAGGACGGGATACCAGATGGGTATGCAGTCTACCAGTATTCTTGAGCCCATGGTTTTTCTGTATCGATACACAGGAGAAGAGAAATATCTCGATTTCTGCACGTACATTGTGAGAATGTGGGAGAAACCATATGGCCCCAGGCTGGTCAGCGAAATGCTGAAAACAATGAGTTTTGCAGAAACGGGCAATGGCAAAAGCTACGAACAGACATCCTGCTACTTGGGATTGATGCGTTATTATCAGGTTACAGGCGATGGGCAATACCTTAAAGCGTTGGAATATGTTTTTAGAGATCTTGCAGAAAATCGAACCAATATCACCGGTTCGAACAGTGAACGGGAGACAGTTCTTCAATACATCTGTAATGGCGATATTGCCACGTGGCCGTGCGAGAGCTGTGCTACTGCCCATTGGATGCAGTTTTGCATGGCCATGTTTTATTTGACCGGCGAGTTGAAGTGCATCGACGAAATAGAGAGAACAACCTATAATCATCTGCTGGCCTCTGAAAACCCGCAGACCGGAGCCATCTGCTACTATTCTCCGCTGCAAAACGAGAAACCATTTAGTTATGGTCTAGCTTGCTGCAATTCCAGCTTGCCTCGCGTGATCGCGATGATTCCCGATGTTCTATGGGCCCAGTTTGCCGATGGCGGAATGGCCGTTCTGATGTACAACCAGGCCAAGATGGGCGACTTTATTCAAACCATGGACGCCAAGAGGGTCTTCGTGGATTTAAGCATCCAGTCAGAGTTTCCGGAATCGGGAAATGTGAAAATATCAGTCAATCCCGCGAGCCCGGCTGAGTTCAGGCTTGCATTGCGTGTGCCGGAGTGGACGTTGAATTTCAGGGCTATGATTGATGGCAAGGCGCTTTCTGGACAACCCGGTAAATATTTGGATCTCACGCGAGTCTGGAAAGCTGGTGATGAAATTGAGATCTCGATGGATTTGAATGATCAGCTTTTGCAGGGTCAATCACTCTCAGAAGAGATGAAGAAGGAGGCTTGGAATACCACACCATATCGGGAGTTCTTTGAAAAATATGGGAACTTCCCAAATTACCGTGCAATTAAGCATGGGCCTCAAGTTCTCGCAATTGATGGCTTCCTGAGTGAATTGGACGACGCGGGACTGGCGACACTCAAGCCTGACCAACCAATGATACTGCAGCGAGTCGACGATGTTCTCCCGAAGGGTTGGGTTGGCAACCAGGCTTATACATGTTCAGCGCTTGAGTCTCCAGCGACGAACCCGGTAATTCTGGTTCCATTCAGCGATGCCGGCCAAACTGGCGGTGACATACGAGTCTGGATCGAAAAGGGATAAGTCATGGCTAGTTTGGGCATTATGCCAAGTGTTCCACGATTATGTGAATCTTTTGGCTCCGCAACAAAAGGCATTTTAGTCTCCGTCGTTTTGGTGATGGACGAGTAGCGACTTGGATAGCAGGGAATAGCCAATTGATCGGTCTTAACATTGGTCAAAGAGGATGAAATGTTAGTCCTCGGAAAGAGCGCTGCCTCCGAAAAAGGCGGTCGGATTCTGCTGATGAAAAGGAACGGATTTAACGTGGGACACTACCTTTCGGTACTAAGAAGTCGCGAAACCCAGACTCTTAGACGGAGTTAACTGAGAATTGTTCGGTCAAAGCACAAGTCGTCGGAACAAATGTGGCGCTCATTTCCTGGTGTCATTGCTCCTCTTTATTTCGATATTGTCTCTGGATCTGTCATTACACAGGTATCGTGTAGGCGCTGCGCAGGTTTTGGCAATTTCCAAATCTTCTTGGCAGGTTCGAAGCGAACATGTGGTCCTACAGGAGCGCACACGCGCGTCGGTCACCATAGATTATCCGGAAGACGGCTCCATTTTCCCACCTGAAATCACGCCGCCGACCTTTATTTGGCACGATGGAGACGCTTCAGTGTCAACTTGGCGGATTGACATTTCGTTTGCAGATGGTACAAAACCGCTCCGGCTGCGCTCCCAAGGCGACCCCATGCAGATTGGGGAGATCGACCCACGATGCATTTCCAGCACGAATGAACCTCCTTCCTTGACCGCGGAACAGGCCAGCGCACACACGTGGAAGCCGGATGCGGAAACCTGGGCACTTGTCAAGCAGCACTCGTTGGGGTACCGCGCGATGGTGACCATCGCTGGTGTCGATGCTGCGGACCGCGCGGTCTCCAAAGGTCGCGTTACTATATCCACGTCTAGGGATCCGGTAGACGGACAGATCTTTTATCGCGATGTTCCATTGATGCCGGCGGAGGGGAGGAAAGGGATCGTTCAGCCGTTGTCCCCATTCATGCTCTATCTCATTAATTGGCGGATTCGAGACATTGCCAAGCCCGAAAGTCGGGTTGTAACACACGACCTGCATACCTGCGCCAACTGCCACTCATTTTCCGCAGACGGTAAGACGATGGGTATGGACGTCGATGGGCCCGGCAACGACAAGGGCTTGTATGCAGTCGTTCCTGTACAGCAACATATGTCGATCCGCAGCAAGGATATAGTGTCATGGAACGCAGACTTACGCGTCGGGCAGGCGCGTGTCGGCTTTATGTCACAGGTGTCGCCAGACGGCCAGTATGTTTTGACCACCTTTGCAGGACAGGGTCAGAGTATCCCAAGCTCCTATTTTGTAACTAACTTCAAGGACTATCGTTTCCTCCAGGTTTTCTATCCTACCCGCGGCATCCTTGTCTGGTATAGCCGTACTACGGGCCGCAGGGAACCGCTGCCGGGCGCCGATGATCCGCGCTATGTTCAGACGGAT
>Ga0187877_1003259_pt1 | contig 13387 bp, 10 predicted proteins | sample June2016WEW_17_1_3_FD_132430 | JGI IMG/M metagenome (GOLD analysis project Ga0187877, IMG submission 132430) | Peatland microbial communities from SPRUCE experiment site at the Marcell Experimental Forest, Minnesota, USA - June2016WEW_17_100 | ecosystem: Environmental > Terrestrial > Soil >... | reverse complement strand
TCGCGAGGAGGGGGCTGCAACTATTGCCGGCATTGACGCGCATCGCGGTCCAGGGGGACAGCCACGGTTTCTTTGCCCTTGTTGATAAAGCTCTTGTGAATCCAGACGCCGTCGGTTTCGACATCCTGCGTTTCAAACAGCACTGTCGTGGGCGTAGTGTAGATGTTGATGCGGGCGGCATTCGATACCGCACGTTCGGTCGCCGAGCCGGACACGGGGGTCTCCGAAAACAAGCCGGGTAGTGACCTGTTGACCATGCGGAAAGGATCAGACTACTCTGCGTTCATGACGAATGACCCCGACCAAGGACCTGTCTGGCTGGAAGACCAAAAGGGCCAACGATTTCCGATCCGGGGATCCTGCTCGATCGGGCGCTCCCCTTCCAATCAGGTCGCCTTGGTCAGTGATCAGGTTTCCCGCCGCCATGCTCTTATCCAGCTTCAGGGCGAGAATGAGTTCTGGCTCGTTGATTTTGGCAGCCGCAACGGCACATATCTGAACGCCCGGCGCATTACCGACCCCAGGCGCCTCCAACATGGAGACCGCGTCACCATCGGTCCGTTTGAGTTTCTCTTCCTCCATTCCCAGTCCACCCAGCGCGGCACGGCTGAGACGTCGGTCGCGGACAAGACTGTCACCTACATCCGCGAAGCCAAGTGCTGGCTGCTGGTAGCCGACATTATTGGTTCAACGCGTTTGGTCAAGGAACTGCCGCCGGATGAGGTGCCCGTGATTACCGGCCGCTGGTTGGCTGAATGCAAGCAAACTATCGAGGAGCATGGCGGCAGCATTAACCAGTTCTTTGGGGACGGCTTTTTCGCCTATTGGCGGGACCACGAAAGGGCACCCATTGCGGTCGCAGCGACGTTGCAGGCCCTTCGCCGGCTGCAGGAGCAAGCGCGCCCCGGGTTCCGCGTGGTCGCGCATTATGGAGAGGCGGTCATCGGCGGCCTCTCCCTCGGTGAAGAGGAGCGGATTTCCGGCAGAGAAGTTCACTTCGCCTTCCGGATGGAGAAGCTCGCCGGCAAATTGGGGGAGCCGCGCCTGCTGAGCCAGCCTGCTTGGGAGCGGTTGGCGGCCCTCGTCGAGGCGAGGGCGATCGGGGACCACGCGTTGCCGGGCTTTGATGCCAAGGTCCCAATGTACGCCATCTAACGCCGCTTGTGCCGCCTTCCTAAACTGCGTCCCCAAAAAGCCGAGCCCGTGGCCTCCTTTTCCTCCTGCCCGGCACCCGGACCTCGCGCGGGACGCGCCGGACACTCGCCGGACACTCGCCGTAGCACCTCTTATCGGCGATAAGAGGTGCTACGGCGAGTGTCCGGCGAATGTCCGGTGAGGCAACGGAGGTATGAGCAGGCGGCAGGGGACGCTATTCCATCCATTCCACGAAAAGCGACGAGGCCACAGTGCAGCACAAGTGTTTCAACTACAGAGGTTTAAGCGGAATACATGAGAAGGTCGCCAGGGTATCGAGGGGGTATCATCGGCAGAACGCCGTCACCGCAGGCAGAATGAGGTGTGTACAAGGCATGGCCAAAGGCTTGTGGATCCATTTGCCATAACGAGGCTTCTGGCGGACGGTTTGCGATGCATCAATTGACATGGTCAGTGGTCTGGCGGGAATGGCAACGTTGCCTCCTCCTCGTTGTCTTTGCCTGCGCTAGCCAGATCCTGCCACTGGCCACCAGTGCGCAGCCAGTCGCCGGGCAAACCAACCGCTACGGTTTCTATCAGCCCCATAATCCGGATGGTATTGGCAAGATCTATTTGGGCCGTGAGATCGCCCATGTCATGGGCCATGAATCGGCAGATTGGCTGGAAAGGCCCGAACGCGCCGCCGAGGAACAGCCCGAGCAACTGGTCCGCGCACTCAAGCTTCGGTCTGGTGACATGGTGGCGGACATTGGCGCCGGCACAGGCTATTTCACCCGCCGCCTGGCCCAAGCGGTCGGTCCGGCGGGAAGGGTCTTCGCAGAGGATGTTCAACCCGAGATGATCGCCCTGCTTAAAGACCTCAACGCCCGGCTGAGCCTCACGAACATCACTCCAGTCCTTGGTGACGCAATTGATCCCCATCTTGCGACGGCATCGGTGGACCTGGCATTGCTCGTGGATGTGTACCATGAATTTGAGTTTCCATACGAGATGATGCTGGGGATTTGCCGCGCGTTGAAGCCCGGCGGCTGCGTGATCTTTGTGGAGTATCGGGGTGAAGACCCCGCCGTACCGATCAAACCTCTCCACAAGATGACGGAGGCTCAGGTCAAGAAGGAGATGTCCGTCCTGCCGTTGGATTGGGTTAAGACCATCGAGGTGCTGCCACGCCAGCACATTATCATCTTCACTAAGCGCGGCTCCGGTATCGCGTCGCCAGGAGAATAAAGGCGACCGCCACCACCACCATCAACGCCGCGTAGAAGTAAAACTCTGCCGCGCCGCGCGCGTGCACGTAATTGCTGTTCAGATTCGTGAACGCCGCCACCAGGAAATGCCCGCCCGCGATCGTCATTAGCCAGAAGCTCATGATGATGCTCCTCATCCGCTCGGGTGATTGGCTGAACGCGAACTCCAGTGCCGTCGCTGACAACATTACTTCCCCGGCCTCCAGCACGAAGTAGGGAACCAACTGCCACGCCACACTCAGCGTCGCCCCGCGGTCCATACGCGACTGAATGAAACCACAAATCACAAATGACACCGCCCCAAGCACCATCCCTGCCGACATCCGGCGCAACGGCGTCGGCAGGATCCCCCGCCGCTCCAGCCACGGATACACCCCCAGTGTGAGAATCGGCACCCAAATCATCACCAGCACCGAGCCGGCGGATTGCATGGTCTCGCCGTCGAGGACGTAAAACGGCGTCATGTTCTTGCCCTGCAGCACCCAGGTGCTGTTCACCTGATTGAAGAGCGCCCAGAACATCGGCACCGTCAGGAAGATCATCAAGATCCCCACGACCGCCCGCGCGCTCTGGACTTCTTCCGGGCTGAACCGGGCCAAAGCGACATCGAGGAAGTGCTGACCGCTCTTCCGCTCGCCGCGATGCCTCAGTCCAAACCACACCACCGTCCAGAAGCCCGCGCCGCGGTGCGCGCGCTGCGGCGGCTGGCGGACGTAGTGCTTGGTGCCGAGCCAGAAGATCAGCGTGGCCAAACCCATGAAAATCCCCGGCACCCCGAACGCCCAACTATAACCCGCCTTGTTGCGGACCAACGGTATCACGAAGAAGCCGAACGCCGCACCCAGATTGATGGCCCAATAAAACCAGCCATAGACTTTCCTCAACGCCTGGTCCTGGTTCGGCCCAAACTGGTCGCCAACAAACGCCGATACGCAGGGCTTGATGCCGCCCGCGCCAATCGCCAGCAGCGTGAGGCCCGCGATCAGACCCGCGCGGCTGCCCTCGAACATCGCCAGCGTCGCATGTCCCAGACAATAGAACAGCGAGATGCTGAGAATCGTCCAGTAGCGGCCCCAGTACCGGTCCGCCAGCCAGCCGCCCAACAACGGAAGGAAATAGACCGCCGCGCCAAACAGATGCAGAACTTGCGTTGCCCCGTCGGCGCCCATCTGCATCCGGTTCTTCAGATACAGCTCCAGGATGCCGATCATGCCGTAGTAACTAAACCGTTCGCACGCTTCGTTGCCGATGATGAACTTAATCTGCGGTGGATACCGCCCTCCGTTCGGGTTGCTGACCACTGCGGTTGGCGGGCCGCTCATATTGGGCAAATCATCTCGGCTGCCGCAGCCGGGCGCGCACCAGTTCGGGCAGGTATTTGACGGGCACGGGGCCGTGGGCAAGGACGGCCTCATGATAGCGGCCCAGATTAAAGTCCGCCCCCAGCTCGCGTTCGACCGCCTGGCGCAACCGGTAGTGCGCCATCCGCCCCACAAAATACGTGGAAAGCTGCACCGGGCTCTGCTTGGCCCGAATGATCTTCAGCCGCGCCTCCCCTTCCGACTGATACGACTCTTCGGTCAGGAACTTAAAGGCTTCGTCATCCGTCATCTCGGCACAATGCATCTGGTGATCGAGGATCGTGTTGGCCACCGCCCGGAGGTAAAACTTCAACTGCGTTAGCCTCAAGGCCAGGTCACCCCGCCCATACCCCTCGTCGAGCATGGTTTGCTCGGTGTAAACCGCCCACCCCTCAATGAACACGCCCGATTGCAGCACCCGCCTGACGGAAGAGGGATTGCGGTTGGCATATTCAAACTGCACATAATGCCCCGGGTAGGCCTCATGGATGGTCAGAATCTGCAGCATGTAGCGGTTGTACTCCTCTAAATAGCTCTTCACCCGCTGCGCGCTCCAGTCCTTGGGCGGCGGGCTGACGGCATAATAGCCCAGGGCCTTCGGGTCCAGCGGCGGCGGGGAATTCATGTAAGCGGTGGAATTGCCGCGCTGGAACTCCGGCATCTCAACCACCCGGCACGAATCCGGTGCGGGCAGACGCAGCAGATCCCGCTCAGAAATAAAGCGTTTGATTTGAGCCACGGCTTTGCGCACATCGCGCGTCAAGTTTTCAGGGCGGCCGTGCTCCCGTGCGATCCGGTCGAGCGCCTTCTGAATAGTCTCGCGCCGGCCGGCCGCGTCATCCGGCGGAAGCGCACGTCCTGGGTAAAACCCGCTCCAGAGCTGGCGCGCGACCACGTACATGTCCCGCTGCACTCGCTCAAATTCCGCCTGTGCTTCAGCCAGGACCTGGTCGGCCGTCAGATTCGCGTCCATCTCCAATTCGAACTTGCGGCAGAACTTGTCGCGGCCTAGCCGCCATTCGCCTGTGGCGCGCGGGAGCAAGTCTGTTTCGAGGAAGGTCTGGTAGTCCTTCAGGCAGGCCGCCACCCGCTGGGCCGAAGCCTTCAGCGCGGGGAGCTGCGGTGTCTTACCCGCAAACTCAAAGAGGTCCTTCTCGTAGAATGCGATCGAACCCTGGTTCTGGCGAATCGCCGTCTCCAGCAAAGGCCGCGCCGGGTGACGCAGGTTGGCTTTCGCGGCCGCCACGACCCGGGGAATTAGTTCCATGCGGGCCAGGCAATTGGCAATGTTCGTTTCCTTCGGCAGCGTTGATTGGGTCAGCAGCAGATAGACGCTGTCGCTGAGGTACCCGCCATAGACGCGCGGATCATCCTCAAAAGGATGAATGTTCTCCGCCAGCCAAATCGAACGGGTCAGGTCCTGGCGGAAGATCTCGTAGTCAATCTGGCTGCCGCGCGAGAGTTGCGCATAGTTGATTTGTCGGGGCAGCGTCTCCAGTGCTTCGGCAGCGCGCACACGGCGAGCTTTGAGCGCCTCGCGAGAGAGATCATCCAGCAGGGAATCGAACCGGTGATCGCCCAGTTCTGTCGCCTCCAGCGGTTGATGCCGAAATTCGGTCTCGAGGTAGTCCTGAAAGAAAGCGTTTAGCTTCTTGTCCATATCCTGCCCGGGGGCGGAAAGAGACCCGGCGCCAATGGCCAGGCAGGCAATGATCCTCAAAGCACCACGCGCTTTTCTCATGCAAAGGGCATTCAAGGTCCGCGCACTGTGCCCTTTTCGGCGGTCGAATCAAGCCTCATGGTGCTCGGTGCGGGCGATGATCTCCTCCTGCAAGGCAGTGGACAGGTCACAAAAGTAATCGCTATACCCAGCCACGCGCACAATAAGATCGCGGTGTTGCTCCGGTTCCGCCTGGGCCCGGCGCAAGGTCTCAGCGGTCACCACGTTGAACTGCATGTGATGACCCCCCATCTTGAAGTAGCTGCGCACCAGGTGAGCCCAATCCGCCCGCCCCTTTTCCGAAGCAACCAGGCTGGGGGAAAACTTGAGATTCAAGAGCGTGCCCCCGGTCTTCACATGGTCCATCTTGGCCGCGCTCTTGACTACGGCCGTCGGTCCGTGACGGTCGGCGCCCTGGACGGGACTGATGCCCTCGGAAAGCGGCAGGCCGGCTTTGCGCCCATCGGGCATAGCGCCTGTGAACGTGCCAAAATAGACATGGCAGGTCGTAGGGAGCATCTCTACACGATAGCGACCGCCCCGGGCATCCGGGCGGCCATCAACCTCTTCGAAGCAGGCATTGAAAACCCTCAGCATCAAGCTGTCGGCGTAATCATCGTCGTTGCCATACTTTCGGGTCCGATTTACCAGGCGCTGGCGCAGCACCTCTTGCCCTTCAAAGTTCCGCTGGAGTGCCTCGACCAGTTGCCCCAATGGCATCGAAGCTGACGGTGCCGCTCCATTGCCCTGCGGGTCAAAGCAGAGCTGTCTGATGGCGCTCAAAGAATCGGTGATACTGCCCAGGCCGACCATTTGAATGAAGGTGTTGTTATAGCGCGCTCCCCCGGCATTGTAATCGCGCCCGTTTAGGATGCAGTCGTCAATCAGGACACTCAGGAAAGGCGCGGGCATATCGTCGGCGTACATCCGCTCGATCAGCCGGCTGCCCCGGATCTTGATGTCAATGAAATGGCGCAGTTGCCGCCGAAAAGCCGCGAACAAATCGTCGAATCTCTCAAAAGAGCCCGGCGCCCCCGTTCGCAAGCCAAGTTGCTTGCCCGTCCCGGGATCCACCCCGTCATGGAGTGCCAGCTCCAGGATCTTCGGCAGGTTAAAATAGCCCGTCAGGATGTAGGCTTCTTTGCCAAATGCGCCCACTTCTACGCACCCGCTGCAACCCCCGGCCCGCGCGTCTTCGAGCTTCTTGCCCTGCCGCAATTGCTCCTCGACGACGGTATCGGCATTAAAGATGGAGGGGAAACCGCAGCCGCGGCTTACGACCCGCAACGCATGGTCGAGCAGGGAATCGGGAGTCCGCCGCGAAAGCTGGATGTTGGTGCTGGGTTGCAGCAACTGCATGTCCTCGACGAGCTCCAGCAGGATGTGGGAAACTTCGTTCGAACCGTTCGAGCCATCCCGCAGCAACCCGCCGATATTGATGTTGGCAAAGTCGGTGTAAGTGCCGCTCTCGGCCGCGGTGACCCCCACCTTGGGCGGTGCCGGATGATTGTTGAACTTGATAAAGAAACACTCCAGCAGCTCGCGGGCCGACTCCCTCGTAAGCGTCCCATCAGCCAAGCCTCGCTCGTAAAACGGGAGCAGGTGCTGATCCAGGTGGCCCGGGTTGAACGAATCCCAGCCGTTGAGCTCGGTAATCACGCCCAGGTGGCAGAACCAGTAGTGCTGAAGCGCTTCATGGAAATCCCGCGGCGCGTGCGCCGGCACCCGGCTGCAGACCTCCGCTATTCTCTCCAGCTCCGCCCGGCGCCTCGGTTCCGTCTCCTGCGCGGCGCGCTCGCGAGCCAGGGTCGCGTGTCGCTCGGCAAAAAGCAGTATCGCATCGCAGGCAATATCAAATGACTTGAGCGCCTCGCGCTTTTCATACGCCTGTGGATCGTCAAGGAAATCGAGGCTCGCCATCGCCCGCGCAATGTCCGCTTTGAACTCCAGCATCCCCTTCGAATAGATCTTGTCGTCCAGCACGGTGTGCCCCGGGGCGCGCTGCTCCATGAACTCGGTAAAAATCCCGGCGTTGTAGGCATCCTTCCATTCCTCCGGAAGCTCCGCGAACATCCGGTCGCGCATCGAGCGCCCGCGCCAATACGGAACAACCTTCTCCTCGTAAAGCTGCAGAGTCCCCGCCTCCAGCCGATACCAGGTCTTGGGTCGTGAATCCAGTATCCTGAGATCCTCCACGCTGTGGCAGGTCAGCTCTGGAAATGTCGGCACGGCCTTCGGCCGAGGCCCGCGCTCTCCGACGATGAGCTCCCCTTCCCCGATGTAGATCGTCTTGTGCTCGCAAAGATAATGGAAGGCCCGCGCCCGCATAACCGGAGCCGAGTAGCGGCCATCGTTGGCCAGGTAAAACTCCGTCACCAGCCTCGCGCGTTCACCGGAAATCGAGGGCGGCGTGTCCAGGCTCAGACGGCGGAGTCTTTCAGTGCGTTCGTTCATACCATTTGTCCTATTGTACGTTTGAAACCAAATCAGTGCTATCCTCCAATCCTCGCGGCAAGCCCGAAGCTCGAAAAGATATTCGCCGCGCGGCTCATGGACTCGGCCGATGGCGGCTCAACTCCGGCTAACGAGCTGGTGCGGCCGAGACGGCGGGCTTTGGTCTGTCCGTTCCGATGGTAAGGCAGCAGGTTCACCTGCCGCACACTGGGGATGCCGGCGACAAAACGCGCCAATCCCTCAAGCTCGCGTTCGCCGTCGTTAATGCCGGGAATCACCGGCACGCGGATCCAAATCTGCTCATGCGCCGCCCCAAGAGCCTGGAGATTGCTGAGAATCCGAACATTGGAAACACCGGTGTATTGCCGATGCTTGGCGTCGTCCATCATCTTCAGGTCGTAAAGAAATAGGCCCGTCAAGGGCGCCACCGCCAGCAACTCCGCTTCCCGCGCGAACCCGCAGGTGTCCACCACGGTGTGCACATGCCGGTCGCGGCAGGCCTGAAGCGCTTCCCGCAGAAACTCAAACTGATCCAAAGGTTCGCCCCCGGAGAAAGTGACGCCGCCGCCGGAATCCTCATAAAAAACCCGATCCTGCTCAATGGTCTCCACCAGTTGGCTCACGAGGAGCTTCTGGCCGATAAGCTGGCGGCCACCCGTCGGGCATGCCTCCACGCAGGCCCCGCAGCGCTCGCAATGCTCGATGCGGGCCGGTAAGGCCTCGCCTCCGGTGACACCCTGGGCTTGGGGGCACGCCCGGCGACACTCCCCGCATGCGATGCACCGGCTTCCCATCACCGCCAATTCACACTCCGGGGAAATCCCCTCCGGATTGTGGCACCAGGCACACTCCAGGGGACAGCCCTTCAAGAACACGGTTGTCCGGATACCCGGCCCGTCGTGGAGCGAGTACTTCTGGACATTAAACACCAAACCCATGCTCATCTTCCGCTGCTAAGCTCGCATTCGACTCGTTCACAGATCCCGGCCACGCAATCGACCTTCCGCCGCCGGCGTCCGCGCAGCCGGGATCGTCGCCGATTGCATCTGCAAACGGTTCAGCTTCGTCCAGATTACCACCAACGCGCCAAGATCCTAGAAAATCCTGCTATTGGGTCACGCACCTCGAAATTGGGCTCGGAATGGGGCATGCAATCCCCCGGCAGAGGCGCAGAATCCTGCTGACGTCGGTCCGCCTGGAGTTCGGGCCGGACATTTCGGTCGAATATCCTCACGCTCCGTCGCCTGCATTAAACACGGAAAACCACAGACTCATATGCAAAAGACATTCACGACCATTCTCCTGCTCGGCTCAGCGGTTGTGGCGTTCGCTCAAGGCACCATCAATTTCCAGAACAGTTTTCTCACTCCGATAAGCTTGCACTTCCGCAATCCCGATGGCTCGATTCAAGTAGTCCCCGTGCCTACTACTGTTGCTGTGGACTATGGTGTATTCGCAGGCACCAGTGCCGGCTCGCTGAGCTTGGTGTCACCGCTGCTCCCCAGTTCGACCGAGGCCGCGGGCCTGGTAGCTGCCCCCACCACGGCCTTCGCGATCCCTGGCTCGAACGCAGGCGAGACCACGTGGTTCGTGCAGGTCAGAGGCTGGAGTGCATCATACGGCACTGACTGGCAGGAGGCCCAAGTTGACTGGATCAACGGGGGGATCACCATTTGGGGCGAAAGCACGATCGCCAGCGGCTTCGGCATGGGGCCGGCTGCCGGCCCTGGTTATGCCATTTGGCAGGCCGCGAATGGGACCAATCCAGCGAAGCTCGCGCCGTTCACCCTGTGTTATGGCGCTTGTATTCCTGAGCCTTCCACGATGGCTCTGACCGGCTTGGGTATTGCGGTCGTACTGATCTTCCGCCGCCGCAAGTAATCGCCATTGTTGACAATCGGGCGCAGTCTTCACCGGCTGCGCCTTTTCGCCAGTGGCGGCCGGATGGCTTTTGCGTCAAGTCCCCGAGTCTGGTCTTTCCGCGTGCTGGAACACCAGCCCGGCCATCGGAACGCCTGTAATCGAATCCTAGCGCGAAATTCGGCGGGGAATTTGCCTGTAGCGGGTGCTTTGGGCGGTTTGGGCTCGTTCGCGCTCTGCGGGGCAAGCTCAAAATGAGTCCAAGGCCAAGCTGTGCAATGGTGTTGCCCGGATTTCGGGAACGTGGTAAAACCGGCACGGCTCAGGCGCATATCCTGGGATTGGCTTATGGCGGGAGACAAAATAGCTGCATCTTTGACGGCTCCTCGCTACGTCACGTGTCCTTGCCAGTATTGCAGCGGCAAAATCGAATTTGACGCCAGCGGATTCGACGATGGGGAAACCCGCACTGTTGAATGTCCGCATTGCCACCTCGAAACAGTTGTTTTTGAGCCGCGAACGCCACCAACAGCCGAAGCGTGTAATTCTGCAAATCTGCCCCCGCCGAGGGCGGTTCCACCCATTATCCCTGCAACTGTGGTTCAGGACTACCGGGCGAAGCTAGACTCAGTCCGGGGCAAATTGAGATTCGCTGACTTACTTTGGGCCATCGGGTTGGCTATTTGTGGATGCAGTCTTCTCTTTGGTTTAAGCGCTCTTGATGGCGGTGCATTCGTCTGGCTCTTGGGTTTAGCCGTTTTGGGCTTTGCCATCGGGATTCCGCTTGTACGGTATGGTCGCGCTCGCGCTAACAAGCTAAGGCGGGAGTTGGCCTGGCTTCAACAGGCGAGACCACGTGGTTCGTGCAGGTCAGAGGCTGGAGTGCATCATACGGCCCTGACTGGCAGCAGGCCCAAGCTGACTGGATCAACGGGCGCACCATTTGGGGCGAAAGCGCGATCGCCAGCGGCTTCCCCATGGGGCCAGCGGCTGGCCCTGGTTATGCCATTTGGCAGGCCGCGAACGGGACCAATCCAGCGAAGATTGCGCCGTTCGTTCTGAGTTACGCATATCTTCCTGAGCCTTCCACGACGACTCTGGCCGGCCTGGGCATTGCGGCTCTGTTGATCTTCCGCCGTCGCAAGTAATCGCCAGTGCCAACCATCGAGCGCCGTCTTTACCGGCTGTGCCTTTTCTGCGGCGCCAGCCGGTGGGCACCCATCCCAGCAAAACTTGCCTTTGACACCTTCGTCAGTGTTTGCTATTATGCGCTCGTGAGCGAGAATCAAAACCAATTGAGCCCAATACTTCGTCCTCGCGAAGCCTCAATAAACCGGTTGCGCAACAAAAACCAAATCCCGATCGGTGGCTAGGTACGCCCGTAGCCCACTATATATATTATGAAAAAAACCATACTCGTGTTTGCCTGTGTATCCCTCTCGCTTGCCGTCGTCATTTCCCGGAGTTTGGCGGGGCCTGGAACGGCCGATGCAAAGGGAAAAGCCGCCGTCGAAAAGGTCCTCAAGGTCGAGGGCTTTACGCCCACGACGGCTATCGAGGGGCCAAGCAACTCCGTCTGGTTCGTAGCCGCTCGCGTCATCGGTGCCAACCTCGTTGAGCAAGTCATGGTCAACGTGCATGGCCATGCGGTCATAGTCCAGATAGCATCGTGCCAGCGTGCCGCCCAAGGTTGGCAGCGGCGTGAAGCGCCTGGGGCAGTGACCGATTTGCAGCGCAAAATTGAGAAGGAAGTGGGCGCAGAGCAGTGACAGGGGAGAATGGAACTTAGTTAAGGCGTAAATCACTCGCCAACAAGCACTGGTGAGGGGCAGGTGAATAAGGCCCGCTGAGCCGCATCCCAAAATGCTTGCAAGTCAGAACTAGGTTTTTGCGCGCAATTGGGGGCGTCCGAGCCGGCTGTGATCTCCGATTTCGGACCAGGCGCCCAGGAAAACGCGGCTTGGTTGAGACTGATTCCCCGCTACCAACTGCGGTTGGGCCCGCGGCAAGGCGGATATCCTCTACGTCGCCGACGCCTTCGCCCTCATGACAGAGGTTAACGAATGGCCGGCCATGTAACCACCCCCGGCGCACGATCCCACCCCTGAAGCCATGCTGGCTTCCCAGGCTAAATGGCCGCTAAATCGGCAATACTCGTAGCCCAGCCGTAGTCCCGGGGTACTCAGGGTAGCTTGAGGGTGCCTACCGGTTGGCTACCAGATGGCTTCAGGGTGGCCTCAGGGTGGCTTGGAGCCCCCCCGCTGAAGCGGGGTTAATGAAAGCGCCACAAGGGCAACGGATTGAAGGGCAAGCCAAGCCCTCAAAAGATGGGATGCTCACGCCTCGGAATTGGGCTCGGAATTGGGCTTGCATTCCCCCGGCAAGAACGCATAGTCGCAGCGACGTCGGTCCGCCTGGAGTTCGGGCCGGGCATTTCGGTCGAATGTCCTCACGCTCCGTCGCCTGCATTAAACGCGGAAAACTACAGACTCATATGCAAAAGACATTCACGACCATTCTCCTGCTCGGCTCGGCGGTTGCGGTGTTTGCTCAAGGCACCATCAACTTCCAGAACAGCTTTCTGACTGCGATAAGCTTGAGAATTTCTAACGGGGATGGCCTATATGGGCCGTCTTTCCCCGTACCCACTACTGCTCTTGTTGTCTATGGTGTATTCTACGGCACCAGTGCGGGTTCGCTGACCTTGGCCAGTCCGCTGTTTCCCAATTCGACCGGGGCTGCGGGCGTCATAGCCGCCCCCACCACGGCCTTTGCGATCCCTGGTTCGAATCCAGGCGATAGCCGGTGGTTCGTCCAGGTCAGAGGGTGGAGTGCGCCTTACGGCACCGACTGGCAATACGCCCAAATTGCATTCAACGATGATTTGGGCGTCATTTGGGGCGAAAGCGCGATCGCCAGCGGCTTCGCCTTGGGGCCGACTGCCGGCCCTGGTTATGCCATTTGGCAGGCCGCGAACGGGACCAGTACAGCGAAGATCGCGGCGTTCAGTCTGACTGAGAGCCCTATTCCTGAGCCGTCCACGCTGGCTTTGACTGGCTTGAGTGTTGCGGCGGCGCTGATCTTCCGTCGCCGCAAGTAATCGCCACTGTTAACCATTGGGCGCAGTCTTCAGCGGCTGCACCCTTTTTGGTTCAAGCACACGCTGGCACGCCTGAGGATTAGGCTTGCGGTCCCCCGGCAAAGGCGCACAGTCGCGGTGACGTCGGTCCGCTTGGAGTTCGGGCCGGACATTTCGGTCGAATGTCCTCACGCTCCGTCGCCTGCATTAAACACGGAAAACCAAAGACTACTATGCAAAAGACATTCACGACCATTCTCCTGCTCGGCTCAGCGGTTGCGGCGTTCGCTCAAGGCACCATCAACTTCCAGAACAGCTTTCTCACTCCGATCAGTCTGGGAATCGTGAACTGGGATGGCTCGTATGGTCCGTCGGCTGCCGTACCCACTATCCCATATCTTGTGGTTTATGGTGTGTTTTACGGCACCAGTGCCGGTTCTTTGACCTTGGCCAGTCCGCTGTTTCCCAATTCGACCGGGGCTGCGGGCGTCATAGCCGCCCCCACCACGGC
>Ga0187877_1003255_pt1 | contig 13395 bp, 9 predicted proteins | sample June2016WEW_17_1_3_FD_132430 | JGI IMG/M metagenome (GOLD analysis project Ga0187877, IMG submission 132430) | Peatland microbial communities from SPRUCE experiment site at the Marcell Experimental Forest, Minnesota, USA - June2016WEW_17_100 | ecosystem: Environmental > Terrestrial > Soil >... | reverse complement strand
GTGGAAAAAGGTTAGAACGGTGAGAGGTTGAAGCGGTAAGACGCTTCGGCGCGGTTCACAGCCTATTTAACCATTTTACGATTTAACGGTCCAACGCTTTAACGAGAGAAGAGATATGGCTAAAAAGATTACTGGAATGATCAAGCTGCAGATCCCTGCGGGGCAGGCTAATCCGGCGCCGCCGGTTGGGCCGGCGCTGGGGCAGCATGGCGTCAACATCATGGCGTTCTGCAAAGAGTTCAACGCAAAGACCAAAGACCAGCCCGGCATGATTATTCCGGTGGTCATCACGGTTTTTCAGGACAAGTCCTTCACGTTCATCACCAAATCGCCCCCAGCCTCGGTCCTGCTCAAGAAGGCGGCCGGCGTCACCGTGGGCTCCAAGGAACCGAATAAGGAGAAGGTGGGCAAGGTAACGCGCAAGCAGGTTCTGGAGATCGTAAAGATTAAAATGAAGGATTTGAACGCGACTTCGGAAGAGGCGGCGATTCGCGTGGTGGCCGGCACGGCTCGCAGCATGGGCATCGAAGTCGTCGGCTGAAGCATCTCAGACAGCCCGGAAGCAAGATAACCGCGGGAGAGCCAAGGCTCGTTTGCACCGCAACCAAAACAAATGCCAAGTAAAAGATACAGAAAAGCACTCGAACTGGTGGACGGCAAAAAGACCTACCCACTAAAGGCCGCCGTCGAAGTCCTGACCAAATTCCCCAAGGCCAAGTTCAACGAGACCGTTGATCTTGCCTTCCGCCTGGGCGTTGACCCCAAGCAATCCGACCAAATGGTCCGCGGCACGGTTCCGCTGCCGCATGGCAGCGGTAAAACCGTTCGCGTCCTCGTCTTCGCCAAGAGCGGCCCCGCCGCCGAGGCGGCCAAGGGCGCCGGCGCCGAATACGTTGGTTTTGAGGACATGATTAAGAAATGCCAGGAGGGCTGGTCTGATTTTGACGTGGCCATCGCCACCCCCGAGGCTATGGGCGAAGTCCGCAAGCTGGGCAAAGTGCTCGGTCCGCGCGGCCTCATGCCGAATCCCAAGACCGGGACGGTGACCGATGACACTGCTCGCGCGGTGAAGGAAGTCAAAGCCGGACGCGTCGAATTCAAAATTGACAAGGCGGGCAATGTTCATGTGCCGGTGGGCAAGGTTGCTTTCAGCGGGACGCAAATCGAAGAGAACGCTCGGGCGGTCATCGAAGCGATCGCCAAAGCGCGGCCGCACAGCGTGAAGGGGGTCTATATTCAAAGCTGCACGCTCTCGGCGACGATGAGCCCGCCCGTGCGGGTGGACATGAAAGAATTCGCGGCCTGAGCGCTGCAATATTCTAACTCTCTAACGAATTTAAAAGACCATGCGTGCCGAAAAGCAAAACCTGACGAAAGAATATCTGGCCCGGCTGAACGCCTCGCCGTTCTTCATCGTGGTGAATTACAAGGGCCTGAAGGTGGGCCAACTGACCGAGCTGCGCAAACGCCTCAACAAGGCCGGCGCGGAGATACACATCGTGAAGAACTCGGTGTTCCGCATCGCCGCCAAAGAAGCCGGCGTTGGTGATTTGAACGGCACGCTGGGTGGCCAATTGGCGGTTGTCACCGGCCAGCGCGATATCTCCACCGCGGCCAAGGTCGTCAAGACCTTTGGCACAGAGCTGGACCGGCTGAAGGTGCAATTCGGCTACCTGAATAATCAGCGTCTGGAACAGCCGGAAATCATGATGCTGGCAGACCTGCCCTCGCTGGAAGTTTTGCGCGCCAAACTGCTCGGTTTGTTCATGGCGCCGGCATCCACGCTCGTCAGACTGCTAAACACGCCCGCCAGCCAGATGGCGCGCGTCTTGCAGGCCCGCGCTGATAAACCGGCCGAAGCCGCCACACCTCCGGCGAGTTAAGCTTAAATGGATTTCATCTCCGTTCTAAGCCGACGGGGATGGGAAGAAACAAACAACAACGTAAATCGTCGGTTTGCAGGCAGCGAACTTAATCCGTTCATGGCCGTGAATGACGACGAGACGAAATGAAAGGTAACAATGGCTCTAGATAAAGCAAAAATCGTAGAAGACTTGAGTAATGCGACGGTGATTGAAATCGCCGAGCTCGTGAAGGACCTTGAAACCAAATGGGGCGTCTCCGCCGCCGCGCCGGTCGCGGTCGCCGCCGCGGGTCCGGGAGCTGGCGCTGCCGCGCCCGTCGCCGAAGCCAAGACGCAATTTGACATCATTCTGGCCTCTCTGCCGGCGGACAAGAAGATTGCGGTGATCAAGGCGGTGCGCGAGGTTAAGGCAGGCCTGGGTCTGGCGGAAGCCAAGGCCCTGGTGGAAGGCGCACCTAAGCCGGTGCTCGAAGGTGCTACTAAGGCCGAGGCCGACGCCGCCAAGAAGAAACTTGAAGATGCCGGCGCTAAGGTCGAAGTAAAGTAAGAGGCTTTCTGTTGGGGGCAGCGGCCTGCGACCGCTGCCCCTGCATCGCCGTCAGCAGAATAACGAAAGTTTTAGATTAGGACAGACAACGTCAGCAGCGCCACCTCGGGTGGAATGAGTTTCGGCAAGTTCGCGCTTGAACGCCGCGTCCTTGCCTTGTGTCGTTTATCAGTAACCAACGGCTTGGCTCAGTTGCCAGCCATCCATTAAAGGCCCAAATGCCAACGCGAGTAACTGAACGGATTGACTTCGGCAAAATCAAAGAAATCATCGCTCCGCCCAACCTGATCGAATTGCAGACCAATTCGTACCGGGACTTTCTCCAGGCCGATTTGTCCCCCTCCAAGCGAAAGAACCTGGGCCTGCAGGCGGTTTTCACCGAAGTCTTTCCGATCGAAAGCTACGACGGGAAATGCGTCCTCGATTTTCACTCCTACGAAATCGGGGAACCCAAAGTGGACTGGCTGGAATGTTTGCGCGAAGGCTTGACCTATGGCGCACCGCTGTACGTGACCTTCATGCTCAAGGAGGAAAGGGCGGCCAAAGAGGAAAAGGTCTTCATGGGCGAGTTGCCGCTCATGACGCCCCAGGGCACCTTCGTGATCAACGGCGCCGAGCGCGTCATCGTTAGCCAGTTGCACCGGTCACCGGGGCTGGCGTTCGAGGCCACCCAGCATCCCAATGGCAAGACGTTGCATTCCTTCCGCATCATCCCGGACCGCGGCTCGTGGTATGAAGCGCAGTTCGATACCAGCGATTTGCTCTACGTTTACCTGGACCGCAAGAAGCGCCGCCGGAAGTTCCTGACGACTACCTTCTTCCGAGCCCTCGCTTTCCTGGATGCCGATGGTAAAGGGAAGGACAGCCAGGATAAGAACCGGGGCACAGACGAAGAAATTCTGAAGCTGTTCTATGAAGTAGAAGAACTCAGCGTCAAAGAGGCGGAGAAACGGGATGACTTGCCCAACAAGGTGCTGATCGAGGACGCGGTTGACCAGGAAAAGGGCCTGGTGGTGGCGCGCGCCTTTGAGCCCCTGTCCAAGGCCGTGGTCAAGCAGATCGCCGAACTCGGCGTCAGCAAGATCAAGGTGGTGGATACCACGCTGGACGACGGGATTGTCATCAAGTGCATGAAGAAGGATCCCGCCAAGACCGAGGAGGAGGCTCTTAAGGACATCTATCGCCGATTGCGGCCGGGCGACCCGCCCACGGCGGCCAATGCCCGTGCGCTGATCAAACGGCTGTTTTTCGATCCGAAGCGGTACGATTTGGGCCGCGTTGGCCGCTACAAGATTAACCAGAAGCTGGGCATCAAGGGCGGCGACTCCCGCATTCTGACCAAGGCTGATCTGGTGGCCGCCACGAAATACCTGCTCCGCCTCAAGAAGGGTGAAGGCACCTTGGATGACATTGACCACTTGGGCAGCCGCCGGGTGCGGACTGTGGGTGAACTGCTCGCCAATCAGTGCCGGGTCGGCCTGGCCCGTACCGAGCGGCTCGTCAAGGAGCGCATGACGCTGTTTGACCAAGGCGTCGAACCCATGTCGCCCCAGAAGCTGATCAATCCGAAGGCGTTGTCGGCCGTCATCCGCGACTTCTTTGGCCGCAGCCAGCTTTCGCAGTTCATGGATCAGATCAATCCGCTCGCCGAACTCACTCATAAGCGGCGTTTGTCCGCCCTCGGGCCGGGCGGTCTCTCACGCGATCGCGCCGGATTCGAGGTCCGCGACGTGCATCCCTCGCACTACGGCCGTATTTGCCCGGTGGAGACGCCCGAAGGTCCCAACATCGGTCTGATCGCATCGCTGGCGACCTTTGCCCGGATCAACGATTTCGGTTTCCTGGAAACGCCTTATCGCAAGGCCGAGACCGGGCGCGTTGCCGAACATATTGATTACCTCACAGCCGACCGCGAGGAATCATTCATCATCGCCCAGGCCAACTCCCCGGTTGACGAAAAAGGCAAATTCACGACAGACCGCGTCGTCTGTCGTGGCAAAGGCGACTTCATTGATGTCGAGCCCGCTCGGGTAGATTACATGGATGTGTCGCCCAAGCAGCTCGTATCTGTTGCGGCGAGCCTGATTCCGTTCTTGGAACACGACGACGCGAACCGCGCGCTCATGGGTTCCAACATGCAGCGCCAGGCGGTGCCGCTGTTGGTCACCGAAGCGCCGCTGGTGGCCACCGGCCTGGAGGAGCGCGTTGCGCGCGACTCTCGAGCGGTCATCGTCGCCGAGGAAGCGGGCAAGGTGGCCTCCGTTACAGGCAATCAGATTATCATCACTCGGGACGGCAAGCTGCCCGAGGGCAAGAAGAAGATCAAGCAGGACCCCGACAAGGGCATTTTTGTTTACCAGGTGCGGAAGTTCATGCGCTCCAACGCTGCCACCTGCATCAACCAGAAGATCGTCGTCAAAAAGGGTGAGTCGGTCAAGAAGGGGCAGGTCATCGCTGATGGTCCCTGCACCCAGGGCGGTGAGCTGGCGCTGGGCCGCAACGTGCTCGTCGCCTTCATGCCGTGGAACGGCTACAACTTCGAGGACGCCATCCTCGTAAGCGAGCGCATAGTCAAGGAAGACGTCTTCACTTCAATCCACATTGATGAATTCGAGGTCAGCGCGCGCGATACTAAGCTAGGCCCCGAAGAAATCACGCGCGACATTCCTAACCTGGGCGATGAGGCGCTCAAGAACCTCGGACCCGACGGCGTCATTCGCGTCGGCGCGGAAGTGAAGCCGGGCGACATCCTCGTCGGCAAGATCACGCCCAAGAGCGAGACCGAACTCGCGCCGGAAGAGCGCCTGCTGCGCGCGATCTTCGGTGAGAAGGCTGCCGACGTGAAGGATACTTCACTGAAGGTCCCGTCCGGGACCTATGGCATTGTGATGGATGTGAAGGTTTCGGCCAAGAAGGAGTCGGACCTCGACGTGAAGACCTCGGCCGGCGAAGAGAAGCGGCACGCCAAAGAGGTCGAAGAGGAACACAGGAAGAAGACCGACGAGTTGCGCGAGCAGCTTACGGAGGCCCTGAGCAACATCCTGCTGGGGGAGAAGATCCCGCTCGACGTGGTCAACAGCGAGACCGGAGAAATCATCATCCCTGCCAACCGCAAGATCACCAAGACCCTTTTGCGCAAGCTGGCACAGGTTTACGATCGCATCGAAATCGACCCGTCGCCGATTCGCAACAAGATCAACGAAATCATCGGCAGCTTCAAGAAGAAGTTCGACGATCAGCAGATGCAGTACGACGAAGAGCTCGAACGGGCCGAATCCGGCGAAGGCGTTGAGAGCGGCGTTGTCAAGTCGGTCAAAGTCTATATTGCCTCAAAGCGCAAGCTTTCGGTCGGTGACAAAATGGCGGGCCGCCACGGCAACAAGGGCGTGGTCGCCAAGATTGTCGCGGAGGAAGACATGCCTTTCCTGGCGAACGGAACGCCGGTGGACATCGTGTTGAACCCGCTGGGGGTGCCGTCGCGCATGAACGTCGGCCAGGTATTGGAAACGCACCTGGGCTGGGCGGCGAAATTGCTGGGTTTGAAGTTCGCCACCCCGGTGTTCGATGGCATCAAAGAAAAAGAAATCCGCGCGTACCTGAAGGAGGCCAAGTTGCCGGAGCACGGCAAGACGCAGCTCATTGACGGTCGCACTGGCGAGCCGTTTGATCAGGAGATCGTGGTGGGGTCCATCTACATGATGAAGCTTGGCCACCTCGTGGCGGACAAGATCCATGCCCGGGCTGTCGGCCCCTATTCGCTGGTCACCCAGCAGCCGCTGGGTGGCAAGGCTCAATACGGCGGCCAGCGCTTTGGCGAAATGGAAGTCTGGGCGATGGAAGCCTACGGCGCCGCGTACACACTCCAGGAATTGCTGACGGTCAAATCCGACGACGTCCAGGGCCGCACTCGCATATACGAGAGCATCGTGAAAGGCGACAACAGCCTGGAGGCGGGCATTCCGGAGTCGTTCAACGTGCTCGTGAAGGAAATGCAGTCGCTGGGGCTTGATGTGAAGGTGGGTTACTCCAATCCCGTTGACCAGCCCCCCGAACCCATCCAGGCGCTAACGGCAGTTTAACCATCCTATTATTCGAATAATTTATCGCTCCATTTTCTGATCGTATGATTAGTACCAAAGAAAGCGCACGTGAGTTGCTCGGTTTGGAAAAGGTCAACCAGGTGGAGTACGTGGCGATTGGCGTCGCGTCACCAGATGCCATCCGATCCTGGTCCAAAGGGGAAGTCAAAAACCCCGAAACCATCAACTATCGCACGTTCAAGCCGGAAAAAGGCGGCTTGTTCTGCGAGCGTATTTTCGGCCCGGTCAAGGACTGGGAATGCTCGTGCGGCAAATACAAGCGCATCAAGCACCGCGGGGTTGTCTGCGACCGTTGTGGGGTGGAAGTGACGTTGGCTCGCGTTCGCCGTGAGCGCATGGGCCACATCGAACTGGCTGTGCCGGTGTGTCACATCTGGTTCTTCAAATGCATGCCCTCGCGCATCGGCCTGGTGCTCGACATGACCGCCCGCAATCTCGAGCGGGTGATCTACTACGAAGACTACATGGTCATCGACCCCGGCTCGACGCCGCTCAAACAGAATCAGCTTTTAAGCGAGCACGAGTATCGCGAGGCCCGCGAAACCTACGGTCCCGACGCGTTCCTCGCCAAGATGGGCGCCGAAGCCGTGCGCGATGCGCTGGCGAAAGTGGAATTGGGCAAGCAAATAGACCACTTGCAGACGGCGATGACCGAAACCAAGAGCAAGCAAATCCGCAAGAAGATCGCCAAGCGCATCAAGCTGCTGCAGGGTCTGCAATCCTCCAAGAGCCGTCCTGAATGGATGATCCTCACGGTGCTGCCGGTTATCCCGCCGGACCTGCGACCTCTGGTGCCGCTGGAAGGCGGCCGCTTTGCCACCTCCGATCTTAATGATCTGTATCGCCGAGTCATCAACCGAAACAATCGGTTGAAGAACCTGCTCCAGCTCAAGACTCCGGAAGTAATCATCCGCAACGAGAAGCGAATGCTCCAGGAAGCCGTCGATGCCCTCTTCGACAACGGTCGCCATGGCCGCGCGGTGACTGGTGCGGGCAATCGCGCCTTGAAGTCGCTCAGTGACATGCTTAAGGGCAAGAGCGGGCGCTTCCGGCAAAACCTGCTGGGCAAGCGCGTGGATTATTCCGGCCGTTCAGTCATCGTCATCGGTCCGGAACTCAAGCTGCACCAGTGCGGTTTGCCCAAGAAGATGGCGCTGGTCTTGTTCGAGCCGTTCATCATCCGCCGACTAAAAGAGCTCGGCTACGTGCATACTGTGCGCTCGGCCAAAAAGCTGATCGAACGGCAAACTACCGAGGTTTGGGACATTCTCGAAGAGGTGACCCGCGGCCATCCCGTGCTGCTGAACCGCGCTCCCACCTTGCACCGCCTGTCAGTGCAGGCCTTCGAACCGCAGCTTATCGAAGGCGAGGCCATCCGTATCCACCCTCTGGTCTGCACCGCTTATAACGCCGATTTCGACGGCGACCAGATGGCCGTTCACGTGCCGTTGTCCGTCGAAGCCAGATGGAAGCACGCCTTCTCATGATGGCGCCCAACAACATTTTCAGCCCTTCCAGCGGCCGGCCGATTATCACGCCAACGCAGGACATTACGCTGGGCTGCTTCTATCTGACCGCGGAACCACGGACACCGCCGCCCGCCCATCCGAACGACCTCAAGCTGTTCGGCTCGAAGACCGAAGTCGTTTTCGCCTTCAGTGACGGCGCGGTGACAACCCACGAGCGGATTCGGCTGGCGAATCCTGACTACGGCAAGAAGACTGAGTCTGGCGACGCCAACAGGAAAGTCATCGAGACCACGGTAGGCCGTGTCTTCTTCAGCGAGATCTGGCCGGAGGATATGGGTTTTCACAACAAGCCGGTTAAGAAGAGTGAACTCGGCGACCTCATCTGGAAATGTTACAAGGTCTGCGGTCACGACAAGACCGTGGCCATGCTCGATAAACTCAAGGAACTGGGTTTCCGCGAGGCCACCCGCGCGGGTGTGTCAATCGGCATAGACGACATGATCATTCCCAAGGAGAAAGACCAGGAAATCGGCGACGCCCAGAAGAAGATCAAAGAAGTCGAGAAGCAATATCGCAAGGGCGTCATCACCCCAGGTGAACGGTACAACAAGATCATTGATATCTGGACGCACTGCACTGACCAGATTTCCAACGTCATGTTGAAGACGCTCGAGCATAATCAGGGCAAGAAGGAGTTCAACCCGGTGTCGCTGATGGTCGATTCTGGCGCGCGGGGCAACCGGCAGCAAGTGCGCCAGCTTGCCGGCGTGCGCGGCCTCATGGCCAAGCCGTCCGGCGACATCATCGAGAAGCCGATTCTCTCGAACTTCCGTGAGGGCCTCACAGTGCTCGAATACTTTATTTCGACCCACGGCGCGCGCAAGGGCCTGGCTGACACGGCCCTTAAGACGGCCGACTCCGGTTACATGACTCGCAAGCTGGTCGATGTGGCCCAGGACGTGATCATCCGCGAGCAGGATTGCGGCACGACCAACGGCATCTGGGTCCAGGCCATCTACGAAGGCGAAGACAAGGTGGTCAAGCTGAGCGACCGCCTGGTGGGCCGTTTTTCTTGCGATGACATCCCCAATCCGCAGCAGCCGAAGGAGTTGCTCGCTAAGGCGAATGAAGAGATTGACGAGATCAAGGCCCGGCTCATTGACAATGCGGACATCGAGAAAGTCAAAATCCGCTCGGTGCTGACCTGCGAAAGCAAGCACGGCGTGTGCATCTGTTGCTACGGCCGGAACCTGGCCACCGGCGCCACGGTGAAACTGGGCGAAGCCACCGGCATCATCGCCGCGCAATCCATCGGCGAACCGGGCACGCAGCTCACCATGCGCACGTTTCACATCGGCGGTACCGCTTCCGCAGTATTCAAGGTGCCGCAGATTAAGGCCAAGCACGACGGGACCATACGCTACAACGAGTTGCGCCTGGTTACCTTGGAGGACGGCAACAACATCGTCCTCAACAAGAACGGCACGGTCTCCATCCTCGCCGATGACGGGCGCGAGTTGGAGCAGCACCTCGTTGTCATTGGCGCGGTCATTTCCGTCAAGGACGGCGCCAAAGTCAAGAAGGGCGAAACCTTCGTCCAATGGGATCCCTACAACGTGCCGATTCTCTCCGAGAAAGCCGGCCGGGTGAAGTTCCACGACATCATCGAGAACGTCACGATGAAGCAGGAAACCGATGAAACCACCGGCCAGGAGGCTATGGTCGTCATTGAGCACAAGGAAGATCTGCACCCGCAAGTCATCATCTGCGACGACAACGGCGAGCCCATCGCCAACTACCCGATTCCTTCCGGTGCCCACATCGTCGTGGCCGAAGGCGACAAGATTGTCGCTGGCACCTTGATGGCCAAGACCCCACGCAAGACCTCCAAGACCAAGGACATCACCGGTGGTCTGCCGCGTGTGGCCGAGTTATTCGAGGCCCGCCGACCCAAAGACGCCGCTGAGATTTCCAAGATCGAGGGCATCGTGGATTTCGGGGCCAGCGTCCGCGGCAAGCGCTGCATCCTCATCAAAGACCAGCAGACCCAGGTGGAAGAGGAACACCTCATCCCCATCGGCAAACACGTCATTGTCTTCAAGGGCGATTACGTAAAGAAGGGACAGCAGCTCACCGAAGGCCCGATTGACCCGCACGAAATCCTCGACATCTGCGGCCCGCAGGAACTCCAGGAGCACTTGGTCAACGAAGTGCAGGAGGTCTATCGGCTGCAGGGTGTCACCATCAACGACAAGCACGTCGAGACGATCGTGCGCCAGATGCTGCGCAAGGTGCGCATCACCGAGCCAGGCGACACCGGCTTCCTTTGGGGCGAGCAGGTGGACAAGCTCGAATTCGAGGAGGAGAACTCGCGCGTCGAGAAGCTGGGCGGCAAGCCCGCGGAAGCCCAGCCCGTTTTGCTCGGCATTACCAAGGCCTCCCTGGAGACTGAGAGCTTCCTCAGTGCCGCATCCTTCCAGGACACCACCCGCGTGCTCACCGAGGCGGCGACCCGCGCCAAGGTGGATTACCTGCGCGGCTTCAAGGAAAACGTGATCATGGGTCACATTATCCCTGCTGGCACCGGCTTCGATCACCACCGCAAGGCGCGGCTGAAGCCACTGGTGGAGATCAGCGAAGAGCAGCCGGAGGCCGAAGCACCAAGGGCGCTGATCGCCGAGAATCCGCTGCTGGCGTGAACGCGCCGAAATAGTTGTTGCACGTGGGCATCTGTTTGCTATATTCCGCGCTCCGTTTGCCCGGAGTCTTGGCTGCGCAGTTGCAGCGAAGGCAGGGCATGGGAATTTGAAAACCGAATGCCGACGATTAATCAATTGGTCCGCAAGGGCCGCAGCAAACTTAAGCACAAGTCCAAGTCACCCGCCTTGGAGAATTCGCCCTTTCGCCGGGGCGTTTGCATCCAGGTTATGACCCGCACACCTAAGAAACCAAATTCGGCGATGCGCAAGGTGGCTAAAGTGCGCCTCACCAACGGGCATGAAGTCATCGCCTACATCCCGGACGAGGGCCACAATCTTCAGGAGCACTCGATCGTGCTGGTGCGCGGCGGCCGCGTGAAGGATTTGCCCGGGGTGCGTTACCACATCGTGCGCGGGACGCTGGACGCCGCCGGGGTCGAGAAGCGCCGCGTGAGCCGTTCGAAGTACGGCGTGAAGCGCCCGAAGGAAGGCGCACGCCCAGCCGCTGCTGCCGCTGCCCCCGCGGCTGCCCCTGCCCCAGCAGCCTAGCTGCGCCAAATCTTTAACGACTTAACTCATTTAACTCTTTAACGAAAACATGTCGCGACGTCGTCGAGCAGTCAGTCGGCCCATTCCCAAAGACGCAAAATTCAATAGCCCTTTGGTAACGCGCTTGGTGAACACAGTCATGGAACGGGGCAAGAAGAGCGTTGCGCAGAGGATTGTCTATAGCGCGTTCGACCAGCTCATTGCCAAGAACCCGGCCACCAACCCGCTCGAAGTTTTGCAGCGGGCTGTGGACAACGCGAAACCGCGTCTGGAAGTCAAAGCGCGGCGGGTCGGCGGCGCCACTTACCAGGTGCCATTGGAAGTCCCGACCGACCGCCAGTTTTCGCTGGCGCTGCGGTGGTTGGTGGATTTCGCCGATGCGCGCAAGGGTGTTCCGATGAAGGATGCTCTGGCGGCGGAGATTCTGGAGGCCTACCAGGGCCAGGGCAATGCAATCCGCAAACGCGACGAGGTGCACAAGATGGCGCAGGCCAACAAGGCCTTTGCCCACTTCCGCTGGTAATCGCTTTCAACCTAACGCCCCGCCGGCCAAAGCGACCCGGGGCGTTTTCATTTTCAACCGAAGATATCTCCATGGAAACAGTATTGGAAGCAAAGAAACCCGGGAAGGCCAAAGGCGCCAATATGCCCCAGAGGCAGTACCCGATGGAGCACACCCGCAACATCGGCATCGCCGCGCATATTGATGCCGGCAAGACCACCACCACCGAGCGCATCCTCTTCTACACCGGGCTCATTCACAAGATGGGTGATGTGGACGACGGTAACACCGTGACCGACTGGATGGAGCAGGAACGCGAGCGCGGCATTACCATCACATCCGCCGCCACCACCTGCTACTGGACCCAGAAAGACGACGGTACCCACAAAGCGCGTCTCGGCGTGCCGCACCGGATCAACATCATTGACACCCCGGGGCACGTGGACTTTACCGCCGAAGTCGAGCGCTCCATGCGCGTGCTCGACGGCGCGGTGGCCGTGTTCTGCGGCGTGGCCGGTGTCCAACCACAATCCGAAACCGTTTGGCGGCAGGCGACGAAGTACAAAGTCCCCCGTATTGCCTTCGTCAACAAGATGGACCGGACCGGGGCGAATTTTGAAAATGCGCTTAGCGACATGCGCAAAAAGCTGGGGGCTTACGCGTATCCGATTTTCCTGCCTATTGGTAAAGAGGATTACTTCAGCGGCGTCATTGATGTCGTGAACCAGAAGGCGATAATCTATGACCCGAGCGACGATTTCGGCCTCAAGTACCAAGTCGCGGAGATTCCCGCCGACCTGAAGGAGTCGGCCAAGACCGCGCTGGCGGAGTTGGTTGATGCTGTTTCCAACAAGGACGATAAGGTGGCCGAGCTGGTCATCGAAAACAAGCCGATCACCCCGGAGGTTTTGAAAGCGGCCATCCGGCGTTTGACCTGCAAGATCGAGTTTGTCCCCGTTTTGTGCGGCTCCGCCTTCAAGAAACGCGGCGTGCAACCGCTGGTGGATGCGGTCGTTGATTATCTGCCGTCTCCGCTCGATGTGCCAGCCGCCGTCGGCATCGCGCCGGGCACCGAGACCAAGGTCGAAGTCCCTTCCAACGACACGAGCAAGTTCTGCTCCCTGGCCTTCAAGCTATGGACTGATCCTTATGTCGGCAAACTGGTGTTCTTCCGCGTGTACAGCGGCCGGGTGAGCAAGGGCGACATGATTTACAATCCGCGCACGCGCAAGCGCGAGCGAGTCAGCCGCGTCCTGATGATCCAGGCCGACAAGCGCATTGACGTGGAGACGACCTTCGCCGGCGACATCGCCGCGCTGGTGGGCTTGAAGAACATCACCACCGGCGACACGCTTTGCGACGAGGACTTCGAGGTCATGCTCGAGCCACCCACGTTTCCCGAACCAGTCATCTCGATGGCGGTCGAGCCAAAGACCAAGGCCGACCGTGAAAAGATGGGCGAGGGCCTCCAGCGCCTGGCGGAGGAGGACCCGACGTTCCGGTGCTTCACCAATGAGGAAACCGGCCAGCTTATCATCGCCGGCATGGGCGAACTGCATCTGGAAATCATCCGCGACCGTCTGTTCCGCGAGTTCAGGGTGGGCGCCAACGCGGGCGCGCCGCAGATCGCCTATCGCGAGACCGTCACCAAAGCCGCCGACGGCG
>Ga0187877_1003248_pt1 | contig 13411 bp, 10 predicted proteins | sample June2016WEW_17_1_3_FD_132430 | JGI IMG/M metagenome (GOLD analysis project Ga0187877, IMG submission 132430) | Peatland microbial communities from SPRUCE experiment site at the Marcell Experimental Forest, Minnesota, USA - June2016WEW_17_100 | ecosystem: Environmental > Terrestrial > Soil >... | reverse complement strand
CGGCAAAAATCGAGACCGCTAGTTACTATCCCCTGGTCATATTCGCCGGCAAAGAAGATGGGAGCTGTCCAAAAAATCGACATTTTTGGCCTTCGAAATGCAGAATTTTAAGAAGGAGATAAGGCAAATGGATGGGTACATGGGGAAGATTCTGCGAGTAAATCTGACGACCCAGGAGTGCAAAGAAGAGCCTTTAAATCCCAAGCTGGCCCGGGATTATATCGGCGGAACAGGCCTGGGGAGCCGGATCATCTATAACGAAGTCCCTCCTTCCACGGACCCATTGAGCCCCGAGAGCAAGATCGTCTTTGCTACGGGCCCGGTTACGGCCACAAATTATCCCTCCGGAGCCCGCTACCAGATTTGCTTTAAATCACCCTTGACGGGAATCCTTTGCGATTCCAGCTCCGGCGGATACTGGGGCGCCGACCTGAAACGCTCCGGATATGATGCCCTGATCATCGAAGGGGGCTCCCCCGACCCGGTATACTTATGGATCCACAACGGCAAGCTGGAATTCCGCTCGGCCTCTCACCTCTGGGGCCAGGATGCCTTGAAAGTTCAAGAGACCATCCAGCGGGAGATCGGCGACGAAAGAATCCGGATTGCCTGCATTGGACCGGCCGGAGAAAGAAAGGTTCTCCTATCCTGCATCATCAATGACGAAGGACGGGCTCCGAGACGGGGCGGCAACGGCGCCATCCTGGGGGCGAAAAAATTGAAAGCCATTGCCGTTCGTGGAAATCTTCCAGTCCCTCTCCATGACCCCGATGCCTATAACGAACTTTGTAAGAAGATCGCCAAAAATAACGCAACCTCTCCCGCCATGGCCAATTTGCGGGAATATGGCACGGCCCAGGTTCTCGATAACCTCTGGGCGATGGGCGACATCCCGGTCAAAAACTGGCAACTGGGTATATGGGAAGGAGGCTGCAAGAACCTCGGGGGCAAGAAGATGAAGGAAACCATCCTGGTGCCCCATACGGCGTGCTACCGTTGCACTCTCGGCTGCTCTCGCTGGGTGAAGATTGAAGAAGGCCCTTACCGGATGGATGGCCCGGGGCCCGAATATGAAGCCCTTGCGGCTTTAGGAACCATGTGCCTGATCGATAATCTGAAAGCGGTCTCCTTCGCCAATGACCTCTGCAACCGTTATGGCATCGATGCGATTTCCACGGGGAGCGCCATTGCCTTTGCCATGGAAGCCTATGAAAAGGGATTGATTAAAAAGGAGCAAACCGGAGGGATCGAACTCAAATGGGGCAGTGAACAGGCCATGATGGCCATGGTCCACCAGATTGGGAAGAATGAAAAGCTGGGTGCCATTCTGGGGCAGGGAGTCCGCAAGGCTGCGGAGATCCTCGGAGGAGGTTCATGGAAATATGCTGTCCACGTAAAAGGAATGGAAAGCCCCATGCACGATCCGCGCACCTTCTACAGCCTGGGGTTAGCCTATGCCGTCGGTCCAGGGGACGTCTGTCATCTCCACGGTCATTCTCTCTTCTGGGAAGGGGTGCAGGATCCTCTTCCGGAATGGGGGCTGAAAGGGACGTACCCGCTCTTTGAAAGCAAGAACAAAGCAAATCTCGTCAAGCTCTCGCAGAATTACACCGCGGTAGTCAATTCCATGGTCTCCTGTTATTTCCAGACTTTCATCCTCAAACCGTCGGATCTTGCCGCTGTCTTAACGGCGGCCACCGGCACAAAATACACGGCTCGGGGTCTGTTGAAAACCGGGGAGAGGATCGTCGCCCTGCAGCGAGCCTACAATAATCTGTGCGGCATCACTCGGGAGGATGATGCTCTGGTTTCCCGACAACTGGAGCCGACCAAGGAGGGAGGTAATGCCGGGAAGGTTCCGGATATGGAGGTCATGCTCAAAGAGTTCTATAAGGCCAGTGGTTGGGGCCCCGGCGGCAAGCCTTCGCGAAAAACTTTGGAGTCTCTGGGCCTCAAGGATGTCGCTCGAGATCTTTACCGCCCGAGCAATAAAGCCAAAGTTTAGAAAATCGATGCCTACAACCTGGAATTTTATTTCGTGAATTTGGTTTCTTTGAGCGAAGCACGCTGGGGTTCGAAATCAGATAGAAGGGAATGGAACATGACAATTCGCTGATCGGCTTATTTTTGCACCCACTTTTTGATCCGCGGGATCTCTTCCCCCAACCACTGGGGAGAGAGCCGTTTCTTCAGGAAGAGGGAGAAGAGCTGGTCCACGGTCTTGGTAACCGTTTCCATCAGGTAGACCCGTTCGAGAATCCGGCCCCCTTTTTCCTCATCCTCCTCTTCTTCCATACCCATACCCGAAAGCAACCTCAGAGTCTGAAACTGGAACTGGTCTGCTTTAAGAGTGAATTCAAACCTGTCCGGTCCCACCCCGAGCTGGATCCGCGCCTCCTTCACTTTCTTTCCCTCCTGGACACCCGCCTTTCCTTCTTTTAATCCGGCGTGCAACCCCTGGCAGACGAGGCTTTCAGAGTATTCGCCCCCTCCCGACTCTAGTACCAGGCGACGGGCAAAGGCGACCTCCACATCTCCGATGCCGGGAATCTGGATCATTCCCCCACGCTCTTCGCTTTTGAACCAGAGCCAGGTCAAAAATTCTCTTCCTAATAAGGGAGCCCCCGACTTCCCTCCCTCTGCATTTTCGGGGTTCAAGAATACTCCATCTTTCAGAGAGGCGATCTTCTCAACCAAGGAACGGTCGATCATTTTGGGATCCCAGGGAACCAGGGGGGAAAGGGGCAGGTTGAAAGTTTTTTTGAATAAACTCTCGAATTCCTCGATTACCTTTGCGGAAAGGGAGCCGAAGAGTACCCAGTTCTGGGAAAGAGACCAGCAGACATCGAAAAAAGAAGGAACCGGCTGGGTTTTGGACAAAAGATCCAGGCGCACGCGCTCTTTGATCTCCTCTCTCTCCCCTTTGGAAAGTCCTTTCTTCCCTTTCGAGCTCAGCGTTTTCTTTTCGGCCTCGAGAAGTCTGACCCTCATCAGAGAGGGAGGGATAGCCTTCCGGTCCAGGCGGAGGGAGAAGGCGAGGTAATCCCCCACCGCATAATTCGCGTACTCGAAATTGGTGTCCAGCACATTTTCCAGGCTGGTCCAGCCCGCTGACTTTTCCTCGCCTGCGGCGGTCAGCTCTCGAAAAGCGTTATGCTTAATCTGTCGGCTGATAAAATCATGGAAATTCTTCGGCAGAGGTCCCAGGAGGCGATACCTGGAAAAGGTCAAAGTTCCCTTCAATAATCCCATCTCTTCTTCCTTTCTGAGAGGATAGAGTTCCTACGGTTTCAGCAGAAAAAATACAGCGGATTAAATAGCAGTCGGTCAGCCAAAGGTTGCTTCCCAAAGGGGAGCATCCGATGGTGGGACCTGCTGAGAAGGCAGTCTGAAAAGTATATTGAAACGGACTCCGAGAATCAAGGAAGAAAATGGGATTCTCGAAATAGCCATTGCTCCAGTCTTTATTTTTTGATACGGTCTCCGAGTGTCTTGGAGCTGAAGGTCAGTAATTAGGGAACGGAGGAGACATGAAAAATTACTTCCAGAAGATGATTCCTTTTGGGAAGCCATTGACGGAGAGGCAGTTTGCCGCCATGGAAGAGAATGCCCGGCTGATTCGTCAGGTAGAGGCTGAAGTTTCTCAGGCGGCGGAAAAAGCTCGGTCGGCAGGGATCCCTGCCGAGGTTGTTCATCAGCGAAAACAATTGACCGCCTGGGAGCGAATCGAGAAGCTGGTCGACCCGGAAACCTTTCTCTCGTTGGACAGCGTATACGACCCCTTCTCCAATCCCGAGGGAAGCACGGCTTTGATGCATGGGCTCGGAAAGATCTCCGGCGCCTATGCTTCGATCATAGCTTTAGACAACAAAGTGTTGGCCGGAGCCTGGATTCCAGGCCACACGGAAGTGATCTTTCGAGCCCAGGATATTGCCGAAAGTCTCCGGATTCCGCTGGTCTGGGTTCTGAATTGCAGTGGAGTGAAATTGACCGCGCAGGAAAAAGTGTACGCCGGCCGACGCTCCGGAGGGCGGACCTTTTTCCGCCATGCGGAACTGATTCAAAAAGGCATTCCCGTTCTGGTTGGAGTCTTCGGGACCAACCCGGCGGGAGGCGGCTACCGTGCCATCAGCCCGGCCTATATCATCGCCCATTCGGATGCCAACATGGCCGTGGGTGGTTTGGGGATTGTCAGTGGAATGGCTCCCAAAGGGGGCTTCGACCAGGAGGGGGCCGACCTCATTATCGAAGCCACCCGCAAGTTCCGGGATGTTCCTCCGGGAAGGGTGAACATTCACCATGAGCAGACTGGATTCTTCCGGGAAGTTTATGACACCGAAGAGGGGGTCCTCGGGGCCCTTCGCCGGCTCATGGGCGGAATGCCGGTTTATTCCCAGGACTTCTTCCGGGTGTCGGAACCGACGGAACCCCGCTTTGCCGCAAACGAGATTGAACGAATTGTTCCCTTCAACCAGAGGATGACTTACGAAATTGAACAGGTTCTGGCCAGGCTGGTGGATGGAAGTGAGCATCTCCCCTTCCGGCCGGACTACGGGCCCGAGATCTACTGCAGCCTGGTGCGCATTTCCGGAATGCTGGCGGGTATTATCGTCAACCGCCAGGGTTTCCTGAGAAAGGATTATCCCCAGTATGCCAAAGGAGAATACATGGGCGTGGGGGGTAAACTCTACCGGGAAGGCCTGATCAAAATGATTGATTTCGTCGGCCTCTGCGGCCAGGACCGCATTCCCATCGTCTGGTTTCAGGATACAACCGGGATCGATGTGGGAGACCTGGCAGAGAAAGCGGAACTCCTGGGCCTTGGCCAGTCATTGATCTACTCCATCGAGAGTTCCGGAGCTCCCATGATGTGCGTGATCCTACGGAAGGGAACGGCCGCCGCCCATTACATTATGGGGGGTCCGCAGGCCAACCGAAATAATGTATTCACTCTCGGAACGCCGACAACGGAAATTTACGTCATGCATGGAGAGACGGCCGCAGTAGCGGCCTTTGCCCGGCGGCTGGTGAAAGAGAAGGATTCCGGGAATCCCCTCCAACCGACGATTGAAAAGATGAATGCCCTGGCCCGGCAATACAACGAACAGTCCAGACCCCTCTATTGCGCCAAGACCGGGCTGGTAGATGAGATCGTCAACTTCACAACCTTGAGAAATTATCTTTCCACCTTTGTTCAGGCCGTCTATCAGAATCCTGTGACTTTCTGCCCTCCCCATCTAATGCTGCTTCCCCGGCTCATCCGGGGGTAATTCAAATGGGGATTGTGGATTGGGAAATGAGGAATAAAAAAGAGGCAGCGGTGTCGCAATTCGTCATACCCACGAAGGCGAGCATCCAGGAGGATGAAAATTTTTAATAAAACCGGAACTAGATTCCCGCTTTCGCGGGAATGACGGCTCTTTTTTCTAATTATGACACAGTTTCCTGACGAGGGATGGTCAGGGTGGGGGGTTTTCGGATGAAAACGAGTTAAGGAAAGATATTTTTCATTCCGCATTCCACAATCCGCACTCCGCATTTGATTTCATCCCTTCAACTGCAAAATCCGCCGTGCTTCTTTGGGAGTGGCCACTTCCCGGTCCATGAGATTGGCAATCTCCACGACCTTCTTGACCATCTCCGCATTACTGGTGGAGAGCATATTTTTTTTGATGTACAGATTATCTTCAAACCCCACCCGGGCATGGCCTCCGTTGATCATAGAAGTCGCGGCCATGGAGAAATGCTGAGCCCCGATGCCAAAGGCGTACCACAGGGCCCCCGGGGGAAGATTATTGCGCATATAAACCATATTTTCCGTTGTGGCTTCGATCCCCCAGGGGATGCCCAGGCAGAGCTGGAATAGAGGAGGGTTGTCTACTAACCCCTGGCGGATGAGATGATTCGCGATCCGAATGTGTCCGATGTCGAAGACTTCCAGTTCCGGCTTGGTGCCCACTTCTTTGATCATCTTGGCCATCTTCTCAACCACCGGCACCAGGTTGATGAAAGCACGGGGGCCGAAGTTCAAGGATCCCACGTCCAGCGAACAAAGCTCGGGTTTTAATTTCACCACGTGTTCGACACGTTCTTCGGGACTTTTTAATTCGGAAGTATCCCAGGCATTGGCCGCCTTAGGATTGTAAAGCAGGCGTCCCCCGGAACCGGTAGAGAGGTTGATGACCATGTCGCACTTCTCCCGGATCCGATCATAGACTTCTTTGTAAAGCTCAAATTCCATGGAAGGTTGGTGAGTAATCGGGTCCCGGACGTGGACATGGCAGACCGATGCCCCGGCATGATGGCTTTCGATGGCACTCTCTGCAATCTCCTTCGGGGTCATGGGGGGGTAGGAAGTCTTCTCCCGAGTGGTGATGCCTCCAATGAGGGCAACAGTGATGATCAGCTTATCCATTTTCGCCTCCCTGGTTCGGGACTAAAACCGAATTTTATATGACTGATTTTCTATAAATGATATGGACGACAATGTCAAATGGAATTTCAAAATCAATTTTGGCAGAAAACAAAACGCCTTTCCGATTAGGGCCCGGGTCCTCTACGGCGGCCCCAAGCCCGGGGGGAAAAGAAAATCCAATCTGGAATTTCTGGAAGGCGCTAACTCCTGCCCTTCTCTCAACTTCCAGTAAAATTCTTCTTTAAAAATTCCAGTTTTTTCATCCGGGGTTTAAGGACGGGCATCATGACCCGGAGAGCCCTGGGTAAGACACGGAAAGCCCCCGGAGTCTGGCCGATCAGGTCTCCATCACCATGGATGCTCACCGGGGGAGAAGATTCGACTTCTAATTGCGAGGCAGTCCGGAAAATGGCCCCCGGCAGTTTTCTGAGCCCGAGGAAGGGGAGCTTCGGCAAGGCCCTTATAATCCGGAGTTTGGGAGTTTCCGGGAGCAGGCAAACTCCCATCAATCCATTATCGGCCTTGACCGAAGAGGTAATCTTGAAGATATAGGCATACCGCGGGATCTTGGTGATCAGGATTTGCCATGCCGGCCCCTGGTATTCCCAATCCTCTGTCCGGAGAGTAACCGAAGACGGGGAGAATCTGGAAAACTCAGATAAAAAAGCGATGGAAAAAGGAAGGATGCCTCTGAAAACCCGCCTTAATTTTTCAGCCTGTTCCACAACCGCCGCGTCAAACCCGATTCCCGCAGCCCCGGCGATGTAGGCGCCCGAATGAGTCTGGATCACATCTACCATTTTCGGCTGGCCTTTGGTAAGGACTTTCAGAGCTCCGGTCAAGCCGGAAGGGATCTTCCAGTTCCGGGCCAAATCGTTCGCTGTTCCAACCGGGATGACCCCCAGGATTCCCGGGCGGTGAACCAGGGCAGGAAGGAGAGAGTGAATTGTACCATCCCCTCCGCAGGCTACGATGAGTTCACGCCCTCTTTCTTGGGCGTCCAGCGCGATTTCCAAAGCTTCCTGGGGACGGGAAGACAGGGCAAATTCTGCAGAAAGCGCGAGAGCATTACTTTTTTCCTGCAGACGGGAGAGAAGCCTTTCCCCTTTGCCCCCGCCCGCGCAGGGATTAATAATGAACTGAATCGTCACGGGTCTCTCAAAAAGAATATTCTGGTGATGCCTGGGGCGGGACCTTGGGCCATTTTCAACCGCAAAGGAATCTCCCGGTCATTCTCCTGGCAACCGGGGAATGGGCTTTTAAATTGCCCGGCCTTTTTCAGGCAGGCTTATGGTTCGGCTTCGGATTCTGTTTTTTCTTCTTGCGCGAACGGAAGTAATCCGCGGGCCGAAGGACAAGGTGGTAGAAGAGGCTCCCGCTCACCATCAAAAAAAATTCGATTACTTTTTCTTTAAAATTCGAACCCACAAAATCCAAGGCGAATAAACCCTCCAGGGAACTCATCTCTCTGTTCTCAGAACTTTCCATTCTTGCGAACCACCCTTCGATCCCTCTCTCACCGCTTCCCTCTCCTCCGAGCACGAGGGAAGAACGTAGATTGAGGGGAAGTGTTTCCCATTATATCGACTTTATCCCCTTTCCGCCAAGATTTTTTATGGCTCCCCACTAGAAATCCTGATCGGTCACGTACATGGAAGCACTAGCTTCTGCGGCCAGAGTTCCGTCTTCGAATGCAGCCCGGGCATACGTCTCTACCACCTTCCGGGTTTTTTTCTTCACCTCCCCGGTAATGAGGATCTTCTGGCCGGTCCGGATCGTCTGGCGGATGCGCATTTCCATCTTAGCGGTCATCCCTTTGATCCCCTGAAAATAGAGGACATACCCAAAAGCCTCATCCAGGCAGAGAGCCAGGAGCCCTCCGTGGAAAACGCCGTTCCAACTCTGGTGGTAAGGGCCGGGAGTAAACTCCGCTTTGGCCTTTCCGTCCTCGAATCGGAAATTCAACTTCAAGCCGATCGGATTGTCTTTGCCGCAGGCAAAACAGAGGCCGTATTTGTCCCGGTCAGCAATTTTCATTTTTGGATCATCCCCAGATTAGTTGGTTTAATATTTTATTAAGGCCTGGCAAGGGCCCGGAAGGAAGGGCAGATTGCGCCGCAAGCATCGGCGGGATATCCGCTTCCCATAAACTCCCTGGTTGCCTTCCGCAAACCGGAGCGGGGACGGGAAAAGAATGCTTCGATGAAATGACAGAACACCTCCGCCACAGCTAAGGAGGAATATGTGCCCATGATTGCAAGCAATATGACTTTCCTTCCGGGACCCTGAAATCACTCGACATTAAGAATATACCAGCCCTTTGACCCTCAACTCATTTGGAGATGAGCGTCATTTTATATCATCCGCTCGCCGCCAGTTTCTTTTTGCCTCGTAACTCGATCCTCGGGCCTTGCTCCTGTATTTAACGATTCTTCCATTGGGGGGGCCGCTTTTCATTGAAAGCGCGGATGCCTTCTTGCCGGTCCTCGGTAGCGAGGTTGACGTTGTAGGCCTCAATTTCGACTTGCAGGGCGGTATTTAGATCGACCTCCATCCCTGTGTCAATGGCCCTCTTGGCCTGACGGACAGCGACGGGGGCACTGGCGCAAATCTCCCTACCCAGATCTAAGATCGTCTCTTCCACTTTATCGACCGGAACCACTCGATTGACAATTCCCATGGCCAGCGCTTCGGAAGCGCTGATTCTTTTCCCGGTAAAGATCATTTCTTTGGCCCGCATTTTTCCAATGACGCGGGGAAGGGTTTGGGTTCCCCCATTGCCGGGAATCAGGCCGACGCGCACTTCGGGGAGCCCGAATTTAGCGTTATCCCCGGCAATGATGAGATCGGCGAGGAGAGCCATTTCGAACCCTCCGCCCAGGGCGAAACCTTTCACCCCGGCGATGAAAGGCTGAGGCAGGGCCCGGAGAGCGGCGGGGACTCTGACAAACAGGGCCCGCTGATTCAGGATTTCCTCGGCGGACATATTCTTCCGCTCTTTTAAGTCGGCGCCCACTCCAAAGGCTTTGTCCGTTGTGGTCGTAAGTCCCGCGACCCAGATATCCCGGTCGAAGGCTACTTCCTGAAAGGCGGCAATCAAATCCTTGGCCATCTGAGTATTGAGGGCATTCATGGCTTCTGGCCGGTTGAGCTTGATCCAGCAAAAATGTTCCTTTTTCTCCAGAAGAAGAGTTTTCCATTCCATAATTTTTTCCTCGGAAGATTTTTCTCGGGCGAAATCAACTCAAGTCTCGGAAATCGGCGGGAACCTTCAGACGGGGGCGGTTCGCCTTCTTCACCCCCAGAGCATCGTCGGCGATGAGGAGCCGCATGATATTGGCCGTTCCTTCTCCGACCTGGTAGAGCTTGGAGTCACGATAATATTTTTCTACTGGAAGCTCCAGAGAGTACCCCATTCCTCCATGAATCTCCATGGCCCAACCGGCAGCGCGGACCGCCGCTTCTCCGGCGAAGTACTTGGCGATGGCGATCTCTCGGGTGAACGGTTTCCCCTGATCGTTCAGCCAGGCCCCCCGGCGGACCAGGAAACGGGCCGCTTCGGTGTAAACCGCCATATCGGCGATGAGGTGTTTGACCATCTGGTAGTCCCGGATGAGACTTCCGAACTGCACGCGTTCGTTGGCGTATTTTATCGAAGCGTTGAGGCAGGCCTGGCAGATGCCCAAGGCGCCGCTACCCACGCTAATCCGGCCCCGGTCCAGGGCAGTCATGGCCACCTTGAAACCCCCTCCCCATTCACCCAGAAGGTTTCCCTTGGGGGCCACTACGTCCTGGAGGCCGATTTCCGCGATGGGGGAGGCTTTGTCCCCCAGTTTGGGGATCTCGTGGGGTTGCCAGCCGGGCTGGTGGGTCTCTACCACGATGGCACAGAGGCCGTTGTGCTTGCGGGAGCGGTCGAAAGTGCAATAGACCACGGCATAGTCGGCCACGGTTCCGTTGGAGATCCAGGTCTTGGACCCATTGATCAGAAAATGATCGCCCTGGTCCACTACTTTGGTTTCGATGGCGGCAATGTCTGATCCCGCATTGGGCTCGGAGAAGCACGTACATCCAAGCTTTTCAGCGGTAACCAGCGGTTTGACGTATTTCTTGCGCACCGTGGCGTTTCCCCATTCCATCATGGCGTAAGGAACAGTCATGGCCTGAAGGTTGAACAGAGCCCTCAATCCCGAATCATAAGTAGAGATCTGCTCGCAGACCACCGAATGGGCCAGGAAGCCAGAGGCGGAGCCGCCCATCCCTTCGGGGAAAGCGCAGCCAAACAACCCCAGCTCTCCCATTTTCCTCACCAAATCTCGATTGAACTCTTCTTTTTTTAAATTGGGGACCACTTCCTTTTCCGCAAAATTCTTGGCCATCTGCTCCATGGCCGACTGTTCTTCATTCAGATTAAAATCCATGATCCTCTCCCCAGGATTATGAAAAAATATTAACCTGCTTCAGAAGCAGGTTAAAAGCCTTCCGCCAGTCTGCGCAATGTCCAATCACTCCGAGATTAATATTTTCCTGCCAAAAGGGCAAGAGTTTTGGTGTAGTCGTCATTTCTTCTCACTTTCTATAGGGTGTCGAGAAAGCTGTTTTTATACGAACGATTTCATGCAACAATTGAAGAATGCCTTCATTCCCCTCCAGGGCCACACCGTCACAAGAAAGAGCGGAGCTGACCATCACACCATCCCTCGCCCCGGCCCTCACACATTCTTCGATTACCCGCTTCCCGGTTTTTACTGAATGAAAAATATCGCTTCTTTTCAGCAGAGCTGCCAAACAGGCAGCCACGCCGTAACCGCCCCAATTCGACATCGTTGCCATGATGGGAATTTCGACTCCAACCTTGGTCACAATTCCTCCTCCACATCCGCAATTACAACGTGTCCCAAGTGACCCTATTGCTGATTTGGCAACATCGGCAACGCTTCCTAGGCCGATCTCATTCCCAAGATCACCAATCCCAATGGTTAAGATGCCCCGTCTTTTCGCCTCCTCTACCAGGAAGTCCACACCGGACACGTACTGGCTCATGTCACTCCCCCGGGCAGAATGGTAGATTTCTTTTTCGTTTCTACCAATTTTTTCCACAGTGATAACTGCCGAAGGGTTCATTTCTTTTAGAATCCGTTCTGCTTCTCCGGTCGCTCTCTTCCTTTCACGGGTAAAATCCAGAATAGTCATTCCTCCGGGTATGTCCTTAAAGTCGTCGGCGCTATAGATAGGGAGTCCTCCCCCCCGGCAGGTCGCGTGCAGCATCCCCATAAGTTCCGTTTCGGTAAGGAATACAATCCGTGCTCCAATCCCATGATAAATTGCATGAGCGATTGCCACTGCTCCGGGGGGGCCGTCCGTTTCGCCGTGGGGGAAGAATGGAGGAAGAAGAAATCCCGTTGATATAATAACTGTGGAGTCGCTGCGCGCCTTCTTTCGTATTGCTTCCGCCGCCGCCAGACAAACCGGACCCCCCACTAGTTTCCGACAGGCCTCACGGATGGCGCCAATATGGCCCGCTGGTGGCCCTGGCCACTTCAGGTCTGTAGTAATCAAATGATCCACGCTCTCTCCGAGTACCAACATAGCCTCGTCCATGTTCGCTCCTTCCTGGAAAATTATGTGGGTTAAACGTACCCTGCGCTAGTGTCCCGAGTCAGAAATTCGCTGAACTATTCCTTTCGCTGGTCCTGGCCCCCTCACCCCATCCCTCTCCTCCGTAGGCGGGGGAGAGGGGGGAGGGTGAGAGGGGATTTCCCTTCGGTTTATAAGCCCATGGATGAATTCATCGGTAGAGCAATGAGCTGATTTAGTAAACGAATTAAAGACTCAGGACACGGCTGATCGAAAGAAATTCGTCCGTATAAGTAACAAACGCGAGCGGGAGTGTCAAGGACTGTATTCTGGCAATAAATAAATTGACAGGTAAATGGGTTTATGGCAACCTTATTTCGATTTTCATGCTAACCCATACCGAAGCAGGCCGAGAGAGTCTTTTGGCGTTAGCTCGGAAAATCCTGGGAGCTTATGTCAGCCTAAGGAAAGCGGCTCTGCAGCTTAATCTGGATGGTAACGTCCGGGGTGGGGCGCCGATTTTTAACGCAGGGGCGGGCATTACCGAAAGGAGGTGATAAAGAAGTCTCTTGCAAAAGTTGCTTGCTCCGTCATTCCCGCGAAAGCGGGAATCCAGAAATGATTGAATCCCACCTTTGGCGGGACTGGATTCCGGGTCCCGCTTCGCTTACCCGGAATGACGATTCGCCTTTAGGACGGGAGCTTTGCAAGAGCCTCAAACAAAAGATTCAATTGGAGGGGATGTTTTCCAGGTATGGTCGGCAGAGAGGTGGTGAACGAGAGATTTAGGCTTGGGCGTAAGGTTTGTTCAGTAGGTTTGGGGGATTAAAAAGGAGAGATAATAATGAAAGCGATAAAAATGATATTCATAACGGCAATTACGATTGCCGCGTTATTCTGGTTTGGAGCGCCGCAGGCTTCAGGTCAAGTCCTCCGAATTGCATTCGATGCGGGAGATATTTCGGATCTCAATCCGCACATTGGCCATGCTACCCAGGACAGGGCAGTCCTACATTTGCTCTTCACGGGTCTGGTCCGTTACAAGACTGGCGATATCAGCAAATTTGAGCCGGACTTGGCCGAAAAGTGGGAGGTTTCCAAGGATGGGCTGACCTGGACTTTCCATCTACGCCGGGGGGTGATGGTCCACCCGTGGAAGGGCAATCCCGGCTATGAGTTGAGCTCTGAGGATGTGGTCTATTCATTCCAATCAGCCTCAGACCCGAAGAAATCGGCATGGGCTGCTGAATACGCAGGAATGACTTTCCAGGCGGTCGACAAATATACCGTCCGGATTACTTTACAAAAGCCGCTGTCGGAGCTGTTGTTCCTTCCCAAGGTGGCTGATTATGCGGGCGGCCTCATCATACCCAAGAAACCGGCGGAAGAGCTGGGAGAAGGCTTCCGGACCAATCCCGT
>Ga0187877_1003247_pt1 | contig 13414 bp, 14 predicted proteins | sample June2016WEW_17_1_3_FD_132430 | JGI IMG/M metagenome (GOLD analysis project Ga0187877, IMG submission 132430) | Peatland microbial communities from SPRUCE experiment site at the Marcell Experimental Forest, Minnesota, USA - June2016WEW_17_100 | ecosystem: Environmental > Terrestrial > Soil >... | reverse complement strand
TGCTGGCGCCGGTACTCCTTCTTCATGTCCTCGCTCTTTGAAGCTTCGTACTTCTGCTCCAGCGAGCGGACCTGGCGCTCCAGCGTGCGCATGGTGTCCACGGTCTTGTTGACCTTGTCCAGCAGGCGCTTGCGCTCCAACGGCGTGTACTTCAGCTCTCGTACAATGCGCGAGATGTACACTTTCTCGCGGCCCACTGCCCAGCGCAGCCGCCGCGCTTCCTTCACCTTGGTCTTGCTCCCTGAAGAAATCGCGGCCTGCTTTTCTTCAAGCTGCGCCAGCTTCTTCTGGTGCTTCACCAGCGCGTCAGTACGCGCCACGGTGGCCCTGACGCGCGCCTGTACAACTTCTTCGGTGAGTTCTTCCTCGTCGAAGATCACCACCTCTTTCACGTTGCGCACGCCGCGCTTCAGGTCTTCGCCCAGCGCTGCCACTTCGCGAATCACGATCGGCGAACGGGAAATCGCCTTCAGCACCCGGTTCTGCCCGCGCTCGATGCGCTTGGCGATTTCCACTTCGCCCTCGCGCGTCAACAGCGGCACGGTTCCCATCTCGCGCAGATACATGCGCACCGGTCGTTGGTCTTCTCCAGCGTTCCCGGCGTCAGATCCAGCTCGACGTCCTCGCCCTCCTCCAGCTCGAATTCCTTTTCGCCGGGGAATTTGGGTGTGTCGAGCAGATCGATGCCCTGGCCACTGATGGTGGTCATCAAATCGTCCAGATCGTCGGCCGAGCCAATCTCATCGGGAAGCGCGTCGTTCACTTCGCCGTACGTCAGATAGCCCTTCTCTTTGCCGGTCTCGATCAGACCCTGCACATCCTCTTCGAATTTGTCGTCGATTGCCAAAATATCCCTGCTCTCTTCGGCGATTTGCGCTCCTGCGCGTTTCGCCCGATGTCACTGTGTGTCCCGTGCGCATTTCACCGTTTTAGGCCGTGCGCTCGCGTGCATCGCACCGGTCCACAATGCGCGCTGCGTCCGATTTTGAGACGCACAAAAGGAAGACCTCCCAAAGGAAATCTTCGCTCGCATACACATCCGCGAGCCCGCAAAATGCGGCTATATCTTTTCTCGGAACAGGATGGCAGCGCTTCAGGTTTCTCCTGGGTCGCCCGCGAGCCGCAGCTCATGTGTGGGGCAAAGGGGCGCGCATCCTCACTGAGATCAATAGATTACCATACTTGCAATTGCTGCGCCAGCACAAATTTGGCGCCGCACTCAACCCCGCTCAGGTGTCGCGTCCTGCCCGCGCCCGGTCTCGGCCAGCCTGCTCCTGGCCCTCAATTATTAGACGCCGGCAAGGCTCGTTTCGACGCAGGACTTGCCCCCCGAGGGGAACCACCGGCCGCTTGCTAACCCCTACTGCTTCATCGCCTTCTGGCTATGCAGCCGCCGCAGCGCCCGGTCCAGGTCCAGCTTCTTCTGGGTCAGCAGCGCCAACCCCGCATAATCGCCATTTCGCTCCGCCTCGGCGATCTGCGTCCGTAGCTCCCGTTGTTGGCTCTCGAGGACACGTTCCTCCAGCTCCTGCAGCGCGCCGGCCACGTCGCTCTCCTCTGGCGGTCGGCCCTCATCCAGCAACACTTCGGCCAGCAACGCCCTCTGCGCCGGGTCCTCCACCACGTCCATCGGGTCTTTGGCTCCGCGCACAGTCAGCGCCTGCAAAGCCCCATAAGCCCCAAGATGCTCAAACCAGCGCGGCTCCTTCTCCACTGCGACTGCCGCCAGGTGTCGAGCATCGGCGCCTTCGGGATCGGTGATTGCCAGCGCCCTCAGCAGCACTCGCTCCACCTCCGTCAGCTTCGTCGCGCGCTCCTCTACCCGATCCCGCCGCCTGAGCGCCGCCCGCCGCAGCTCCTCGCGCAACACCGCCGAGCCTATCCCAAGCTTCTGTGCCGCATCCGCAGCAAACTGGTCGCGCGCCAGCGTCTCCGGAATCTGCCGGATGTGCGGCAGCAGAAAATTCATCGCCTTTACCTTCTGATCGGCGCTCGCCCCAGGGAACAGCATCCGCGCGCGCTCAATCAGGTAATCTGCCTGCCGCCGCGACCCGCGCAGTGCCTCTTTATATGCGTCCACGCCACGCTCCCGGATGAACCGGTCCGGATCAAGCCCGCCTTCCAGCGTGACGATCTTGATCGAGAATCCCTCCTCGGTCAGCAGCCCGATCGACTTCTCCGCCGCATTCGCGCCCGCCGCATCAGGATCGAAGTTCACGATCACGTTCGATGTGTGCCGCTTCAGGATCGCTACCTGCTGCTCTGTGAACGCCGTCCCGCTGGTCGCAATCACGTTCTGGATCCCGGCCAGAAACACGCTGATGCAGTCCATCTGGCCTTCAACGAGCAGGGCAAACTCCAACTGCCTGATCGCTGTCTTTGCCTTGTCCAGGTTGAACAGCACTTGGCCTTTGGTATAAAGCGCCGTCTCCGGCGAATTGATGTACTTCGCGCCAGCCTTCTCGCCAGTCTCGAGCGTCCGCGCCGTGAACGCAATCACGCGCCCGCCTTCGTTCGCAATCGGGAACACCACCCGCTTGCGGAACCGGTCGTAGATCGGCCCCTGGCTCCCGTCTCCCTGCTCCTTTGAGCTGAAGAGGCCGCTGGCCCGGAGCGTTTCCTGGTCCGCCATCCCGCTCAGCCGGTCGCGCAACGCGTTAAAGCTGTCCGGCGCGTACCCGATGCGGAACTTCCTGATCCCCTCCTCCGTCAATCCCCGCCCTGCAAGATATTCCCGCGCCAGCGCCCCCTCCGGCCCACGCAACTGCTCCTCAAACCACGCCGCCGCCGTCTCTTGCAGCTCCAGCAGCTTCGTCCGCAGCCGTGCTCCGGCAGCTTCCTCCGGCGAGGAGAACTCCCGCTTGGGCAGCGGAATCCCGCTCTTTTGCGCGACAATCCGCACCGCCTCGGGAAAGCCCACGTTCTCGATCTTGCCCACAAAGCTGAACACGTCGCCAGTCGCCTGGCACCCGAAGCAGTAAAAGAACTGCTGCCCTGCATGCACGCTGAAGCTCGGCGTCTTCTCCTTGTGGAACGGGCACAGCCCCGTGAACCGCTGCGCCCCCGCCTTGCGCAGCCGGATGTACCCCTCGATCACCTTGACGATGTCGGCCTGCTGCTTTACGGTTTGGGCAAAGTCAGACATGGGAAAGTCTGTAGATCAGCATAAGCCCGCAACCAACTAACTCTATGTGGAAGAGGTGGATCGCGAAGCAACTTCCCGGCAGCTCCCGTTCATCTAATTGAACTGATTACCCTATGGCCCTCCCCCAGGAGCCAAGAGCGCTGTCAGACTGGCGCTCGAGTTTGGGCGACCCCGCCAAGAAAGGGGCGATTGCCGCCCCTTGAATTCTCGGAGGTACCAGATAATGCGCTCTGCGCTTTGGCAGTTTGTTCGACCTTTAGTGGCTACCGCTTTTGTTGCGATGCTTGCCATTCCCCAAAACCTCGCGGCTCAAGCCGTCCAGCACGTGGTGAGCCCAGCCGATCTCGAGAAAGCCGCGGTCGACGCATCGCAAACACGCCAGCAGAACATCGACACGCTTAATCGCTTCCTCTCCACCGACCAGGCCCAGAAAGCCATGCAGTCGGCCCGCATGAGCCCGCAAGAAGTAAAGAATGCCGTCTCCGGCCTTAGCGATGAGGAGCTGGCGCAGCTCGCCTCCCGCGCCGGCAAAGCACAATCCGACTTCGCCGCCGGAAACATGAGCGACCGCGACCTGCTGATCATTCTGGTCTGCATTGCCGCGCTCATCCTCATCATCGTCGCTGTCCACTAAGGGGCCGCCCATGCTGCGCAGACTCGCCGGCGCCGCGGTCCCGATCGTAGTAACGCTGTGGATGTGTGCCACTGCAGGCGCGGGCGGGCTCGCCGGTCTGTGGCTTGACGTCCCATTCGTCGAGCAGCAGAAAAACGGCTGCGGACCCGCCAGCATCGCCATGGTCATGCAGTACTGGGAGCAGCATCAGGGCCAGTCCGTGCGGCCCGAGGCCGAGCCCTCCCAAATCTTCCGCTCCTTGTATTCCGAACCGGCGCACGGCATCTACGCCTCGGCCATGGAGCGCTACTTTCAGCAGAACGGCTATCGCGCATTCGCGTTCGCCGGAAAGTGGACAGACGTCGAGAGCGAACTGCAGAAAGGCCGTCCGTTGATCGCCGCTCTAAAGTCTAGCTCCGGCCCGGCTCTTCACTACGTCGTAGTTGTGGGCCTCGACGCGCGGCAACAGCTCGTGCTCGTCAACGATCCCGCGCAGCGCAAGCTCCTTCAGGAAGACGCGTCCCGATTCGAGCGCGAATGGAAGGCGGCAGGCCACTGGCTCCTGCTCGCTGTCCCGGAGACGAGCGCGCATTGAACGCTCTTCGGCGTTGGACCGTCCTGCAACTTCTCGCCGCCACCTTCGCGCTTCCCGCGCAAACCTCCCCATCCTTGCCATCCGATCAACAACTCCAGCAGCTCGCCGCTTCACAACGCTGGAACGACATCGTGCTCCTGCTTGAGCCGGTCACGCCGCGCACCGCTGCGGAAGATTACTACGTCGGAATGGCCCTTGCGCAGCTTGGCCGCCTGTCTCAGGCGCAAGCCGCGCTCGAAGCCGGTCGCCGGCTCGCACCCGCCGATCCAAGGTTCCCCATCGAGCTGGCGGGCATCGCCTTCAAGCAGAAACACTATCCCCAAACCACTCGCGATCTGCGCCATGCCCTCCGCCGTGCGCCCAGCGACGCCTACGCCAACGACTTTCTCGGCACAACCTATTTCGTTGAGGGCAATCTCGAAGCCGCTCTCAAGTACTGGAACCGCGCCGGCAAGCCCCACATTGAAGACGTCCGCGAAGATCCCACCCCGCGCATCTCGCCGGCGCTCCTCGACCACGCCTTTGCGTTTTCGCCCGCCGCAACGCTCACGCTCCCTGAAATCCTCGATTCGGACGCACGCATCCGCGCCCTCGGCGTCTTTCCGCAATTCCACTTCAACCTGAACGCTCGCACCAACGGCAACTTCAACTTCGTCTTCCGCGCCCGCGAGCTTTCCGGGTTCGGCGGCACCAGGCTCGAATCGCTGGTCCTCTTCTTCCAGGGCCTCCCGTTTCAGGAAGTGAACCCGCAGTACTATGACATCCACGGCGAGGCCATCAACTTCACGTCGATAGTCCGCTGGGACGCGCAGAAACGCCGCATCTTCGCGCAATTCTCCGGCCCTTTCGAGCGCAGCGCGAGATACCGCTGGCAGCTTACCGCCGACCTCCGCGGCGAAAACTGGGCCGTTCGCAACGGCTTCACCGGCCCCGCTCCGGTCCTCGCCAGCTTCAACCTGCGCGACGAGATGTTTGACTTCGACCTTGCCTCACACGCTAGCGATCGGCTCGCTTGGTCCGCCGGCGCCGAACTCTCCCACCGCAACTTCCGCAGCGTCGCGTCTGGCTCCGTCCTCACGCCCCAGATGCTCGCCGCGGGCTATCAGCTCAAACAAAAGGCGCAGATCACCAGTACTCTCTGGCGTGTCCCTGAGCGCCGTTTCATCGTCACGGCCGGTGCCGCTTCCGATGCCGCGCGTCTCTATTCCCAGCCACAGCAGTCGTTCGAAAAACTTTCCGGCTCGCTCGGTTGGCACTGGTTTCCTCAGGCACAAGGCGGCGACTACGAGACTTCGCAGCAGCTCCGCGCGGGCAAAACCTTTGACCAGCCGCCATTCGATGAGCTCTTCATTCTCGGCCTCGAGCGCGATAACGACCTTCCCCTGCGCGCCCACATCGGCACGCGCGACGGCCGCAAGGGAAGCGCGCCGCTCGGCCGCGACTACCTCCTCCAGAACTGGGAGCTCAACAAGAACCTCTACGCCAACGGGCTCCTCACCCTCCAGCTCGGCCCGCTCTTCGACATCGGCAAAATCACCGATCCCTCCACGTCGCTCGGCTCGCAAAAATGGCTCTTCGACACCGGCGCGCAGCTCAAGCTGCGCGTCCTCTCCACCGGCTTCGTCCTCTCCTGGGGCAAGGATCTCCGCACCGGCAACAATGCCTTCTATGTCGCGCTGATTCAATAGGGAAGGCCGGCTAGACCGGTTTGGGCAAAGTCGGACATGGAATGTTCCATTCAAGTGGATAAGGCAGCAGCCAGCCTTGGTTCTTAGTCGCTTGCGTAATTTCGGACCGCTCATCCGTATACACTGCGTATGCTCGAATACGATATGACGCTGGCGGGGGAAGTGAACACCGATACGAGGCAAATTGCACGTGGCCTTCGCCTGAGAGATGTCATCCTTCTGCGGGCTCTAGTCGAGCAATATCAGTATCGCCTTGTCCGTTACCTTATTTATCTGCTGGGCAGATGCGATGAGGTTGACGATTTGGTACAGGAAACGTGGCTGCGCGTACTCGAGCGCGGCCACTCCTACGACTGGCGCTCTCGATTCGAGCCTTGGCTTTTTGCCATCGCCCGGAATCTCGCGATCGATCACATACGCAAACGGCGAACCTTCAGCCTGGGCTCGAATGACGACTCGAACCAGGGCGCCGAAGCGGCATCACCCGCTTCCAGCGCCCCTTCGCCGTTCGCTCTAGCAGCGCGCACGGAAGATGCCCAGCACCTCGCTCACTCGCTTCAAACCTTGGAACCCATTTATCGCGAGGCGCTCGTCCTTCGCTTTCAGGAGGATTTATCCCTACAAGAAACGGCTACCGTCGTGGGAGCGCCCGTCACGACCGTCGCTTCAAGGATTTATCGGGCTCTAGCGACGCTGCGGTCGCAGCTGGGTGGAGGGAATCATGAACGCTGACGGTCACGAACTATTTCAGCATATGATCGACAAGACTTTGGCAAGTGAAGTCTCGCTTCAGGAAGAGAATTCTCTCCGCGAACACCTCCAGGCGTGCGCTCAATGCCAGAAGTATCTCAGCGCCAACACCCGTGCCATCGCCAGCCTCGGCGGGTTTTCATTCGATGTGAACCCAGAACTCGACGCAACGGTATGTGTAGCTCTCAAGCGGCGTGTGGGGCAACTCGAAGCCCAGCAGCCCAATCGTCAGCGATTGGCATGGATCTGCATCCTCGCACTAACGCTTACAGCTGTTGGCTCCTTCATTGATTTGCAGTTAGGCAAGATGGCCGCATTGTTCCTCGGTGTACAACCCATGCATATGCGCCAGGGGCTACTCGCCTTCTGGATCATACCCTCCTTGTTTCTTGCACTGTTATTGCCGATGTTGCCCGTATTGTCGGAAGCCAGCACGGACCGTAAAGGAAACCTCCTATGAAACTTCATCAATTCTTATGTGTTGTGCCCAAGGCAGTTCGTATAGCTGCTGGATCTATCCTCGCGGGCAGTGTGTTGCTTGCCCTGCTGTCAACGGCAGGCTTTTTATTCGGCCCGGCAGGCAATAATGGCCATTGTGGCACCGGCGCAGTATTAGGACTGATGGTAATTCTCTTCGCTTTTGTCCTGAGCACCTGGCTTCTCGGTCTTGGATATGTCTATGCAGATGCCCGGCGACGCGCCATGCAACCCGTTCTTTGGGTCTTGATCCTAATCCTATGTCCTCACTTGCTGGGATTCCTACTCTACTTTGTTTTGCGCCAACCGATCGCGGCAATTTGCGCAAACTGCGGAGCGAAGAACTCCGTGAACCAACGATTCTGCGCATGGTGCGGTAGCCAGCAATCTCCTGCAACGACCGCCGGCGGACCGGCCAAATCGGGGATTTCGGGACCTGATTCTATGATCGCGGTTTAAGCTAACTGAGCCCATCCCTCAAGTACTTGTTGCAACGAATATCGCCCTCCTGCATCCAAAGGATTGAAAGGAACAAACCAGCATGTCCGAAAACACCGCCCTCTCGACCGCCCCCACTACCACATCCTCCGCCACCACCACCTGGAACATCGATCCCGCCCACTCCGGCGCCGAGTTCAAGGTCAAGCACATGATGATCTCCAACGTCAGAGGTAAGTTCAGCGGAATCAGCGGCGTATTGCACCGTTTCGAAGCCGACGATACTCGCTCTGCTCTTGAAGTCTCGATTGACGCCGGCACCGTCAACACCCAGGACGCGCAGCGCGACGGCCATCTCAAGAGCGCGGACTTCCTCAATGTGGAGAAATTCCCCGCTATGACCTTCAAATCGACGCACATCGAGCAAAAGGGTAGCGGCTTTGCCGTCGCGGGCGATCTGACCATCCGCGGCGTCACCAGGCCGGTGATTTTGAACGTCGAGGAAGTGAGCGAACCCGCGAAGGATCCCTGGGGCAACACGCGCATCGGCATTACCGCAGCCGCCAAAATCAACCGCAAGGATTTCGGGCTCACCTGGAATACCGCTCTTGAAACCGGCGGCGTTTTGGTGGGCGAGGAAGTGGCCATCACCCTCGACGTGCAGTTCATCAAGGCTGCGAACTGATCACTGTTCACGGTTGTAACGCCCCCGGAGGCCCAACATGTCACTCAGAGCCGTAAGAGAGATCTACCAAACCAAACCCACTATCGAAGGAGCGGGCGTTAAGCTGCAGCGCGCCTTCGGCTTCGGCAAGACCACAGAGTTTGACCCATTTCTGCTGCTCGACGATTTCCGCAACGAGAACCCTGCCGACTACCTCGCCGGTTTCCCCTGGCACCCGCACCGTGGCATCGAGACCATCACTTACGTGCTTGCCGGCGAAGTGCAACACGGCGATTCCCTCGGCAACAAGGGGCGCATGACAGCAGGCGATGTTCAGTGGATGACTGCCGGCAGCGGCATTCTCCACCAGGAGATGCCCAAAGGCGACGAGCGCGGCCGTATGCACGGCTTTCAGCTTTGGGCCAACCTGCCCGCAGCGCTCAAGATGACCGATCCGCGCTACCAGGACATCCCGTCCAACGCCATCCCCGAAGTCACTGAGGATGACGGCACCAAGGCGCGCATCATCTGCGGCGAGTTCTGGGGCAAAACCGGCCCCGTCGAAGGTGTCGCTGCCGATCCCCGTTACGTCGACATCTCAGTCCCGCCGCTCAAGCGCAAGCGCATCCAGGTCGAGACCACGCGCAACGCCTTCGCCTACGTCTTCGCCGGTTCGGGAACCTTCCGCGACGCCTCGCAGCCGCAGGCCGTGCTTACCGAGTCGGCTGTCGATCCCAACGCGCAGCCGGTCTACGACGCGAACAACCATTCGCTCGTTCTGTTCGACCGCGGCGACGAGATCGTGGTCCAGGCCGGCCCCGAGGGCATTCGCTTCCTGCTCGTCTCGGGCAAGCCGCTTGAGGAGCCGGTGGCGTGGTACGGTCCCATCGTCATGAACACACAGGAAGAGCTGCGCCAGGCGATGGCCGAGCTCCACAACGGTTCCTTCATCCGTCACGGATAAAGGACCGGCCGCGACCACTACCGATTAGTGGATGGGCACAAGCGATCGGTGAATCAGGGATCGGTAAATCAGGCTTTGAGGCGCGAACGTAACTTTCCCCGCCGCCACGCTCTTGATAGACTAGCTGATGTCGTAATGTAGGCGCGTAGCTCAGTTGGTTAGAGCGCTTCCTTGACACGGAAGAGGTCGCTGGTTCGAATCCAGTCGTGCCTACCAATTTCCCCTCCAAGAACGTCCTACCAATTCCCATCTCATCCTAGCTTCGCGCTTAAAATCGCTGAAAATAGGCGATTTCTCGCAGAAAAGCGTCCTAAGATACCCCATCAATCACTATTGAAGCCAACTTCTGGTGGGGGTATACTTGGGGGTATCAATTTCAGAATTTGGGGGTACCGGAATAATTCCGACCCAAATGGGAGGTACACGCATGGCGCTCACAGATACGGAGATTCGGCGCTCAAAGCCCGCAGACGCACCATACAAGCTCTCTGATGCACACGGCCTCTATCTGCTGGTCAAGCCCAACGGAGGCAGGCTCTGGCGCTGGAAATACCGCGTGGAGGGCAAAGAGAAGCTAATGGCCCTGGGGACCTACCCGGAACTGTCCCTCGCCGATGCGCGCGAGCGTCATGCGAAGGCTCGCAAGCAACTTGCCAACGGGATAGACCCGATGGCCGAGCGAATGGCCGAGAAGACTGCCGTCATGGTCGCCACCGAACACACCTTTGAGAAGATTGCTGAGCTTTGGCAGACGCACTGGAAAGGAAACAAGAGCGCCCGACATTCTGAGACCACCCGGAACCGCCTCAAGAACAACGTCTATCCGGTCCTGGGCAACAGGCCCATTGCCGAAGTGGAGCCGATGGAGCTTGTCAAGCTCGCCAAGAACATCGAAGCGCGCGGAGCTTCAGATATGGCGAAGCGCATTCTCCAGATTGTCGGCATGGTCTTCCGCTACGCCGTCGCGCACGGCTACAGCAAACGCAATCCTGCCGCTGAGATTCGCCCTTCAGACATCCTCAAGCCGACCCGCAAGACAAACATGGCCCGGATCGATGCGAAGGAGCTTCCGGCCCTGCTCCGGGCGATTGAGCTTTATGATGGCCGTCCGCTCACCCGGCTGGCTATCAAACTGATGGCGCTGACGTTTGTCCGCACCAGTGAGTTAATCGGTGCGCGCTGGGACGAGTTCGATTCTGAAGCCCGGCGCTGGTCTATTCCGGCCCTGCGGATGAAGATGAAGACTCCACACATCGTCCCGCTGTCTACTCAGGCCATCGAAGTGCTTGAGCTGTTGCGAACGATCTCGGGCAAACGCGAACTCGTGTTCCCCGGCGAGCAGGATTCCAAGAAACCAATGTCCAATATGACGATTCTCAAGGCGCTGGAGCGGATGGGCTACAAGGGGCGCATGACCGGCCACGGCTTCCGTGGCCTTGCTTCAACGATTCTGCATGAGCAGGGCTACAACCATGACCACATCGAATTGCAGCTTGCCCACGCGCCGCGCAACGAGGTGAGCGCCGCTTACAATCACGCCCTCTACCTTGAGCCGCGTACCAAGATGATGCAAGACTGGGCGGACTTCCTGGAACAGACTCGTCGCGGCGGCAAGGTGTTGCCCTTTCGCGGCGCGGCGGCATAACGGAAACGCATTACAGCGCCCCCGGAAGACCAGCGCCTGCATTCTGCAGTTTTCTGAGCACGGCTTCCGCGATGTCGTCCGCGCCCGGCTGGTTTGGTTGCCGGTTTGCACCCAATCCCCGAATAATCTCTCCCTGTCTGTCAGTTGCCACGGAACCATAGCTCAGAAAGGTCGTCAGCACTTGCTCATGCCCCAGGTTCTGGCTCCATGCCTTGAACTCTTCGGGGGAATTGCAGACTTCTTCCCCAAGCCGCGCCAGCGTCTTCCGGATGCTGTGTGGATGGAAATAAGGCAGGCCCGCCCGCGCGAACGCCTCACGGAACACCTTGCGGATCGGCTCGGCGCTGCTCCAGTGCGCTCTCTCCAATCCCGCCGCTTCAAACTGGTGCGTCTGCCCGACCACGATGCGCGTTGCCGGAAACAGCGGATCGTCGTTTCCCCACAACTTCTCTTCCCGCAGAAACCGCATCCACTCCGCCACGATCTCCCGAAGTTCATCACCCACGGGGAAAAAGTAGGTCGTAAAGGTCTTGCTGAATTTCGTGCTCACTTCGCGTGCATCCTGGTGGACGCAGCGTTCGCTAAGGTCTACATGCTTGAGCTTCATGGAAGCGATGGCCGAATCCCGCGCGCCGGTCAACAGCGTGAAGACCACAAGAGCGCGGTTTCGGCACTCAATCTCGCTCCCGCTTGGCATCGTCTCAATCACTCGCCGCATCTGCTCCAGCGTCGGCGCTTTCCGTTCCCGCTGGGCCGTGGCAATGCGCGTATCTTTCTCGGACAGGTTAAAGTAATCGGCATCGGAATACTGAAGGCGCGCCCTGTACCCCGGCTGCCCCGCAAGCCAAAAAAAGAACTGCCTCAACTGGGTCAGCGTGGCGTGCAAGGTTGCCTTGCTCAACTTCTCCCCGGACCTCTGCCCCGTTTGATCAGCCAAGTGTCGCTTGAACGCAACCGCCTGCTCAAAGTGGAACGCCCTAAAATCCCGATGCCGGTTGTACTCTTCAAACCGGCTCAGCGCCTTCGCGGCGGCGTCCACCGTCTGCTCGCTGTGCCGCTTGGCTTCCTTCAGATAAGCGAAATACTTGCGCTTGATCCGCTCATTTTCCGGGTTGTGTTTCGTCATGGCTTCTCACCTTTAGCTGAAGTCACTGTTTACGATGGGGGGATCAGTCTCAGTTACACGTAGCTTCGCCTCCGTAAACCTGATGTCCAAATTCCCCTGAATCTCAGGCAGTCTTGCCCGGATGGCGCGCCGGTAGATCATCCCCTCGCAGTCCGGGCAAATACCGATGAGGCTCCCCAGGCTGGTCGTAATTGGCTGGTACTCCGCCATGTCCCCGGCGGGCCGTTTCGGCGCGCGGCATCGCACGCAGTAGATTTCACCGGGCTGGCAGGGCCGCTTGTTCTTTGTCCGGCGCGTTTGGAGATAGGCGGCAAGGTCGCGGCCCAGGATCAGAGTGGGGCGCCTGGTGTCACAGGTCGGCAATCCTGCCTTCACCCACGCCCGCACGGTATTCTTGTGCGCGCTCAGCAGCAGGGCAGCCTCTTCCACCGTGTAGCTGCGATGGATTTTCACCAGTCGGTAATTGGGGCGGCGCTTGCGCATGGGGCTTGCCGTCCCGTCTCTATTCCGCTGCCTTGCGGGCCGCTTCCAGCTTCATCACCAGTTCCCGAATCTCCGCGTCCGGCTTCCCGGCGATCCGGGCAGCGTTCAGCGCCGCCACCTCATGTGCGGGCCAGCCTACAGCGCGCCCGCCCAGGCTCACTGGATGCGTAAATACTCCGTGCGCGATGCGCAAATACAGTGTGCTGCGCGAAAGACCGGTTGCCTCCTTCACTGCGGGAAGCCGCAAGATGTGATGAGTCATTGTCGATTCTCCTTGAGCGTTTTAGCTCCGCTCAGGACAAACCGTATCTGTGCGCATTGGGCAATAAAACCCCAGTACGCGCACTACGCCACTGCGCATTTTCGGTGTTTTTCTGGCGTTCCGAGCCGGAGTGTGCCGGGCCGCAACAGCGGCGCTCCGGCGTTGGCTCTGCGGAAATCCGCTCAATATAAGGGGATTCCCGGCGGCAAGTTGGGCGAAAAAACTCCACCCAACTTTTTTCACCGCTTCATGTGTTTGCGGATCGTCTCGGCGCTACGCTCTTGGGCAATGTCCATCTTGGCAATTTGCTGCGAATACCACACGTCAGACATACCAGCACGACTCTGCTTTAGCGCCCGGTGCGCTTTCCGCCAACTTTCATACAGGGATTGCGTGTTCAATTTGCGCGCCTCACGTCGAGCGTTGCTGGGGGTATAACGGGGATCGCCCGCAGTCGCCACGTCCACCAGTTGCCGGATTGCTTCACCGTCCACGGAGTAGCCTTGCGCCCCAAACCGCACCAGCTCGGCCAACGGCGCGGCACTATCTCCGACCACCAGTTCC
>Ga0187877_1003245_pt1 | contig 13417 bp, 6 predicted proteins | sample June2016WEW_17_1_3_FD_132430 | JGI IMG/M metagenome (GOLD analysis project Ga0187877, IMG submission 132430) | Peatland microbial communities from SPRUCE experiment site at the Marcell Experimental Forest, Minnesota, USA - June2016WEW_17_100 | ecosystem: Environmental > Terrestrial > Soil >... | reverse complement strand
GGTTAGGTCTTTCCATTCTTCACTTTCGCGTTGAACTCCGGCGGCTTGGCCGCCAAACCTGGGGGGGCTTTCACCCCCGGATGCACACGTCTTCTCCGAGCGCACCAATAATCAATTCTCAATGGGCCTGACCCAGCACATTCCATCGCAGAGACGGTCTGGGGCGGAGCCTCGTTAACCAAGCGGAGAAGTGGGGTAAGAGCAGGGTCTCGCTACGCTTCGAGCAGACTACCTTCTTTCATCCCTGCGGGATGGGTCCGGCACGCTGGGGGTCCGCCCTGCAGTTCTTGCCGCCGTGGTGGGACTGTTCAGAAGCACCCGGTCAGAACCCAGGAGCAGTTGGCCATGGCTTTAACTGCCTGAGAATACGTTGGTGTGTTTATGAAACGGAGCCCTCAGGAGGCCGCGGTGTATTGGGAGATGGCCTTCATGTATTGGGCGCGCTCGAAGGCGCTGGGGTCGGCGCAATTCTTCTGGCTGAGGCTGCCCTTGAGCTGGGCCACGGATTGGTATTCGTGCTCTTCCATCCAGGCGACGAGGTCGCGTTCGACGACGCCGAGCTGGCGGGGGCCGTGGCGGATGAGAGTCGAGCAGAGCATGGCGATGTCCGCGCCGGCCATGAGGACTTTGAGGACATCGGTGGCGCGGTGGATGCCGCTGGTAGCGGCCAGGCTGGGACGGACCTTGCCGTAGAGCAGGGCGATCCAGCGCAAGGGCACGCGCATGGCCATCGGCGTGCTCAGCAGGAGGTTGGGTTTGACTTCGAGGGCCTCGAGGTCGATGTCCGGCTGGTAGAACCGGTTAAACAGGACCAGGCCGTTGGCGCCGGCCTGGTCGAGTTGCCTGGCCATATTAGCGAAGTTGGTAAAGAACGGGCTGAGCTTGACGGCCACAGGAATGGTTATGACCGATTTCACCGCCTTGAGGATGTCCAGGTAGTTCTGCTCGATCTGGGCGGAGGAGAGGTTCATGTCCGTGGGGATGTAGTAGATATTCAGCTCGAGGGCATCGGCCCCGGCTTGTTGCATGGCCTTGGCGTAGGCAGTCCAGCCGCCGGCCGAGGAGCCGTTGAGGCTGGCGATGATGGGGATGCGGACGGCTTTTTTGGCCTTGGCAATGTGCTCGAGATATTCCTCGGGGCCCAGGCGGAATGACTCGGGCTCCGGGAAATACGTGAGGGCTTCCGCGAAGCTATAGGTGCCGTGTTCGAGGTGATGGTCCAGATCCGCGCTGTCCTGGCGCAACTGCTCCTCGAAGAGGGAGTGGAGAACGACGGCGGAAGCGCCGGCATCTTCCATCGCTTTGATGGTGTCGAGCTCTTCCGAGAGCGGCGAGGCTGAGGGGACCAGCGGTGTGCGCAGTTTGAGGCCGAGGTAGTTGGTTGAGAGATCCATAGGGATATATATGGCTTAAATGTCCTGGAGGACTTGAATCAGGGTTGTTCGCCGATGGTGGCCTGGGGCTTGGCCGAGGCCAGGGCGGGGGTGTCGAGGTGGCGGCCGGCCAGGTATTGATAGTAGAGCCAGCGGCGATCGGCGTCGGCTTGGGCCTGGGCGAAGAACTTCTTGGCATCCTCCGGCTTGGTCTGGGTGAGCATCTTGAACCGGTTTTCCGAGAGCAGGAAGTCCAGGACCTTGGTCTTGGCGGCGGCAGAATCGAGCTGGAGGGGGTTCTCGCCACGCTCGGCGCGGCGCGGGTCGAAGCGGTAGAGCAGCCATTGGCCCGAATCGACGGCCAGGCGCTGCTGGCGGGCGCCGACGCCGCGGTCGAGATCGATGCCCTGGGCGATGCAGTGGCTGTAGGCCACGATGAGAGAAGGACCGGGGTAGGATTCAGCTTCGATGAAAGCCCGGAGGGTTTGCTCGTCCTTGGCCCCCATGGCGACGCTGGCGACATAGACATCGCCATAGCTCATGGCGATGAGGCCAAGGTCTTTCTTGCGGAGCGCCTTGCCGCCGGCGGCGAACTTGGCGACGGCGCCGCGCGGGGTTGATTTCGAGCACTGTCCGCCGGTGTTGGAATAGACTTCGGTGTCCATCACCAGGACGTTCACGTCGCGTCCACTGGCCAGGACATGGTCCAGCCCGCCGTAGCCGATGTCATAAGCCCAGCCGTCGCCGCCTAAAATCCAGCCGCTGCGGCGGAGGAGATTGTCGGCAATGGCCAGCAGCATCTTTGCATCGGAGGAGGAGTCGCCGGCGAGTTGTTGCTTGAGGGCGGCGACGCGTTCGCGCTGTTCGTAGATGCCGGCTTCGTCAGTTTGGACGGCGTGGATGATGCCGGCGACCAAGTCGTCGCCGAGCCTGGGCGCCAGTTTCTGGAGCAGTTCGGTGGCGAACTCCTTCTGCTTGTCAATCGAGGCGCGGAAACCGAGGCCGAACTCGGCGTTGTCCTCGAAGAGGGAATTGTTCCAGGTGGGGCCGCGTCCGTCCTTGTTTTTGGCGTAGGGCGTGGTGGGGAGGTTGCCGCCGTAGATCGAGGAGCAACCGGTGGCATTGCCGGCGACGACGCGGTCGCCGAAGAGCTGCGTGAGCAGCTTGAGGTACGGGGTCTCGCCGCACCCGGCGCAGGCGCCGCTGAATTCGAAGAGCGGCTCCATGACCTGCTGCTGGCGGAGTTGGGTGATCTTGATCTTGCGCCGATCGAACTCGGGCAGCGCGAGGAAGAAGTTGAAGTTGTCGCGTTCGGGCAGGCGCAACGGCGCTTGCGGGCGCATGTTGATGGCCTTGAGCTTGGCCTCGGTCTTGTTCTTGGCCGGACAGACCTCGACGCACAGGCAGCAGCCGGTGCAGTCTTCCGGGGCGACCTGGAGGGTCCACTTGAGGCCCTTCCATTCCGGGACGCGGGCGTCGGTGCTCTTGAACGTGACCGGGGCGCCTTCGAGCCGGGCGGCCTCGTAAACCTTCATCCGGATCGTGGCGTGCGGGCAGATGGCCACGCACTTGCCGCACTGGATGCAGGTTTTCTCGTCCCAGACGGGGATTTCGACCGCTAGATTCCGTTTCTCGTAGCGGGCGGTGCCGGTCGGGAAAGTGCCATCGGGCCGGAAGGCGCTGACGGGCAGTTCTTCGCCGCGGTTGCCATAGATCAGGCCCAGGGTCCGGGCGATGTCATCCGGGGCCTCGGGCGCAAAGGGCGGGGGCAGTTGGCGGCTGCTCGTGACCCGCGCGGGAACCGAGACCTCGACGAGGTTGGCCAGCGTCTGGTCCACGGCGGCAATATTCTTGCGGACGACTTCTTCGCCCTTGCGGCCGTAGGTTTTCTTGATGGTGTATTTGATCTGGTCGATGGCTTCCTGGCGGGGCAGGACGCCCGACAGGGCGAAGAAGCAGGTCTGCATGATAGTATTGATGCGCGACCCCATGCCGGTGGCTTTGGCAACGCTCAAGGCATCGATGATGTAAAACTTGACCTGCTTCTTGATGAGGCCCTCCTGGACCGGCCGAGGCAGGGTGTCCCAGATCTCCTCGCGTCCATAGCGGGTATTGAGCAGGAATGTGCCGCCCGGGTTCAGGGACGCGAGCATGTCGTAGCGGTCCAGGAAAACCGGCTGATGACAGGCCACGAAATTGGCGCGGGAGACCAGGTAGGTGGACCGAATGGGCGTCGGTCCGAACCGCAGGTGGGAGAGGGTGACGGCCCCGGCCTTTTTGGAATCATAAACGAAATAGCCCTGGGCGTAGTTGTCGGTGTTCTCGCCGATGATCTTGATCGAGTTCTTGTTGGCCCCGACAGTGCCGTCGGAACCAAGGCCGTAGAACAGAGCGCGAACGACCTTGTCGGACTCCGTCGAGAACTCGGGGTCGCACACCAGGCTGGCCTGCGTGACGTCGTCCTCGATGCCGACCGTGAAGTGGTTCTTGGGAGCGGAGGCGGCCAGGTTATCGAACACGGCCTTGACCATGGCCGGCGTGAACTCCTTGGAAGAGAGACCGTAGCGTCCGCACAGGACCTTGGGCATCGAGCGGAGACAGCCCCAGCCGGAGGCGACGCCTTCGTTGAGCCCCGCCACGACGTCCAGGTAAAGGGGTTCGCCCTGGGCGCCGGGTTCCTTGGTGCGGTCCAGGACGGCGACCGCCTTGACGCTGGCCGGGAGGGCCTCGATGAGGCGGCGAGGATCGAACGGGCGAAACAGGCGGACCTTGAGCAGGCCGAGGCTGGCGCCGCGCTCGTTGAGGTACTCGACGGTTTCGTGAGCGGTTTCACAGCCCGAGCCCATCAGGATGAGCACGTGTTGGGCGTTGGGATGGCCCACGTACTCGAAGGCCTGGTATTGGCGGCCGGTCAGGGCGGCAAAGCGATTCATGACCTGCTCGACGATGCCGGGGCACTTGGCATAGAAGGGGTTGCAGGACTCGCGGGCCTGGAAAAAGACGTCCGGGTTCTGGGCGGTGCCGCGCAGGACCGGCCGGTCGGGATTCATCGCGCGCCGACGGTGGGCGATGACGAACTCCTCGTCGATCATCTGGCGCATCGTCTCTTCGCTGAGCATCGCAATCTTGGAGACCTCGTGCGAGGTGCGGAAGCCGTCGAAGAAGTGGAGGAAGGGAATGCGGGATTCCAGTGTGGCCGCCTGGGCGATGAGGGCAAAGTCCATCGCCTCCTGCACGCTGGCGGAGCTGAGCATCGCGAACCCGGTCGCCCGCGCGCTCATCACGTCGCTATGGTCGCCAAAGATCGACAAGGAGTGCGTGGCCAGGGTGCGGGCCGAGATGTGGAACACGGCCGGGGTGAGTTCGCCGGCGATCTTGAACATGTTCGGGATCTTGAGCAGGAGGCCCTGGGAGGCGGTGAAGGTGCAGGTCAAGGCCCCGGTCTGGAGCGCCCCATGGACGGCGCCGGCGGCGCCGCCTTCGCTTTGCATCTCGACGACCTGGGGGATGGTCCCCCAGAGGTTGGGCACGCCTTCGGAGGCCCACTGATCACACCACTCACCCATGTTGGAAGAGGGCGTAATGGGATAGATGCCCATTACTTCATTGCACCGATAGGCAACGTAGGCGACGGCTTCGTTGCCATCCAGGGTCTTGAACTGGACGCCGTTGGACGCCGCAGTGGAGTGGGGTTCGGAGACGGTGGCAGACTTGGCGGGCATATTAGGTGGGGCGGTTCAGTGTTGCAGGTTCGGGTTAAAGGGAGATTTCGGCGCTGAAGTCCGCGTCGGCCGCGTTGCGGTTGAGGGTGAAGCCGACACGTTTGGCGACATGTTGCATGGCGTGATTCTCCTTGAGCATGGTGGCGCGGATGCGTTCGAGCTTCTCCTGGCGTCCGATTTGGACCAGGCGCTTGAGCAGTTCGGTGCCCAGACCCTGCCGCTGCCAGCGGTCGCTGATGATGAGGGCGAACTCGGCCTCGTTAAGGCCGCGCAGTTTGCTGAGCCGGCCGACGCCGAGAATCTCGAGCTTGCCGGTTTTGGGGTCTTTGTACTCGGCGACGAGGGGGATTTCCCGGTCGTAGTCGTTGAAGCACATGCGGGTCAGGCGCTCGTGGGCGATGCGCTGGTCGAGCTTGAGCTGGGTGAAGTAGCGGTAATAGACGCTTTCTTCGGAGAGGGTTTCATGGAATTTGACCATGACCGGCTCGTCCTCGGGGCGGATGGGCCGGATGACCACCTTGGCCCCGCCCTTCAAGGTCCAGGGGGCGACATATTGGGTCGGGTAGGGGCGGATGGCGGAAGCGGGCAGTTTGGCTTCGGTCATTTCCTTGCCATAGATGACCACGCGGGCGTCCAGGGCGATGAGGCGCTCGGAGGAAGCCAGCAGCGGGTTGATGTCGATCTCCGCTATCCAGGGTTGCTCGACGACGAGTTGGCTGAAGCGGACCAGCAGTTCCTCGAGCGCGGCCAGGTTGACCGGTTTGCGGCCACGGACACCCTTGAGGGCCTGGAAGATGAGGGTTTGTTCCATCATCCGCCGGGCCAGCGTGGCATTGAGCGGCGGCAGGGCCAGGGAACGATCTTTGAAAACCTCCACCAACTGGCCGCCGGTCCCGAACAGGAGGACGGGGCCGAATTGGGGGTCCGGGCTGCTGCCGATGATCAGCTCGTAGCCGTCGAGGTCGATCATTGGCTGGACGGTGACGCCGAGAAAATGCTCTTTGCCGGCGCGTTTTTCCACAGACGAGGCGATGCCGTTCCAGGCGCGGCGCACCGCCGCGGCATTGCGGAGGTTGAGCTGGACCCCGCCGACGTCGGTCTTGTGCGTGATCGTTTCCGAATAGAGTTTGAGGACCACCGGGTAACCGATTTCCTCGGCCAGTTTGACGGCCTGCTCCTCGGTCCTGGCCACGCGGGTGTCGACGGTGGGAATGCCGTAGGCGCTGAGCAGTTGTTTGGACTCGAACTCGGTGAGGATGGTTCGGCCCTGTTTGCGGACATTCTGGATAAGGACCCCAGCCTTGGCGCGGCTGGCGGCGTCGGCGCTCTGATCGGCGACCAGCGCGGGGGTCTCGTATAGCGCCCGCAGGTTGTAAGTGTACCGATACATGTACTGGAAGGCGCGCGCCGCCGTGTCTGGATACTTGAAGGTCGGGATGCCCGATTCATTGAGGATATCTTCGCCCGGCTCGACTTCCCGGCCGCCCATCCAGCACGCCAGCAGAGGCTTGCCGGGAATCCTGGCGTAAGGCTTCAACTGCTGGGCCGTGCCGATCGGATCGGTCATGGCCTGAGGGGTGAGGATGACCAGCATGCCGTCGCTGCCCGGATCGGCGGCGGCGATTTGCACCGCCTTGGCGTAACGGTCGGGGCCCCCGTCGCCCAGGATGTCAATCGGATTATTATGGCTCCAGGCCGCCGGCAGCAGTTTGTTGAACTCCTCCATCGTTTGGGCGGACAGCTCGGCCAGGCGCCCGCCGCTGCCGATGAGCATGTCCGTGGCCAGCACCCCCGGACCGCCGGCGTTGGTGAGAATGGTCAGACGCGGCCCGGCGGGGCGGGGTTGCTTGGCCAGGACCTCGGCCATGTGGAACAGTTCGGCGATGGTCTCGACCCGCAGGACGCCCACACGGCGGAAGGCGGCCTGGAGGACTTCATCGCTGCCGGTCAGCGAGCCGGTATGCGAGGCGGCGGCCTTGGCGGCCGCCTCGGTCCGGCCGACCTTGATGACGATAATGGGCTTGGTCAGGGCGACCTCGCGGGCGGCCGAAAGGAACGAGCGGGCGTCGCCGACGGATTCCATGTAAAGGATGATGCTTTTGGTATTGGGGTCGTCGCCCAGGTAGTAGATAAGGTCGCCCCAGTTGACATCCAGCATCGAGCCGATGGAGACGAACGAGCTGAAGCCGACCTTTTCCCGCAAGGACCAGTCCAGAATCGCCGTGCAGAGGGCGCCGCTTTGGCTGATGAAGCCCAGGCTGCCGGGCAGGGCGATGGCGCCGGCAAACGTGGCGTTGAGCCCGTTGCTCGGGACCATCACGCCCAGGCAGTTCGGCCCAATGAGCCGCATCTTGCCGCGCCGGGCTTCCTCCATGACCTTCTGCTCGAGCTCGGCGCCCGCCGGGCCGGTCTCTTTAAAGCCGGCGGAAATGATGACCGCCGCCGGCACCCCGGCGTCCGCGCACTCCCGGATGAGGCCCGGCGCCGTCGCGGCCGGGGTGGTCAGGACCGCCAGGTCCACCTTCTCGGGGACCTCGCGGATGGTCGGATAGGCCTTGACGCACAGGACACTCGAACGCTTGGGGTTGACAGGATAAACGGTGCCGCCGAATCCGCCGCGGCCCATGTTCTGAAACACGGTCCGGCCGACGCTGCCTTTGTTCTCCGTTGCTCCGATGACCGCGACAACTTTGGGTGAAAAGATCGAATCGAGCGGCCGGCGGCGCGCTTGGCGCAGAATGTCGTGCGCCGGTTCGACGCGGTGAGTGGCGGGAATGGAAGTAGTGGTCTGCATGAAATAAAGTCCGTTAAGTTTTCAAATTCGCACCTGAATCGAAGCCTCGGTTCAGCACTTTAAGATCGAGGCCCCAGTCTAACAGCAACAATCGGTCGCAAAAGCGGTTTTTTTTCGCGACCGCTCATGCACCCACACCAATGTGCAGTGAATCGAGGCCGGCGACTTCACCGGCTTTGGCTTTTGCTTAACATATTTTGTCAAGGTTGCGCGGGAATCTTGCCTTCTCAACTCGCGTGCCGAATGTACCTGCGACTGCAGGTGGACTGGATGTGTACTGATAGATACGGGTCGAGTTCGATATTTTCAATTTGCATCTTTCCACCGAGGCGGTCCGCCAAAAATGCAGCCAAAATGGCTGCAATTTTACGAGGAGGAGGCGAGGTTGTGAGGACGAAGGTCGAAGTCCAACAAAGGTTGACCCCGCGGACAGTGGGGATGGTTTTTTATTTTTCACTTGGAATGGGTTTATTAGGCTTTATTAGGGTTTATTAGGGTTGATCGAGCTATACCCGTTTGAGGCGAGGGGCGGGTGTCGAGGGCCGAGGGCCGAGGGCCGAGGGGCGGGGCGGCGGCATCCTGGGCGGCGAGGGGGTTTTGCGCGAGATCAACGGCCAGGGCTTTGAGGGCTATGTCACCAGAGCTCTGACGAGACGCCGAGACGGGGCTTTGCGCAAGTTCGGCGGCCAGGGCTTTTAGGGAGGGGTCGGGGGAAGCGAACAGGTCGGAGATGAGTTGCTCCCGGGCCCGGGTGGTGAGGCGGGCGCGCTCGCGGGATTCGGCTTGGCTGGCCCGGGCCTCGGCTTCGAGGCGGTTGGAGCGGCGGCGGGACAATTCGAGGAGTTGGGAGCGGTGGTCGCCGTGGCGCAGGCGGGCCAGTTCCGGGAGGAATTGGCGCAGGCACTGCCAGCGGTCCTGGGGGCCGGCGGCGCTGTCGAGGAGGGAGCGGGCGGTGAAGGCGAGGTCAGCGGTGAGGACAAGGGCGAGATTTTCGGCGAAGGCATTGCCGGCGGCGGAGTGGAGGTCGGCGGCGTCTTCGGCCAGTTGGTTTAGCCAGTCGCGCTCTTGGTTGAGGTTTTGCCAATCGAGGAAACCGCCCTGTTTCCAATTGGTGAGGTTCATTTCGTTGATGGGCTGGCCGCTGAAGTTGGCGGCGAGGACGGCCTGAACTTCGGGCAGGGAGTTGAGCCAAGGGGCGAGTTGCCTGGCTTCCTGGCCGTCATCGAGGCGTTGATTTAGCTGGTCGCGGATATGGCGGGGGAGGCGGGCGATTTTGCCGGTGCGGGTGGAGGGGCGAGGGGCGGGGGGCGATGTAGATGGGTTTGCGTCCATTGGGGGAGTTTAGGGGAAAGGGCCGGGAGAAGTCATTACGAGGTAGTGTACGATTGTGTACGAGTCCAGGGTGCAGGGGCCGCAGGTTTTACAGGAGGAAACGGAGGAAACGGAGGAGGCGCGGGCCAGGGGCCACTGTTTCTTTAGCCGCAGAGAGCGCAAAGAGCGCGGAGGGGGCTGGAAATGGCCGCGAAAAAGCTCAGGAGCCGCAAAATGTGCGGGGTGCAAACTGCAAATTGGAGAGGGAGCGAAGGTGGCTGGCGGCGGTCAGAGAACGGGTGGGGCGTGGCGGAGGGAGATGAAGCCGCGGCGGGAGGTGTCGAAGAGGGCGCGGTAGGCGGCGCTTTGGCGTAGGTCGTGGAAGGCTTTGCTGGGGCTGCGATAGCCGCCGCAAATCCTTTGCAGGGTTTCGTCTTTGGTGCTGAGGCGGGCGTGGCCCTGGGCCTGGGCCTTGTGGACGCAGGCGACGATGTCGGGCAGGACGCCGGACAGGGTGACGGGAATGGGTTTGGCGGCGGGGATGAGGATGGAGGTGAATTGGGAGCCGTGGATCAGGCCGCAGGTGGGGCAAGGGGGGGAAAGGCTAAAGGCAGAAGGATGAAGGCTAAAGGCTGAGGGCTGAGGGCTAGCGGAATGGGCGAGGGAGGTGGCGGCGATGAGGCGGTCTTGCTGGACGAGGGCGTATTCGTGTTCGGAGAGGGGCTGGCGTGAGATTTCGGCGGGGATGGTGGCGTTTGCGGTGGTGGTGAGGGAATTGGCTTTGGTGTCGAGGGCAGAGAGGGTTTCGAGGGCGACGGGTTGGGCAGGCCAGATCTCGAATTTTTCGGCTTCGGTCCAGAGCTCGAGTCCATGCTGGAGGCCGGTGGGCACGAGGGCGACACCGGAGGGGCCGGGGCGGCGGGGCGTGTGAGCGTGGAGCGTGAGAGCGTGGGAGGGTGAGAGCGGTGGACGGTGGGCGGCGGGTTGGGGGTGGAATTGGCGGGCCTGGAGGCCGGTTGGGCGCTGGAGGGGCTGGTGACGCCAGATGGTTGTGGGTTGGGCGTCGATGGTGATTTGGGGGCGGTTCGGGGCGGAAGGGGCAGGTTGGCTGGGGCGGGTGGTGCTCATGAGTGTGCTCGGTATGGAGAAGGTATAGTGGAGGATGGCGTGGGGGTAAAGGGCGGTGTGAATTCGGGCGTAGGTGTTTTGGGGAGCGTTCCGCTGGTTGAGTGGACGGACCGAAGTGCGGCCCTGGGGCATAGCTTCGCGGGGATTTTTCACCAAGTGCGCCAGTCACGGCGCCACCATTCCGAGCCGGGTCCGCGGAAAGGCCGCAACGGCCCCGTTTTTCATTGCGCCGGGAGCACTGTGGATTAACATCGCCGTCAGAGCCTAAACTCGATCATGGCTGAACTAACCCCAGAGCAGAAAGCTCGTGAGCAGATCGATGGGATGCTCGTCGCCTCCGGCTGGGCGGTCCAGGATTACAAAGCCTTTGACCCGTCTGCCGCGCGCGGCATTGCATTGCGCGAGGTGCCGCTGAAGTCGGGGCGTTGCGATTACCTCCTGCTGGTGGACCGTAAAGCTCTCGGCGTGGTCGAGGCCAAGAAGACCGGCACAACGCTCTCCACCGTCGCGGACCAATCCGGCCACTACGGGGGAAACCTGCCGGACTTCATTGTGGCCCTTGCGCCCGGGCGCCTGCCGTTCCTTTACGAATCCACCGGCATCGAAACATTTTTCCGCGATGAACGCGATCCTGCGCCGCGCTCGCGCCGGGTCTTCACATTCCACCGCCCCGAGACGCTCGCGGCGTGGGCCGCTCAACCGGAAACGCTCCGCCGGCGTCTTGCGCAAATGCCGGCTGCGCACCCGCTGACCAAAATCGGCATGAGAGACTGCCAATTTGAGGCCAACACGAAACTCGAACAATCTTTCGCCGCCGACCAACTGCGCTCGCTTATCCAGATGGCCACCGGCGCCGGCAAGACCTACACTGCCTGCGCTTTCACCTATCGCCTGATCAAATATGCTGGCGCGCACCGTGTCCTTTTTCTGGTGGACCGCGCCAACCTCGGCCGCCAGGCCAAGGGCGAGTTCGATCAATTCGCCACGCCCGACACGGGCCGCAAGTTCACTGAGCTGTACAATGTCCAGCACCTCCGATCCAACAAACTGGATCACGTCGCCCGTGTCGCCATCTGCACGATCCAACGTCTCTATTCGATGTTGCGCGGCGAGGAGATGGACGAGGACTTGGACGAAAAATCCGGCTTTGAACTGGCGGCGGCGGATGACCGCGAGCGCGAAGTAAAGTACAACCCCGCCATTCCCATCGAGACTTTCGATTTCATCATTACTGACGAATGCCATCGCTCGATTTACAATCTCTGGCGGCAGGTGTTCGAGTATTTCGACGCCCACCTCATCGGCCTCACGGCCACGCCTTCCAAGCAGACCATTGGTTTTTTTAGCCAGAACCTCGTTATGGAATACGGCCACGAGCGAGCCGTGGCCGATGGCGTGAATGTCGGTTACGAGGTTTACCGCATTCGCACCCAGGTTTCGGAACAGGGCGGGAAGGTCGAGAAGGGGTTGTATGTGGATAAGCGCCACAAGGAGACGCGCGCCCGGCGGTGGGAACAACTCGACGAAGACCTCACCTACGGCTCGCGGGACCTCGACCGGTCGGTCGTCGTGCCCTCGCAAATCCGCACCGTACTCCGGGTGTTCAAGGAGGCGCTTCACGCCGAGCTGTTTCCGGGCCGGACGATCGTCCCCAAGACCCTCATTTTTTGCAAAGACGATTCGCACGCCGAGGACGTGGTCCAACTAGTTCGCGAGGTCTTTGGCCGGGGGAACGATTTCGCCAAGAAGATCACCTACCAGGCAAAGCACCCCGTCACCGGCAAGTCGGCGAACACCGAATCGCTGATCCAGGAATTCCGCACTTCGCCCCAACTGCGGATTGCGGTCACCGTGGACATGATCGCCACGGGCACGGACATTAAGCCGCTCGAATGCCTCCTTTTCCTGCGGGACATTCGCAGCCGCGTCTATTTCGAGCAGATGAAGGGGCGCGGGACCCGGGTGCTCACCCCTACCGACCTCCAGGCCGTCTCCGGCGAGGACGCCCACGCCAAGACCCATTTCGTCATAGTGGACGCGGTGGGCGTATGCGAGAGCGACAAGACCGACTCCCGCCCGCTGGAGAAGAGGCCCTCCGTCGCCTTCGACAAACTTCTGCTCGGTGTGGCCCTTGGCAAACGCGACGAGGACACGCTGACGACCCTGGCGGGACGCCTGGCACGGCTGGATCGCGAGATCACTGCCTCCCAGCGCCAGCAAGTCAGCAACCTCGCCGGGAAGAAAACGCTCGCCCAACTCTCCCGCGCGCTGCTTGACGCCTGTGACCCCGAGATGATTGCCGAGAAGGCCAAGGGAAAACCGGGCGCATCGCCGGACGAAACGCCGCCCGAAAAATTGGAAGCCACCCGCCAGGGCCTCGTTGCTGCCGCTTGCGCGCCGTTCGACCTACCCGCCCTGCGCGAGGCCCTCGCCAAAGCCAAGCAGGAGGCGGAGCAAACCATCGACACCGTCACCGCCGATACCGTGATCTCCCAGGGTTTCGATGCCGCCGCCAGGGAAAAGGCCGCCAGCCTCGTGAAGTCGCTCCGCGATTACATCGAACAGCACAGGGCCGAGATCACCGCGCTCCAAATTCTTTACATCCGCCCGCACAAGTAGCGACTCACTGAGCCAATGCTCAAGGAGTTGGAAAAGAAGCTCCAGGAAAACCACGCCGCCTGGACCGAGGACCGGCTTTGGGACGCTTGCGCCGTCGCTCGGCCAGGCAAGGTGAAGGGCCGTTCCCAAGCCGGGCGGTTCGCCGATCTTGTCGCCCTGGTGCGCTTTGCGCTCGAACAACAGCCCGTACTCAAGCCGTTTGCAGATTCCGTGTCCGAGCGTTTCAACGAATGGCTTATGGACAAGGCCCAAGCCGGCGTCACCTTCACGCCCGACCAACTCGCCTGGCTGAACCTTATCCGCGACCACATTGCCACCAGCCTCAGCATCGAGCCTGAGGATTTTGATTATTCGCCATTCAGCCAGTGTGGTGGCTTGGGCAGAGCGCATGAGGTTTTCGGAGAACAACTGCCGGGGCTGCTCGAAGAACTCAACGGGGGGCTCGTGGCATGAATGAAAAACACGATGAT
>Ga0187877_1003240_pt1 | contig 13441 bp, 5 predicted proteins | sample June2016WEW_17_1_3_FD_132430 | JGI IMG/M metagenome (GOLD analysis project Ga0187877, IMG submission 132430) | Peatland microbial communities from SPRUCE experiment site at the Marcell Experimental Forest, Minnesota, USA - June2016WEW_17_100 | ecosystem: Environmental > Terrestrial > Soil >... | reverse complement strand
CGGATATCATCGGATACGCCGGCCAAGGGCACACCCCGGCTGAGAGCACCGGTGGCGGAGGAGGTGAGCGCCAGGTTCCCGGAAGCCGGGTCCACAAAGTAGCCGTCCAAATGGCCGGTCAGGTTGTCGTGAAGCTGCGCGTCCCCGCCAGCGGAGACGATCCCGCCATGCACCAGGTTGTCTGCAATCTCCGTCTGCGTGGTGCCCGTGCCGATGCGGATACCCTGGCTCCAGTTGCGCTCGGGCCGCCAGATGGTGTTGCTGAAAACCCTGATCCGGTCGGCGTACCAAAGCTCGATCCCGCAGTCCGGTCCCCCGGCAATGAAATTGTTGCAGATGAGCCCGTCCGACACATAGGTCGGCCTCTCGCCGGCCCGGTTGGCCGTCGACTGGCCGGGATTGCCGAAGGCCACGCCACGGTCGCAGTTCACTATCAGGTTCCGTTCCACGACCACCCGCCGTGAACGCACCCAGATGAAAATGGCAGCCCGGCCACCGCCATTGCGTCCCTGGATGTTGCGGAAAACGTTTTCGCTGAACGTCCAGTCCTCCAGTGCCATCATGTCGATGGCGGCGATGTAGTCACCGCCGAACAGCCAGTCGGCCGGCGGGACTTTGGTGTTTTCGAAATAGCAGCCGCGAACCGCCCCCTTCACGGCACGCAGGGTTGGGTCCTGTCCCGCCGAGCCCTTGATCGCGCGCACGCCGATGTCTCGGAAGCGGCAGTGGTGAATCCGGACGTTCCTGGGCGCATGTTCAGCTTCCAGCTTGATCCCGTAGGAGCGGCAATCGGCGAAACTCAGATCCGCGATCGTCACCCCATCGCAATGGGCAATGTGGAGGATGTCGTCATACTTGTCCCCAGTCTCCCAGCCCCGGCCGGTGAGGGTCACTTTGGCCGGGTCCCCGCTGGCACTACGCAGGACGACGTTCGTCTTGTAATCCAGAACGATGGGTCGGGGCAACTTGTAATGGCCGTCGGCCAGGACAATCACGCGGTCGGCCGGCAACCGGTCAATTGCCGACAGCAATGCCTCAACCGTCGCAACGCGGATCACTTCTCCGCGAGGCGGCGGAAGGGGAGGCGCCTTGGGAAACCAGGGCGGGATGGACTGTCCGGCGCAGAGCCAGCAGCAACCGAAGATCGCCACCAAAGCCAAGGCGGGTTTTCGGTGCGCGCGAGCCGCAGCGAGGCCATCTTGCATAGACACCATCCGGATCCGCTTCACACATTCCATCGAACTGGCAGGCGATGATCCACCCTCCCACGACTAAAGAAAACCGAAAAACTCGAGTCCGCCTCGTCTGCCGGCCAATAAGACCGCCACTTCCAACGACTTGGTCGCTCACTCTCCCGCCCCTGAGAGCACCATCGACTTGATGGCCATAAGGTGCTCGGAGCACAAATGTGCGCGCGCCATTTCGACATGCGCTCGACCACAAACGGTCTTGGTCTTGGGAGCTGCCCCTTATAGCATTGGGGGTGATAATGGGGATCTTGATCCTCCTCGCCCTCGCCCGCCTCACTCGGATAGGCTTGTGGCTCAGACTCTGATATGAAGACTCGCGCTCGACCGACGCCCCTGGCACTCGCGATCCCGGCGGCGCCGCTATACCTCGCCCTGGCTCTGCCCGTTTCAAAGCGGAACGGGCGTACCGCTGCCTTGTGGCGCCGGGTCTCCGGGTCAGGCCGGACTCCGAAAACGTCTGGCTCTCGGCGGCGTTAAGAGCAGGTCATCAAGGCCGGTGCTCCATCAGGGGAGGACCAGGCGGGGATGAAAGCCGTGGCCACCATGATGACAAAGCCCACATCAATATGGCCGAAGCGGTGCCATCCATAGTGGGTTCGTTGGTGGAGTAATCGTTGAGATCGTCGTGATAGACGGCTTGGGCACTCTGGAAGGCTGCGTAGGGGTCGTCCTTTGGCGCGCTGAGGCCCTTGAGCGTGTTGAAAATGCGCTCATAGACGGGACCATCCACCAAGCCGCCGCGCACGGGACGGCCGGTGAGTTGGCTGGTCATCAAGTGCGGATGATGCGGATAAATGCCCCCCTCGGGGATGCCGGTGAACATCGAAACGCCCCAGGGATTGCAGCCCAGCAGCCAGTCGCGCTGGCGGCGGCAGAACTCGCGGTAGCGGCGGTCCCCGGTCATGCGCTCGTAAAGCACGCCTTGCGTGACCAGCGCGGTCATGAGGTTGTTCGAGCACCAGATAAACGGAACACCGGCGCGAAAGGGATTTGCGGCGGAGACCAGCAAGCAGCGTTCGATGCCCTCCCGATAATAGCCAGCCAGGCGGCGTTGCAGCGCCTCATCGGCGAATTCATACAGCATAAAGTGGCCGAGGTTGGTGAAGGGGTAGTATTGGTAATGGCCGGTCTGTTCCTTGCCCATCCAGGACTCGGCGGCCGCCAGAGCCGAATAGTGCTGTGCGTCCGCAAGGTATTGCGGCTCGCGCGTGGCGGCAAAGAGCGCCGCCGCTCCCCATTCCATGTCATCGGTCAAGGTGGTCTCGGCATACCGGTAGGGCGCGCTGTAGGAATTGCCCTGCTGCACGCCCGGGTGCGCGCGGCCCATCGCATACACCTCCACGCCCGCGCGCAGGCAGCGCGCGGCAAAGGCCGGGTCGCGTTCCTTGAAGATCATCTGCGCCAAGGCCATCGCCGCGGCGTACCGGCCGGCCAGATTGGCGACGCCGGTGGACTCGCTCTTGTAGTTCTTGAAACCTTGCGGCCGGCCGGTGGCATAATAAACGACGCGCGCCCTGCCCCTGCCCCAGCCGTAATCGGCAACGTCATCCTTGGGCAGGCGCGAGCCGGAATGGTCCCGATCGTCGGCCACCTGGTGGAAGAGTTGGGTCGGGGTGGGATGCAGCTTGAGCATCCATTCCAGCCCCCAGCGCGCTTCGTCCAGGAGGTCCGGCACGGCGTTGGTCCCGGGCCGTCCATCCGCGCGGACGGCATCGCGGAAGATGGAGCGGTCACCGGCAACCCGCCAGGCCATCAACAGTTGCGCGGTGGCGTTGCCCGAGGTCAGGAGATACTTCAACAAATCGGCGGCATCATGCCAGCCGCCGGTACAATCCAGGCTGGTCCCGTCTGGCATCGGGCCGTCGGCGGTCCGGCCATCAAGTTGGTGGCACTTCTGGTCCAGAAAGGGATTATCCCCGCACCGCTGCTGGCGCATGAATTCGAGCAGTGCATCCGGCAAGGCCGCATAGACGTCAGCGGCGATGGCAAAGGGTCGTGATTGGGCCTGGCCCTGGCGCAGAAAATAGCGTCCGGGTTTGTCCAAGGCCGAGAAGTTCAACTCGGCGAACCGCGTGAACGTACCCCACGAGGCGCCGGGCAGCAGGGTAACCGGGCCGGTCCACACGGGCGCCCCCGTGGCGGCGTCGCACACGACGAAAGTGCCGGTCAGGCTGGTGGAGCCGAAGGCGACGGCGATCTTGTTGTCGTGAGGGAGGTATCCGGCTTGATTCACGCGGACGAACTCCTGCGCGCCCGAAGGGAGGCAGGCGCCAAGCCAGAGCAGCAGGCCAATCCACCGGCGCGCATTCATGCTCCGCAAGAGTTGGCGCACACGGTCGCCACGTCCAGCCCAAAGAGCGCTCACGCTCATTTCAGGAACCTCACCTCGACATACTCCATGCCCGTCCGGCCGGCGGCGCTCTCCAGGACGGCCTCCAGTCTTGCAGGCCCTGGTGGAAGGCTGAGCCCGGGGAAGATGGCAGTCGTTGCGCCGCCGCCGACTTCTTGTTGAGCCCGGACCGAACCCAGCTCCAACCTGGCGATAGCAGGTTGACTGGCCTTGGCGAAGCGGAGCGTGACCGCATACTCGCCGGGGCGGCGGACGTCCACGAACCAGCAACCGATGCTCTTGGGAGTCCAACCCGCGTCCGGCCCGCGCCAATCCTGGCGCGTGAACAGCACCTCGGCCTGCTCCGGCGCGCCGAGCCATATCCGCGGCGGCACCGAGTAGTCCCGCCCGCTGGTCACGTCCTTGAACCAGGCCTCATAGCCCTCCCGCATCCGGGCCACCACCTCGGGTTTGGCCGCCGCGAGGTTGGTCATCTCGAGCGGATCGGCGGCATAGTCATAGAGCTCGAAGCGCGGCGGAAAGGCCGCCGCTCGCCCCTCGGCTCCGCGCGGCTGCACCAGCTTGTATGGCTGCGATACCGCCGCGCAGGCGCGGTTCAGCTCCGGCACGTCGCCGCGATGCCATTGGAAATAGAGCGTGCGCTCCGGCCAATCGCCGCTTTCCCCTTTGAGCAACGGCACGAGGCTGATGCCGTCGAAGCGCACCCCCGCCGGTTTGGGGACGCCGCACAGCTCGAGCAGTGTCGGCGCCACGTCAATGTGCGCGGCAATCCGCCCCACGGCGCGGCCAGCCTCGAAATGTCCCGGCCAGCGGACGAAAAACGGCACTCGCACTCCCCCTTCGTGCGTGTTGCCCTTGAGGTCCAGCAGGCCGCTGTTGTAGCGCGGCTGCTGCGGCCCATTGTCGGTGAGGAAAATCACCATGGTGTTCTCGGCGATCTTGAGTTCGTCGAGCCGGGCCAGGAGCCGTCCGATATTGTCATCAATGCACTCGCACATCGCATAGACGCGAGCGGTAGTCTCATGGTCCCATCTGCCCACGGGATGACCGCCGCTCTGCGGCACCGTCAGGTCGGCGTCCCGGTAGCGGGCATAGTATTTCTCCGGGACTTGCAGCGGCACGTGCGGTGCATTGTAGGCCAGATAGATAAAGAAAGGCCGGCTGGATTGGCGGGATATGAACCGCAGGGCGGCGTCCGTAAGGACATCCGTGACGTAGCCATGCTGGCGTTCCCACTGGCCGTTGTGCCTGAGCCAGGGGTCGAAGTAAGCCCCGTCCGGGTGCATCGCGAACGGCGGGTCGCCCGGCTGCGCCAGGCCGCCGCCATTGAGCACGAGCGATTCCTGAAACCCCTTGTCCATCGCCCGCATCGGGTAATTGTCGCCCAGGTGCCATTTGCCGAAAATGGCAGTCCGGTAGCCGCCGCCGGCCAGCATCTGCGCGATGGTCACCTCGTCCGCGAACATCATCGAGCGGCCCAGGTAGGTGTCCACTACGCCCGTGCGAAAGCAATACCGGCCAGTCATTAGACTGGCCCGCGTCGGCGAGCAGACCGGGCTCACATGGAACCGCTCGAAGCGCACCCCTTCCCGCGCCAGCCGGTCGATGCTCGGCGTGCGGATCTTCGGGTTCTGGTGAAACCCGACGTCGCCGTGTCCCTGGTCATCGGTGAGGATCAGGAGGACGTTCGGGCGCGTTGCGGCCAAGCTGGGGCCCGGCTCAAAGGCTAGCGCCGAAGCCAACGCAGCGGCAGCGCCGGGCAGTAACAGACTGTGCAAACGCTTCATAGGTTCATGACCGCGGGAGTCAGCGGCATTCGGACACATAGCGGGGGAGTGTCGAGTGCCCAGTGAACAAAGGGCAGACGCCCCATGACGTTCGGCGACCGCCGCTCCCGCCGGCGCGCCCTGCAGCCCAGGTCTATACCTGCGTCCAACTCATGGTTCATGCGCCTAAGTCTGCCGCCCAGGCCCGCGGCAGTCAACCCGGCGCGGCCATCCGCGGCGGTTCCGAATAACCTCTTTGTGCGGCAGAAGCGCCGCCAGGGCCTAGATCCGCGAACGCGGCACGATGCCGGGCCTGAGCACGATGCCAAGCCAGGGGCTGCAAATAGACGCCGCTGTTGGGACGCTGATAAATGGTTTGGGTCTCGGGCATGTACGAGATCATGAACTCGACGTGCAACGTGAAGTCCTGGAGACCAAGACCGTTTGTCGTCTTGAAAAACTTCAAGGGCCCCGCAGTTCCCGTGAGGCGCGCCGGCTTTTGTGACCGAACCGAGGAACTGGTTTGATGGTCGGCACCCAGGCGACTGGCCGAACGTTCCGAGAAGGCGGATGGGGGCGGCCGTCCTGCTACCGAAGGGCGGCCTCGCGCTGGATAACAGCCTGAACGATGGCGTCAGCCAGGGCCTTCATCCCCTTGTCGCCGGGGTGATTGGCAACTCCCTCGTGCGTGAAGGATCGTTCCGAGCGCGCTGCGTTGGCGGCGTCCCGGCCGAGTGAGCCGGCATCGAGGAAAATGCCGCCGGCCTCCTCACATGCCTCACGGAGCACCTGGTCCTTGGCCGCATCAGCCCAGAAACAACTCCGCACCACGACCAGCGGGTGGCGTTTCGCCAGGGCGCATCTCAGGAGGTTCATCACCCCGGCCTTGAATGTCGCCCTTGCCTCCTTGGAATCCAGCGCCGGCACGTTCTCGCCGATGGCCAGGACGACCAGATCGGCGTCGAAACCAAAGAGGTCCTTCAGTTGCCCGTCCACGTCATAGGTCGCATAGTTGCGCTCAAAATCCGCGATGTTCCTGACCATGATCCGCGGCGTGGCGCCGGCCTGCCGGGCCAGGGCACGGGTGACGAGATGGACGTAATCCTTGTCCTCGGAACTTGCGGCCATGCCCCAGTTCCCGGTCCAGCCTATATCGGCTTTGGGCCCGTGGAGGGTGATGCTGTTGCCCAGAAACAGGATTTTATGGATGGCCGAGGGCTTGACCTCGGGCTCGGCGGTGACCGGGAACATAGAGATCCGGAACTTGGTGCAGCCATATGGAATAAGCGTGATCGGCGCGGCCGGTTTCGAGCGGGCCACGGGCAGGAGCGGCAGGCTGGGGGCTTTCGGGTCCGGGTTCCAGGCGATTTCGACCGCGTTGGCGCGCAGCTTGAGCGGCGCATTCAGGGGCCAATCCCAGCGGGCAGGCATCCCCGCGCGGTCGACTGCCACGCCTGGGTTTTGCACATCCAAGGCGAATCGCCATCGGGCGGAGGGGTCGGGCGTGTTGGGGTCCGTGGTGTCTGGGATGGGCAGCGCGAAGAGCAGCGGGCCGTATGAAACCGAGGCGTAGGGAACACCCCGGGTGCTGGTTTCCTCGGGAATCGTCACCTTTGTCGGCCGGTGCGCGCCGTCGTAGGGCGGGCCCGAGGCCGCATCACGTCCCCGATGCACGCTCGGAGTCATGGGTAGCCGCAAGCGAATGGTATCGCCCGGCTTCCAGCTTCGGGTGACGCGGGCGAAGCCCCTGACGTTCCGCTCGAGCACCACCGTCTCGCCGTTCACACTTAGGCTGGGAGCCGTGCACCAGCCGGGAATGTGAAGATCCAGCGGAAAAGCTGTCTCGTGCGCGGGCTCGACGGAAATATCGACGGTGTCGTTGAACGGATATTCTGTGCGGCAAGTAACCACCACCGGCAAATGCTCGCCCACCAGTGCCGTCACCCGGCAGGGGCTGTAGCCAACCGCGGCCAAGCCGTTGTCATAGGTCGCCATCCACAAGTGTGTGACGAACCAGGGCACAATCCGGCTGAGCGCGGCCGTGCAACAGAGTGGGGCGTGTTTGGGACGGTAGGCACCGCCGCTGGCCCTGGGTCCATGGGGAAAGTCCGGCGACAGGTTGGCGAACCGGTTGGGGCTCTGGAAATAGACGTGCGACTTGAAGTCACGCGACACCGTGGCCGGACCCGCGTTGAAGAACGCCCGCTCGAGCCGGTCCGCCATCCGGCCTTCGCCTGTTACCTCGAGCAGACAGACCTGGCTCCAAATATATCCCGCCACATCGCAGATCTCACTCCCCCGAAACGCGCCCGTGGGACCATACCATTCGTCGGCAACGGGCACGCCGTAGGGCTGCATGGCGATGCGCTCGAGCAGGTCGTGCCAGCCGACCGCCGCCTCGAGGCAGCGCCGGTGGCCGGTCCACAGGTAGGCCACGAGCCAGGGCGTTGTGCTCTCGATAAACTCGACCACATGGGCGTTGTCCGCCGTTGTGCCCGGCCTCAGGTCTGGCGCCTGCCGATACCGGGCCAAACTCGGCAAGAGTTGCCCCTCCTTCTTGAACATCGCATCCAACGCCTGCGCGATGCACCGGTTGCCCGTCCAACAGTAGGTGTCAAACGCCGGCCAGGGATTCGACAGGTTGCCGGGAATTGACCGCAGGCAGTCGGGGTCGCTGCCGTAGGCCTGTTCGAGCGCTTCCAGCACGTGTTTGTCGCCCGACCCGGCATAGAATCCGGTCATGGCGCGCCCGAGCAGGCCACAGGCCCAGAGTGGCCAGCCCCCCAAGGCGGCGGTTACCGCCCGCCGGTCTTCGGGATTGTTCCTGTGGAGCCACCACAGAAAGAGCAGGCCGTTGGTGTTCATGTGGTCGGCCACCGCGTAGAACCGTCGTTGCGCCTGATCGATGAGCGCCTGATCGTGCAGGGCAAAGCCCAGGCGGGCCAGGCCATCGAACCAGTAACCGCCACCTTCGTAAGGCCAGGCGCCCTTGTACCAAAGAAGCCCTTCGCCGGTCATCTTATGCTCGGGAGCCCAGGCCCGCTTGAACTCGTCGTCATACTCATCCATGTGGCCCGTGAAGCCGTCCCGCGCGACCAGGCACCAGTCGCGCAACCAGCCGGCGGGTTCGATTGCCCCGGGAGGCAACGGCAGGAACGCCGGGTGTGTTGGCGGTTCGAAGGGCCGAGCATAGTTGGCGCGGACCGCAGGCCCTGACGTGGCCGGCGTACCGGCTGCGTACGCGTTCAATGCGACCACCGCACTAGCAGCGACCAGGGCCAAAGGTGCAGATGCGCTGTTCATTCTCCCAGCATTAGCGAAAGCCCTGGTTATTGAACAGCACGATTCATCGCTTGGCCGGTGGGGCTGCCCCGTGTTACAAGCTCTGGCAAGATGACAAAGCGAACCAGCCGGCGATGGGGCGAAACGGTGCTGAGGGGCGTCGTTTGGCTTGTGTTTTTGACCTCGGCAACGGGCTTCAGCCAGGGTGAATGGGAGCAGTGGTTTCGCGATCCGCCACCCCGCTACCGGCCCGAGGTCTATTGGGATTGGATGGGCGGACTCATCAGCCGGGAGGGCATCACCAAAGACCTGGAGGCCCTGCAGCACGCCGGGGTTGGCGGCGTATTGATCATGCAAATGCCCGATCAGTTGGCGGGCGTGGTGCAGTGGCGTTTTCGCGATTATCCCGGCAAGGTTAAGTGCCTGAGCGACGAGTGGTTCGCCATGATGAATCATGCGGCCAAGGAGTGCGATCGGCTGGGACTGCGCATGTCGTTCCTGATGTGTCCGGGCTGGAGCCATTGCGGCGGTCCGTGGATCACGCCGGAGAAAGGGCTGAAAATGCTGGTGACCTCGCGCACGGCCGTGAGCGGGCCGTCTCTCTTCGATGCGGTGGTGCCACGGGCAGCCGTCCACAAGCCTGGCGGGGGAGATTGCACGCTGCCGGATGTCCCCGATGCGGCGTTTTGGCGGCGGAAGATGAATCCGACCGAAGACTTCTACCGCGATGTGGCCGTGGTCGCAGTACCGGCAGCGGCAGCGGGAAAGGTCAGTCCCCTCGACAGCATCGTCGAGTTGACGCAACGCATGGACAGCCAGGGCCGCTTGAAATGGGACGTCCCGGCAGGACAGTGGATCGTCTTCCGATTGGGTGTCGCTTCGGAAAATGGGCCCAACCATCCGGCGCCGCCCGAGGCCGCGGGGTTGGAGTGTGATCGGATGGACCCCGAGGCTGTGCGAGAGGTGTTTGAGGGAATGGCTGGGCGTATCGTGCGGGAAGCACGGGCCAAAGGCTACCACTCGGTGCAACGTTTCGAGACCGACAGTTACGAGGCCGGCTTTCAGGATTTTTGCGGGGATTTCCCTGCCCAGTTCCGGCAGCGCCGCGGCTACGACTGCACGCCGTGGCTGCCGGCCTGGCTGGACCGTAACCTCGTCATTGGCAATGCCGAGCTCTGCGGCCGTTTCCGGAACGATATGCTGCGGACCGTCAGCGAGTTGTGGCTCGAGCGCTTCTACGGCGAGTTGCGCCGGTTAGCGGAGGAACATCAGCTCCAATGGATGCTTGAGCCCTATTTCCTGCTCAACCACGACTGGCGCACGGCGGCCGCCCGCGCCCACCTGGCCGGCTCGGAGTTCTGGATGGGCGGGCCGCAATTGATCGGTCCGGCGCCCGATTCCGCGGCGCTCTATGACCAGAAGGTGGTTTGGGCCGAGGCCTTCACGGCCGAATCGTGGGAGAGCGCCTGGCGCAATGACCCGTGGCGGATGAAGCCGTTCGGGGACGCCGCCTTCTGCCGCGGGATTAACCACTTTGTCATGCACGGCTTCACCCACAATCCCTGGGATGACCGATTTCAGCCTGGCGTGACGATGGGTTTGTGGGGCACCCAAATGAACCGGCACGCCACCTGGTGGCCTTACTCACGCCCCTGGCATCGCTACCTGGCGCGCTGCCAGTTGCTGCTCCAGCAAGGCCATCCGATCGCCGACGTTCTGGCCTATCCACCAAAGGCCGAGCACATTCCCGGTCCGGTGGTGGACGCGGGACCGTTCCAACAGACGGTCCTGAACGAGGAGACGCTGCTGCGGCGGTTGACGGTGCATGATGGCAGGCTGGTCTTGCCGGATGGGAACGATTACGCCGCCCTGGCGCTGGCGCCCAGCCAAGCCCTGCGGCCGGAGGAACTCAGGAAAATCCGTGACCTGGTTCAGGCAGGCGCAACCGTGCTCGGCCTGCGTCCCCCCGCCCACTCGGCGAGCCTGGAAAACTTCCCAGCCTGTGATCGAGTCGCCGCGAAGCTGATCGAAGAACTTTGGGGCAAGCCTGGCCAGCCTGCGCAGGAAAAGCGAAAAGGCCGCATCATTGGCGACCAGCCCATCGCCTCCGCCCTCGATAGGCTCGTTGAAGGTCCGGATTTTGTGTGCCAACCCCTCTACATTCCTCTGTTCGCCCAGGAGCCGGTCATCACGCCCCGTCTGCTCTATCGCCACCGCCGCTCGGGCCAGACCGATATATACTTCCTCTCCAACCAGGAAGACCGGCCCCTTGAAATTCGGGCTGACTTCCGCGTCGCGGGCAGACAACCCGAGCTCTGGGACCCGGGCGACGGGGCGGTCCGCCTCCTTCGTGATTTCCACCCTCAGGGCAAGCGCACTCTCATTCCCTTGCGATTGGAGCCCCGCCAGAGCTTCTTTGTGGTCTTCCGCCTGCCGACAGCCGCGTCGCCGCGAGCCGAACGGCCCAATATTCCAGTCCTGCGTCAGGTATTTCAACTGACCGGCTCTTGGGAGGTCGGCTTCGATCCCAAGCGGGGTGGACCCGAGCGTGTCACGTTCGATGCGCTGGCCGACTGGACCCAGCGGGCTGAGCCGGGCATCCAGTACTACTCGGGCGCTGCCACTTACCAAAAGGAATTTGATTTGCCTCCCAACGGCGGGGCCAGCAGTCGCCTGTTTCTGGACCTCGGCACGGTGAGAAACCTGGCCCATGTGCAACTGAACGGCCAGGACCTCGGCGTGGTCTGGTGCGCGCCCTGGCGCGTGCAAATCAGTGGGGGCGTAAAGCCGCTCGGCAATCGGCTGGCCATTGCCGTCATCAACACATGGGCGAACCGGCTCATCGGCGATGAGGTCGAGCCCGAGGATTGTGAACTGGTTCCTTGGAACCCGCCTGAACGCAAAGGCGGCTACGCCATGGATGTCCCCGGGCGCGGTTTGAGGGACCTGCCAGACTGGTTGCTTACCGGTGCTGCTCGTCCTTCTTCGCACCGCTATACCTTCACCACCTGGCGCTACTATCCCAAGGGCGCTCCGTTGTTGCCCTCCGGCCTGCTCGGGCCGGTAACCATTCTCGGGGAAGGAGAGAGCGCGGAGCACAAATGATCAACCAACGTATGAACCTAAGCACACGCAGAACGTTTTTGAGAACAGCCACCGCAGCAGTCTCCGCCGGCGGCGTGATGGGATGGCGAACCATCGCCCGAGCAGCGGAATCGAAACCGCTCATCGCACGTGAGGCGAAAATCATCCACGTGCGCGAACGCGGTAAAAGCGGAGGGACCACTTCCTATCTGGAGGTCAGCACCGAATCGGGGCTCAAAGGTTACGCCGGGCCGCTCGAAAACGAACAGGCCGCGGCCTTTCCTGTAAATTTCCGCGACCTGCTGACCGGGCGCAATCTTGCGGACCCCGAGAGGCTCAACTTCGGCACATTTTGGGCGGCGTGCTATCCAGGGAAATCGCTCGAAAGCTACGCCAACGGGAGAGACCCACTGACCGGCGCCACCGTATGGGGCGTCACGCGCGCCTCACGCCATACTGAAACGGGCTGGGCAATCACTGCACTCAGCGCGATGGACTTGGCGCTCTGGGATTTGCGGGGCAAGGCGGCCGGGCAACCGGTCTGGCGGCTGCTCGGGGGCAGGCGTTCACGGTTGGACGCTTATGCGAGCATGCTGGGCTGTTCGATCGTGCCGGCCGAGGCGCGGAAAGCTGCGCGCGCGATGTATGATCAAGGGTTCCACCGGCAGAAATGGTTCTTCGAGTACGGGCTTGCTGACGGAGCCGCCGGTCTGAAAGAAAACATCGAATTGGCCCATTCGTTGCGTGAAGAACTGGGGCCGGAGGCCGTCCTGATGTTCGATGGCATCCAATACGTCTGGAAAAAGTCGGTTGATGTGGATTACGCCATCGCACTGGCCAATGGGATCCTCCCGTGCCGGCCTCACTGGCTCGAAGAGCCGCTGCGGCCCGATGATCTGGAGGGCTACACGCGCCTGAAGGGCGAAACGGGGATCACGCTGGCGGCGGGTGAGCACTGGTACACCCGTTGGAACGCCAAGCCGTTTCTGGATCGCGGGATCGTCCGGTTCGTGCAATCGGATCCGGAGTGGTGTGGCGGGATTGGCGAGTGGCTGAAGATTTGCGAATTGGCCAAGGAGTATCCAGGCGTTCAGGTCGTCCCTCACGGTCATCACGTTCTGGCCGCTTCGGCCTGCGTTGCATCGCAGGGCGAGACGCTCTGCCCGATGCTGGAGTATCTGATCAAATCACGGATTTCATTCCAGCATTGCCAGACCCGCCCGCTCGTGGCCGAGGCGGGAACCTTCGCGATGCCGGAAGAGCCCGGCTTGGGCCCTTCACTGGACGAGGAACGGATGGAAAGAGTCTGACAGCGGGTCAATGCCGCGTGTACAATGAAGGCCATGTTACCCGGTCAATCGGTCTGCGAGCGCCGTACGTTCCTGAAGTCAGCCGGCCTGGCTGCAGTATCGTTGGCCGCAGGGCAAGCGTGGGCCTGGGCTGCGGAAGCGAGGGCGAGCACGCGAATCACGCTCGTGAAGGGCAAATGGCATATCAACGGCCAAGTTACCTATCCTGGGGCGTCGGCAGAGGGGCTGCTGATGAACGTGCGCATGGTCAACGCCGTCTTCGAGGATCGCAAACGGCCGGAGTTCGACGCGGAGGCAAACACGACGAAGTTCATCGAGAGGCTGCCCGACTACGCCGCGCACGGCGTCCGCGCCGTGACGCTTTGCCTGCAAGGGGGGATGCCCGGCTACGAGGGCGCG
>Ga0187877_1003237_pt1 | contig 13452 bp, 5 predicted proteins | sample June2016WEW_17_1_3_FD_132430 | JGI IMG/M metagenome (GOLD analysis project Ga0187877, IMG submission 132430) | Peatland microbial communities from SPRUCE experiment site at the Marcell Experimental Forest, Minnesota, USA - June2016WEW_17_100 | ecosystem: Environmental > Terrestrial > Soil >... | reverse complement strand
TGGATGAACCGCGCTCCTCTGTAGCGGGGATCCCAGCCAGGCCCTGATCGCTTCTTTTCTCATCTTCCGCTGCACCGGCCCGATGCCCGCGTTAACCCCGGTCAACACCTTGCACTCGGTGCCGTCGGTCAGGAGCACCCCTCTGGCGACGTCCATCTGCCACAGCTCCATCGGACGCCCTGGCTCCCAGCGCTTGTCGGCCGGGAGTCGCTTGCGCGCCCGGCGCTCCTCGCTGAGGCCATGGCGCGTCAGGGCCCGGTAGATGGCCATGTGGGAAGGGAGTCGCTCGGTCCCGCCGAGCCGCAGCTGTTGCAAGGGGCTGATCGGGCCCCAGTGGGCGTGCTGGCGGCGAAGCTCCAGGACCCGTGCTTCGAACACCGCCGGCATCTGGTGAGGAACACGGTGGGGACGGTGGGAGCGGTCGGCGAGCGAATCCAGGGCACTGGACTCATCGCGGGCCATCCACCGGTAGAGGGTCTGGCGACTGACCCCGAACTTCTGGGCCACTGCAGTGACGCTGAACCCGTCCCGGATGATCGCCACGACGGCGCCATAACGCTGTTCCACTTGGCTGAGATCCATAAGTACTCGGGCCACCTCCTCGTCTCAAGAGCCGGGGCCGGTGGGGCCGAGGTGTCAATGGTCAGCCGTTACTGCGTCACGGATCAGCCGTTATTGCGTTCCACATCAGGCGCGGTAACACAGCCCCGAGGGATTCGAACCCTCAACCTGCGGTCGAGAGTCGCGAATGGGCGACGTGGCCCCGTGAGGCGGCGCGCGGTTTTCGCTGGTCTCGTTGGGCGTTCGGCGCGTGCTCGTGCGGTCCGTAGGGTACCGAAAGGCGCCGTGTTGCGGAGATCCGCTGACATTCCGCTGACACGAAACACGAGCGAAGGGCCGACTACTTCTCGGACGGCGCTGATTTCAGGCGAATGCGCTTGTCGCGTGAACGTGCCGTAATCGTCGTCGCAGCCGTCCCGGTCCTCTAGCCGTCGCGAGGCAACGCCACCATGTCCGCGATTGCGGTATTCACGTTTCTTTCGCAGGCGGCGAAGTCGGAGACCCAAGAGCCGCAAGGAGCGATTGCCAGCCCCCCGATGTGGCCGAGCACTGGTCCGATCCGTTTGGTCCGACAGCTGAGAGATCCTCCGAGACACGTCCACCCGGCAGTTAGCCGAGCGCTCACTCTGCCGGGGCCTGTCGCAGGAGCATCAGCTCGTGGCCCTCGAGCGTGACGCGGCTGCCGGCCGGCAGAAGGGGCGTCTCGCGCCACGCGCCGTTTGACGAGGCCGTCCTCAGCTCCTCGATCCAGGGCCCGCCCCAGCGCTCGCCGAGAAGGGTGAACTCGACGCGGGCGAGGTCCGCGTTGCAGAGGAGGCAGAAGGACACGTCTCGGATCCGTTCCCCCCGGGGCCCGGGATCGGGGATGGTTTCCCCGTTCAAGAACACGCCGAGCGCCTTGGCGTAGCCAACCCGCCAGTCCGCGTCGCTCATCTCCGTTCCGTCCGGACGGAACCAGGCGATGTCGGTGAGCTCGTTGCCGCGGATCGGACGGCCGTGGAAGAAGCGTCGGCGGTGGAACACCGGATGCTCGTGACGGATCCGGACCAGGTTCTTCGTGAAGGCGAGGAGCTCCTCGTCAATCTCTGCCCAGTCGAACCACGACAGGTCGTTGTCCTGGCAGTAGGCGTTGTTGTTCCCTCGTTGGGTCCGGCCGATCTCGTCGCCGCCGCAGAGCATCGGCACGCCCTGGGAGAGCAGCAGCGTCGCGAGGAAGTTGTGCTGCTGGCGTCGGCGCAAGGCGAGGACACCCTCATCGGCGGTGGAACCCTCAGCTCCGCAGTTCCACGACCGGTTGTCGTCGCTGCCGCCCTCGTTGCCGACGCCGTTGGCCTCGTTGTGCTTCGCCCCGAAGGTGACGAGATCGGCGAGCGTGAAGCCATCGTGACAGGTGACGAAGTTGATGCTCGCGTAAGGGCGACGGCTCGCGGCCTCGTAGAGGTCAGGGCTTCCCGTGAAGCGATCGGCGAACTCCCCGAGGGTGCGGTCTTGACCCCGCCAGTAGTCGCGCACGGTATCGCGGTAGGGGCCGTTCCACTCCGACCACAGCGGTGGGAAGTTGCCCACCTGGTAGCCGCCAGTTCCGAGGTCCCATGGTTCGGCGATGAGCTTCAACTGGCTGACGACCGGATCGCATTGGATCAGGTCGAAGAAGGCCGAGAGCCGATCGACCTCGTGGAACTGCCGGGCGAGGCTCGCCGCAAGGTCGAAGCGGAAGCCGTCGACGTGCATGTCGACGGCCCAGTAGCGCAGCGAGTCGAAGATGAGCTGCAACACGTGCGGATGGCGCATGTTGAGCGTGTTACCCGTCCCGGTCGGGTCGACGTAGTGTCGTCGGTCCTGGTCGACTAGGTGGTAGTAGGCGGCGTTGTCGATCCCCTTCAAGGAGAGGATTGGCCCGAGGTGGTCGCCCTCGGCGGTGTGGTTGTAGACGACGTCGAGAATGACCTCGATCCCGGCCGCGTGCAGCTCCTTTACCATCGCCTTGAACTCCTGCACCACCTCGGCGGGCTGGCCCCAGGCGCGATAGCCGTTGTGGGGAGCGAGAAAGCCGATCGAGTTGTAGCCCCAGTAGTTGCGCAGCCCACGGTCGACGAGCCGGTCGTCGTGGACGAACTGGTGCACTGGGAGCAGCTCGACGGCAGTGACCCCGAGCTCTTGCAGGTACGCGAGCGCGGCGGGATGGGCGAGGCCGGAGTAGGTTCCGCGAAGCTCGGGGGGCACGGCGGGATGCGTGGCGGTGAACCCCTTGACGTGGACCTCATAGATCACCGTGTCATGCAGGGGGCGTCGCAGGGGAGCGTCTCGTCCCCAGTCGAAGTGCGGGTTGGTCACGACCGCTCGAGGCACGAATGGCGCCGAGTCGGTGTCGTCCCGCGCAAGATCGTCGCCGCCGAGCGGATAGGGGTAGACCGCGCGGTTCCACCGCACCTCGCCTTCGACTGCCTTCGCGTAGGGGTCCAAGAGCAACTTCGCCGGGTTGCAGCGCATGCCGGAGCCGGGATCGAAGGGCCCATGTACGCGAAAGCCGTACCGTTGACCAGGGCCGACTCCGGGCAGGTAACCGTGCCAACAGAATGCGGTCATCTCCGGAAGGCACACCCGGGACTCCGCACCATTGGCATCGAAAAGACACAACTCCACCTGGTTGGCGACCTCGGAGAACACCGAGAAGTTCGTGCCGGCACCGTCATAGGTCGCTCCCAGCGGGTACGGCTCTCCTGGCCAGACCTCCATCGTCTCGAACCATACTGGGCGCGATCAGCCGGTCATATGCCAACCGAGCAGATCTGCGGTGGCGATCACCAACGCGCCCTGGTATCGATCGCGATCAAGTGGGCTGCTGTTGTTGGCGGCTGTTGATGGGAATCTGAGTGTCGGTTTTCTAGGCCAGGGCAGGCGTGCATGATCTCGACTTTTGTCGCCTTCGGCGATGTAGCCGCGTTCGCCCCCTCTTGGGACAGATACATCCTGCAGACCTCAGACGGAGCGAGGGGCTCGCTCAGCGCGGCCAATGTTTTCTCGAAGCCGGCTCCCGTGATCGCCGGGAATGTCGCGGTAATGGTCGCGTTCGTTGCCGTCTTCGTCGCCGCCGCCCTGTGGCGCCCGATCCTCGACGGGGCGGTGTTACTCGCCGGAGCACTCAGTCCGATGATCGCTCAGGCGATCTCCACTCGATCCAGATCGGCGGGCACACCTCCGCGACGATGTTCGGATCTCGCCAGGGGAAGCCGCGCGGACGGGACTGACGATCACCTCAGGCCGAACCCTGGCGTTCTGGATCTACTGCTTTTTCGTACTGGCACTGACAGCAATACGAGGGGCCGCGGTCCTCGCAGTGCACTCGATCCCGACCGACCCCGCTCTGCCAGTCGTGCTGACGAGCACTGACGGCTCCTATCCGACCGACGCCGGGCCGACGGAACTTTCGCCCCTCGGGCGGCTCCCACCGCGCCGGAACTACTGACTTGCTCTGGTCAGCTGCGCCGGGGCAGTCCACCCGGTGATCGCGCTGGCCTTGCGGGACAAGGCTGGCGAGCAGGAACGAGGCTTTGGTCAAAGGTTCGGACGCGATGGAAACAGCCGCCTACGCCAGCATTCCTGGTCCTCCCGTGCGATCATGGCAAGCAGGAGGTGTGAGATCACGGTTCGTCCGCCGGCTCCGAGGAGATCGCGACGCAAGGGCGTCTCGTTCGAGGATCTCCTCGACGTGGCGACGAATCTGCGGTGGACCTGGCAGGCGCGCACCCGGGCCCTTTTCGCCCGCCTCGATCCGACTGCCGGTCCCTCTGCCCTCGAGTGGCCGTGCCGCCTGCTGCTCGGTCGCGGACGCGCCGCGGTGGAAGAGCGCCTCGCTTCCGACCCCGATCTCGCGAAGCTCGCAGCGGCTGTCGTCGCCGACACGAAGAGCTACGAGGCGAGTCGCGCCAAGACCTGGTTCCCGCAGACGCATCGCAAGGACCGCCGGTTCGAGGTGGCGTACTTTGCCGCGGAGTTCGCCCTCACCGACTCGCTGCCGGTGTACGCCGGCGGCCTCGGTGCCGTCGCCGGCGAATTCCTCAAGTCGGCAAGCGCACTCGGTGTTCCCCTCGTCGGAGTCGGCCTGCTCTATCGGGAAACGTCGCACCAGTGGGTTGACGACACCGGGCTGCAGCAAGAGTCGTGGGAGGCTCTCACATTCGAGCGGCTACCCATCGAATTGGCACGCGACGCGAAGGACCGTCCGGCTCGAGTCAAGGTTCCGCTCCCAGGGCGGGACGTAGTCGCCCAGATCTGGACCGTGCTGGTCGGGCGAAACCGGCTCTATCTGCTCGACACCAACCTCAGGCAGAATCAACGAGCCGACCGAGCCATCACCGGGAGGCTCTACGGCGGCGACCAAGAGACGCGCATCCAACAAGAGCTCGTTCTCGGTATCGGCGGTGTCAGAGCCCTGGCGGTCCTCGGTCATGAACCCGAAATGGCGCACCTCAACGAGGGCCATTCCGCCTTCGCCGCCCTGGAGCGCGTTCGTCAGCTGATGGTTCGCGACGGGCTCTCGTTCGCCGAGGCTCGCCTGGCCGCGGCACCAGGGCTGTTGTTCACGACCCATACCCCGGTCGCGGCCGGGCACGACTACTTCCCGGCCGAGCTCGCCAACCGGTACCTCGAGCCTTACGCCTCGCTGATCGGCGTCGATCTAGAGACACTTAGCTCGCTGGGCCGCTACCGGCCTGACGATCGACGTGACTCGTTCTGCCCCACCGTGTTCGCACTGCGACTGGCGGGCGCCCGCAACGGAGTGAGCCGCCTGCACGGAACGGTGACCCGTGAACAGTGGGGAGGGCTTTGGCCGCGCCTGCCCTTGAACGAGGTGCCGATCGGCCACGTGACGAACGGAATCCATTTCTCATCCTGGATCTCCCCCGAGATCGAGAAGCTCCTCGACTTTAAGATCGGTCCTGAGTGGAAGACGACACCAGGGTCACCAGCCTCGTGGAAGCCGCTTGTGGGCTCCGAAGACGAGGAGCTGTGGGATGCAAGGTGTCGCGCCCGCGCCCGGCTCATCGAGTTCGCACGGGTCCACCGCAACGAACAGCTCGCCCGCCGCGGCACCGATGCCAGGCGTCTCGCGGCCAGCGACGCGCTCCTTGACGCCGATGCGCTCACCATCGGCTTCGTGGGGCGGTTCGTTGCGTACAAACGCCCCACGCTGTTCCTGCGCGACCCAGATCGGCTCGCGCGTATCCTCGATGATCCGGACCGACCTGTTCAGATCATCTTCGCAGGCAAGGCCCATCCCCGCGACGAGTTCGGAAAGCAGCTGCTGCGCGAGGTCGTCGAGTTCGCGCGACTGCGACGGCTGCAACATCGAGTCGTGTTCATCGAGGACTTCGACATACCGGCGGACCGCGCCCTTACCCAAGGCGTCGACTTGTGGCTGAACACCCCGGGGCGGCCCCTCGAAGCCTGTGGCATCGGCGGCATGAAGGCGGGGGTGAATGGCTCGCTCAACCTCAGCACGCTCGACGGCTGGTGGGACGAGGTCTGGAACGACGCCGACCCGGCCGCGGCGCCGATCGGGTGGTGCATCGGGACAGGCCAGCGCTATGAGGACTTTGAGGCCCAGGATGCGAGCGACGCCGGGTCGTTGTACGACACCCTCGAGCACAAGATCGTTCCGATGTTCTACGACCGCGACGCCCAAGGCGTGCCGCGTGCCTGGCTGGCGTCAGTTCGCCAGTCGATGGCAAGCCTGGCACCGACCTGGCACTCCCACCGGATGGTGCACGACTATGTCGAGTACTTCTACCTGCCAGGCGCGCACCGCGGGCGCTTGCTCTCGGCAGAAGGGGACGCGCGCGCACGGCAGCTTTTCTCTGCCCTTGAACGACTGCGCGACGGGTGGCCTGCAATCCGAGTCGCCGTCGAGACCGCCACGGCCGCTGCGGACGGCACCGTGCAGGTCGAGATCGCGGCGGACCTGGGTTCGCTCGAGCCCTCTGAGGTCACCGTACAGCTCTGGGTGGCGCCGACTTTCGGTGAGGCCTACCCGCTGGACACCGACTTCGAGGGACATCGGGAGAAGATCTCTCGCTATCGCGTGAGCGTTCCGCACGAGGCGGGCAATGACGCCGAGCTGGTTGCCCGCGTCCTGCCGTGCCATCCCCTGCTCGCCGATCCGTACGTCCCAGGCCTCATCACCTGGTCGGACTGACACTGATCGTGGCGGCGGTTCCTCATGTCCCGGCAACGTTGCGAGCCCTCGCTAGTGACGCGGGGATCCTGCTCGAGTACCTGGATGGCTCCGGTGTGCCGCACCGCGCCGACGCCGAGGTGCTCCTCGCAGTACTGAGCGCGCTCGGCGTACCGATCAGCCAAGCTGGCGAGGCGGCACGCCTGCTTCGCAGCCGCCACAGCGCGCGCATCGAGCAGATAGTGGAACCGGTGACCGTCCTCAATGGCGCGTCCCTCGGCAGGGTCCCCGTCAGGCTACGGGAGGCCGACACCGACTTGGAGTGTGCGATCGAATCCGACGATGGCGAGCGCGTCGAATGGCGCATCCAGAGGGACGATCTTGCCTCGTTGTCGGCGGTGCGCGTCGACGGCCGCCCCGTGTACCGAGGTGCCGTACCGCTGCCTGCCATCTTGCCGCGCGGCTATCACAATTTCACCGTTCGGATCCGAGGTCGCACAGGCACGACGACGGTCATCGTGGCACCGGTGGCCGGCGCCCGTGGGCGCTTTGAAAAGGACTGGCGCGCCTTTGGGATCGTTGCACCACTGTTTTCCTTGCACTCTGCCCGCAGTTGGGGATCAGGCGACCTGAGCGACCTCGACGATCTCGCCCGCTTCGCCGCCAGGGAGCAAGCAACTGTGGTCTCGACACTTCCGTTGCTCGCCGGCTTCGGGCCGGAGTCCTTCGAGGCGAGCCCGTACCTGCCAGTGAGTCGCCGTTTCTGGCACGAACGCTGGATCGACGTGGAGCGCGTGCCTGAGTTCGCTTGGTCTCCAGCGGCACGCATGCTCGTCTCAGGCGCGCAGGCGGCAGAGCGACGCGCCGCCTGGGTTCATGATTCATGCGTGGACGGCGCCGCCGTGACAGCGGCAAAACGCGCGGCCCTGAGCGCGATGGCAACTGCAGTGGGGCATTCGGCCACGGGTCGTGACACGGCGTTGCGCAACTTCATGTTCGAACGCCCGGAGCTGGTTGACTATGCGCGCTTTCGCGCGGCCGTCGATCGCTTCGGGATCAATTGGCACAACTGGCCCGGGCCGCTGCGCGGCGGCCTGCTCAGATGGAGCGACGTCGACCCGGTCAATGAGCGCTACCACATCTACGCCCAGTGGGTCGTTCACGAGCAGGTGGTGGAGCTGTCCGAGAGGCTCTCACAGCGCGGCCAGGTCCTCTCCCTCGACCTGCCCGTGGGCGTACATCCCTACGGCTACGACGTCTGGCGCCGCCGTGATCAGTACGCAACTGGCATGTCTGTCGGGGCACCGCCTGATGGTTTCTTCGCGCAAGGCCAGTCGTGGGGCTTCCTCCCGGCGCGACCCGAGGCGCTCCGGGCCGACGCACACGCGGAGTTCCGCGCTGCGCTCGCGCACCACCTGCATGTAGCCGGGATGCTGCGCATCGACCACGTGATGGGCCTGCAAAGGTTGTTCTGGATTCCCGCCGGCGGCGAACCGCGCCATGGTGTCTACGTGAAGATGCCCTTCGAGGAGCTGCTGGCCGTGGCCGCGATCGAGGCGCAACGTAACCACGCCGACATCATCGGCGAGGACCTGGGCACCGTTGACAACGAGGTGCGACAAGGAATGCAGCAAGTCGGCATGCGGCGCTCGTATGTCGCTCAGTTCTCCATCCGCGACGCTGGCGAGCCGGTGCTCGAAACGCCGCCCGATGGTTGTGTCGCCAGCTTCTCGACCCACGACCTGCCCACATTCAACGGTTGGTGGGCCGGTCGTGACATCGACGAGCGGCTCGAGTACGGCCAACTGGACGCGGCTTCGGCCGAGCAGGCGCGGGCGGAACGGGCGCATCGACGCCGGCGCCTTTCCGCCCTGGGCCGAGACGGGCTCCCGTCGGGTGAGCACGACGAGGCCAGTGAGGCGAGAACACCGGCCTCTGTGCTCGCCGCGGTCAACGAGGCGCTGGCGCGCAGCGACGCCGGGCTCGTCCTCGTGCAACTTGACGACGTGCTCGGCCAAGAGGAGTCGGTCAACCTGCCGGGAACCAGCACCGAACGACCCAACTGGGAGCGCCTCACGGCCGCCCCCTTGGAGCAGATCGTGGAAGACCCGGCAGTGCACGAAGCCTTGGAGCCGCTTCGCGAGCACAGAGGGCGGGTGCCGTCTGGCTCTCTCAGTCGTCTGCAACGCGGAGCCGAGACGGTACTCGGATTCAGTGTCCTCGGCCCCATGGACTTCTACCTGTTCAACGAGGGCAGGCATTTTCGCCTCTACGAGAAGCTCGGTTCCCACCTCATGACCGTCGACGGCGTCTCCGGAGCTCTCTTCGCCGTTTGGGCGCCGAACGCCGAGCGCGTCGCCGTGGTCGGGGACTTCAACGGATGGAATGGCGCACGGCACCCGCTTTCGGCGCGCGGCGAGTCGGGGCTCTGGGAAGGTTTCGTCCCTGGGGTCACCGCCGGGATGCGCTACAAGTACCGGTTGCTGTCGCGACTCGGGGGTGGCGAGTTCGACAAGGCGGATCCGTTCGCGTTCTTTAACGAGGAGCCGCCCAAGACCGCGTCGGTCGTCTGGGAGCTAAACCACGAATGGCTCGACAGCGAGTGGATGCGCAGCCGTGGACAGCTGCAGCGCCTCGACAAGCCCATGTCGATCTACGAAGTGCATCTCGGTTCGTGGCGACGCGTACCACAAGAGCACGGCCGCTTCCTCGGCTATGGCGAGATTGCTCCGCTCCTCATCGACCACGTCCGGCGCTACGGATTCACCCACGTCGAGATCATGCCGGTCATGGAGCATCCCTTCTACGGCTCCTGGGGATACCAGATCACCGGCTACTTCGCACCGACCGCCCGTTATGGGACACCTGACGAGTTCGCTGCACTCGTAGACGCTCTCCACCAGGCCGGCATCGGTGTGATCCTCGACTGGGTACCGTCGCACTTTCCCTCCGACGCCTTCGCGTTGGCGCAGTTCGACGGCACCCACCTCTACGAGCACGCCGACCCCCGCCAGCGAGTGCAACCGGACTGGCAGAGCTGGATGTTCAACTACGGCCGCAACGAGGTCCGGAGCTTTTTGATCTCGAGCGCGTGTTTCTGGCTCGACCGGTTCCATGCTGACGGGTTGCGCATGGACGGCGTCGCCTCGATGCTCTATCTCGACTATTCGCGCGGGGCCGGAGAGTGGGTCCCGAACCGCTTCGGCGGCAACGAGAACCTCGAAGCGATCGAGATGCTCCAAGCCTGCAACACGGAGGTGTACGGATCATTTCCCGATATCACGACCGTCGCGGAAGAGTCCACGGCGTGGCCCGGAGTCTCCCGACCAGTCGATGCCGGCGGTCTTGGCTTCGGCTACAAGTGGGATATGGGCTGGATGCACGACACGCTCGACTACCTGGCGAAAGATCCTGTTTACCGGCCTTGGCATCACGACAGGTTGACCTTCCGCGCGATCTACGCCAACAGCGAGCATTTCGTGCTCCCGCTGTCGCACGACGAGGTCGTGCACGGCAAGGGCTCACTGGTCAGCCGAATGGCCGGCGACGAGTGGCAGAAGTTTGCCAACCTGCGGCTCCTCTACGGCTACCAGTTCACCCAACCCGGCAAGAAGCTGCTCTTCATGGGCGGCGAATTCGCCCAGCGCTCGGAGTGGAACCACGATGTGAGCCTCGACTGGCATCTCGCCGACTCCCCGGCCCACCAAGGCGTCTCCGCCTGGGTGCGAAGGCTGAACGAGCTGTACCGCTCCGAGCCGTCCCTGTACCGGGACGACCTCGCCGACAGGGGCTTCGCCTGGATCGACTGCGAAGACCGGTTGCAGAGCGTGCTCTCCTACGAACGGCGCGACGGCAGTGAGGATGTGCTCGTGGTGATCGCCAACTTCACCCCGGTACCACGCGACAACTACCGCGTGGGCATGCCGAGCGCCGGTCGTTGGCAAGTGCTCGCCAATAGCGATGAGCCTGAATTCGGCGGCAGCGGCTATGTCGTGCCCGAGTCGGTCGACACGACCGAGACGCCCTGCCACGGGCGCGACCACAGTGCCTTGCTCGTGCTGCCACCGCTCGGACTCCTCGTCCTGCGCCCGACGAAATAGCTGGCGATGGCGCTCGCTGCCCGAAGCCGCCGCCTCGGAGGGGACCGTCAAGGCCCCTGGGGCGCCCGGCCGCCTGGCACGAGCGGCGTCGGGGAGTGGCCGAGCGCCCTCGGCGAATCTGAGCCGGCGCCGCTCAACCATTAGGTTCACACCTCGTGAATACGCCTCGCGAACGCGATCTCCGTCTTGACGGTACGAACGACTTGGTTCGAGCTGCGGACCGCCTCGGTCGACGGCTGCCGGAGCCGTTGTATCCGCTGGCTCAGATCGCTTACAACTACAGCTGGTCGTGGACACCCGGTGGCCGAGAGCTCTTCGCGCGGCTGGGCCCGCACCGGTTCAATCTGAGCGGCGAGAACCCCGTTCGCTTCCTCCGTGACCTTCCGGAGCGCTCGCTGCTCAAGGCGGCGACCGACGACGAGTACCTAGCTCGCGTCAACTCGGTAGCCCATGTGCTCGACGACGATCTGGCTCGCCCGGCTCGTACGGACATCGGAGAAGGGCCGGTCGCCTTCTTGTGTGGCGAGTTCGGTGTGCACCAGTCCTTGCCGCTGTATTCGGGAGGACTCGGGGTGCTCGCTAGCGATCTCCTGAAGGAGGCGTCGGATCAGGCGCTGCCAATGGTCGGCGTCGGGCTCTTCTATCGCCGGGGTTACTTCCACCAGCGAGTCGACAGGACAGGATGGCAGCACGAGTACTGGGTCGAGGCCGATCCGGAGACGCTGCCCGCGGCGCGCGTGAGCACCGCCGGCGGTGCGCCGCTGACAATCAAGGTCCCGGTCTGGGATGGTCACGTCGCCGCTCACGTCTGGCGGACCGACCTCGGCCGGGTGCCGCTGTACCTCCTCGACACAGAGATCGCGGAGAACACCCCCCTGCAGCGCTGGATAGGCGCCCGTCTGTACGAAGGCAACCGGCAGATCCGTCTCGCGCAGTACGCGCTTCTCGGGGTTGGCGCGGTCCGTGCGCTCGAAGCGATGTCGATCAGACCCTCCCTCTTCCACCTCAACGAGGGCCATGCCGCCCTAGCGAGCGTGGCGGCCGCGTGCGCAATCGCCCACGTTGGGGAGGGGAAAGTCGATGACCTGGCTGCCGCGCTCGAGCGCGGCCGCGACCGCTTCGTGTTCACGACACACACCCCGGTACAGGCCGGCAACGAGACCTACACCCGCGAGGAGATCCTCCCGGTGTTCGCATCGCTTGCCTCCGAGCTTGATTTCGACCCAGAGGCGTTCTTGAGCCTCGGCCGGGTCCAACCGGCCGATGTGCACGAGCCCAGCGGCCTGACGCCGCTGGCGATCCGTGCGGCCCGCTCGACGAACGCAGTGAGCGCGCGCCATGAGGCGGTCGCGCGTGACATGTGGCACGCGATGTTCCCGGACCGGACATCCGACCAAGTGCCGATTCGCCACGTCACGAATGGTGTGCACCTCCCGACCTGGATGGCGCCGCCGATGCGGGCGCTGCTGGCGCGCCACTTCGGCGAGGGCTGGGAACGGCACGCAACCGACCCGGCGGTCTGGGCCGGCCTGGAATCGATCCCGGACGAGGAGCTCTGGGAAGTCCGTTGCCAACAAAGACGCGATCTGATCGCGCTGATCAGACAGAAGGTCGTGGTCGACCGCCTGGCACGGGGCGAGGACCTCGATTTTGTGCAGGCCGGAGCCGAAGCATTCGACCCTTCCTTCCTCACGATCGGGTTCGCTCGACGTCTGGCGACCTACAAGCGGCTCGACTTGATACTGCACCCTGCCGCCCGAGCCTTAGAGCTGCTCGATCGTGACAAGCCCACACAGTTGGTCCTGGCGGGCAAAGCTCATCCGCTCGACGACGCCGCGAAGGCGATCGCACAGCACTTGTTCGCGCTGAGACGTTCGCCTGGGGTTGGCAATCGCATAGTCTTCGTAGAGGACTACGACTTGAGCGTCGCAGGCACGCTCATAGCTGGTTGCGACGTATGGCTCAACCTGCCCCGCCCGCCGCTCGAAGCGAGCGGCACGAGCGGCATGAAGGCGGCTCTGAACGGGTGCCTCAACCTGAGCGTGCTCGACGGCTGGTGGATCGAGGGTTTCGACGGGTCGAACGGCTGGGCCATCGATGGTGACATCGATCCCGACGAGGCTGCAAAAGACGAGCGTGACGCCACGAGACTCCATGCCTTGCTCGAGGATGAGGTGCGGCCGTTGTTCTTCGAGCGTGACCAACTTGGGATTCCGAGGCTCTGGCTGCAACGTGTCCGCGCGTCGATGCGCACCCTTGTCCCGAACTTCAGCGCCACGCGCATGCTCGACCAGTACGTGAGCCAGGTCTACAAGCTCCGATAGAGCTGTCTTTCGACTACTGCTCCTCGATGGCGCTGATCACCCGCGAGGTCAGAAGCGTCGTTCCTCGAGCCCCGGGCGCAGCTCGAGGGGCGAGCTTCGACCACGAAGAAATCTCGTCCCTCCGCCCCTAAGTCCCTTAGCAGTTCCCAATATGCGTAGACCGATCCCGAGACGTCGATGAGTTCGGCATGGGGTGCGTGCTGACACAGCGCGGCTTCAGTCTCGTGCCGAAGGTTGGTGAATGGACAGACGACGCGCACCTGAACCTCGCCCCCTTGTGTATTTGACCTGA
>Ga0187877_1003236_pt1 | contig 13453 bp, 14 predicted proteins | sample June2016WEW_17_1_3_FD_132430 | JGI IMG/M metagenome (GOLD analysis project Ga0187877, IMG submission 132430) | Peatland microbial communities from SPRUCE experiment site at the Marcell Experimental Forest, Minnesota, USA - June2016WEW_17_100 | ecosystem: Environmental > Terrestrial > Soil >... | reverse complement strand
ATTGATGCCGCGCCAGTTGCTTGGCAACCACGGAGGTGGATATTGGTAGCCAATGATAACAAACAACCTCAAGCCAAGCTCCTCCGCTTTGCTGACGAGGTGATCCGTTTTCGTCCAATCGTACTGACTTGGGGAGATCTGGACCTGGGACCATGTCATTTCCACTCGGACAGAGTTGGCGTGCAACTTCTTGAATTCCAAAAGATCATAATCGACCTGGGGGAGGGATTGATTTGCACCGACGGGCGGATTCCAGACCTGATAGGCCACGCCGCGGGGAATGAAATAGTCGGCCACGACCGGATCCCAGAAGTAGCCATTTTGCACCTGCAAGAAGCCGCTCGCCGCGGAACATGAAGGGCGCGCGGCGGTCAATGAGAGCAGCGTCATTAGTTTAACCGCAACACTCCATCTCGACCATAACGCACCCCGCCAGACGGTGGGGGGAGCCACACCACAGGGTTCATATTTGCGGTTCTTAGAAAAAGTGTTCATTGACTTTGATCCTCCCCACATGATTAAGGTCTGTGCACTATTCCGTTGAGTTCATTTCGCCCTCGTGCAGTCCCGAAACGAGCAGGCATTCCTTGAAAGCCCTCATAGCGTAAACCGCCAGCGACAGGGGCCCAGGAGCGAACCCGGACAAATTGCGTACCCATAGCAGAAAACGCCGACACAGCGGCAGCGTACGCGACTTGGCGGAATTGCAAAGCATTTTTCGATTGGTTTCAAAGCGGTCCCCGGTCCCGCGATACAGAGTGTAGTGGAGGCAAACTCGCATTGGCATAAAGGACCCGAGCCTCGGGATGCGGCCAAGCTGTGAGTGCGGGATCATTCCATCAAGAGTAGCCTGGTTCAGGGGACCTCAATTCCGCGAAAAAATGCTGCTCTCTCGCCGTCCAACGGGTGATACTCAAACTCCCGCGCAGTGTCGTAAAAGTTTGTGGTGCCCAGTAACGACACCCAGGGCTGAGCGACCAGGCCGGAAGAGCGCTGAATTGCAAACCTGTGGCCGGGAAGGCTACCCCTTAGTCCAACCATCAGCACTCCGTCGGGGCGAAGTCTTACAGTCGTTGACGGAACGCCAGGCACCCGGCTTACTGAGGCGACCGCAACCGCGGATGTGAACAATTCGGGAGGGAAACAGCATTGGCCGGACATCTGGGGGGGAGTAGCGCCTTGCCTGAGGAGGAATACCATCATGGACGAGGCCGTAATATCCACCCCACCTGTAACATACCAGAATTCAGCCGTGCCGTCGTTGTTGATCGGCGTCAGCGGTGCATCCCAGTAAGGTTTGTTCCACCACCCGGTCCATGCATTAATGTACGCGGCAATCACATAGTTGGAGTAGCCCGAGACATTTCCAATCAGAAGGTGGACGTAATCGGCGACACCGATGTATGGTACGTAGGTGAACTCGATCCAGGGATCAGAGGGGCTTCCAAGCGTGTAAATGGACGAACCCGACGAGACGGCCATTCCATAAGAATTAGACACAACGCAAGTGTAAAGATTTGTTTGTCCGGGCACCGAACTTGACACGGAAACCCACGAGCTCGTTACGCCCGCCAGGTTGGTGCCATTGCATCGCCATTGATAGGCGAGAGGAGGGGTGCCACCGGCAAAGGCTTGAAGCGTGCCGCTGCCGCCAGACACAAAGGTCAGGCTGCGGGGCTGAATATCAACGAAGGCCGGAGTCCCGCCGGGCAGGAATTCCACGTGGTCCACCCAGCTCGTGACTGGAGGCGCGGGCATCCACTCCAGCTCAAAGGCCCACAAGAGTGTGTTGGTGCCGGCAGGAAGAAACACCGTCGCCGTTGTCCAGTTGGTGTCTTGGTCGCTCCAAAAGAGATAATCCCAAGCGCCGGAAAAGATCACCAAACGCGCAGCATTTTGCCCCAAAGCTGAATTCCCGGAACCCGATAAGCGATAACTGAAATTGAGGGTGCCTGGACCCACCAGGGAAGTAGAGAACCCGGGAGCATCTGAAAAGTCGTGGACTTCCGCCCGGAGACTCGATCCCCCAAAAGTGAAATTGTTGGTATCAATGATCCATGGGTACCAACCACCCGGCGCAGGCATCTGCCAAGAGAAGGACGGCGCGTCCAAGGCTTCGCCTACCGAGATTGTCTGCGCGTGAGATGAAAATAGCAGGCATGCAAGCAGAGGCAGGGCGCGAGCCGAGAGAGCCAAGGCAGGAGTCAGGAGTTTTTTCATACGTTTTTTCATTCAGTTAGCATTGCGGCCGCTCGCCTCGGGCGGGCCCGCAGCGGAGCCCGCGATGATAGGCGCGGCCACGGGTAGATTCTTTCGCCCCGCACAAATCCTCTTAGTGGCGCGAAGCAGCCCTCGGTTATGGTTTACGCCGAGCCGATTCTGCTGGGTAGTAGCGATTCCAGTGAAGCGGAGTGAGGTTTCTGGCCAGGCGAGGATAGAGTACGGGAGCCTTTCAATTCTTCGCGGATCTCCATGAGCAATTCACCCAGGCGGTTCTTTCCGTTCCCATTCTTTCCGACGCCCCAGAAGGCATCCGTTTTCGAGTTCTCCACGAGGACTGCGTCGCCAGTTGCGATCAGACGCTCAGCCAGGGCGGGGTACTGAGCAAATTTTGCGCAGAGAACCGCCCGCATTCTGGCGACCTTCACAGCATTCCACTCCGGAGAGACATCATACCAAAACAAGGCGTGAGCAGCCAACGCAGTTAGCCGCGGCGAAGGTGAGGAGACAAGCCACTGAGCAACGGCCGCGTCGCGCGGCTTGGCATACTGGTACGCATCCTCGGGGCTTCGGAATGCGCGACCTTCAAAGACGATCTCGCAAGGGAAAAGATTGCTAAGGAAACCCCAGGGACCGATAGCGCGGTAGAATCTGATAACGGCCATACGACGGTTCGATCTGAAAAGTCAGGCACCAAGGTCCGTGACCAACTCCCAGGTCATTGAGGTTTTGCCGCCAATCGCCTGCCGCAAATAGATCAAGCCCTTCCCCAGCCCCCAATAGGTCTCCTCGACGAAGCCCTGATTTAGAATGCTCCCGTCGCTGTCATCGCCACCCCTCTTCTCTGCCGGTTCTACGGAACGCGTAAAGTGCAGCACAGGCCCGCTCACGCCACGAACTGGCGAAGCACTCTCCGGCCCCACGAACAAGAGTGCGTCCTTTTGGTCTCGCCCCAGCCCGATCTGGGTATATGGTCGCTCCCCGAAGAACAGAAGTCGCAGGGCGTGCCCAGATTTGGCATCCCAGGCACCCCAGGACCCAGGGTAGGAAGAGGGGGCCGGCGGGAACGTGGTGACGAGCAATGCTTCGTAGCGGGAGGAACGGGAGACGGCAAGAAAGACATCCTGTACCCCTTCGAAGACCCCCAACTCGTCCTTGATAACCGCAATCCGAACACCCTCGGGATAACGTAAAGGTCCCTGTGCTGGAGCTGTGGCCTTCACGCTGAGCTCAAGCCGGAACGAACGCTGCGGCGATTCCCCCAGCAGTGGAAGAAATCGGCTCCGTTGCGCGGAGACAACCATCCCTGAACCCAACGGCCGAATGACCTCAGCATATTTGATTGGCTCGGTCTCGCCAATCGTTATCCGGTAGGCCCACTTGTGCCCGAGCTTCATGGGAAAAAACTGATCCGGGTTAAGACTCGACGGGAGGGAGGATTTTACGGCGACAGCGTTAGCTTCGGCAGCGGAATCCGTTTCCTGGTTGCAGCCACACAGGGCCAAGGCCAAAGGAACGGCTGCCAGAACAAGTCCGGAATAGCGCTTGCGGTATACACTCACAATCTTGGTTCTCATATGGATGCCTTTTCTTGCCTGTCCTTTGTGAACTTAGTGGCGCGGAGAACTCGAATGATTGGGTCGTTCGCCTAAGTTTTAGAAGGACCCCGACAGCGCGATGTCTGAGCCCGTCTGTTGCGCGAAGTGGGCGAGAATGAAACGGCGAGCTGACCATTATAAGGACAAAGCGAACGAAACGACCTTTGCTGGGAGGACCCAAGGAAGCTTGGCGCCACTAAGAGGGGAGGTGATGGAAGAATTGGTCGCCGGCTTTTGCCTTGGTGGGGCCACTCCGCCGCCCTTGGCGTATTTTACCGGCGGCCCTAGCCAAGACTCAATCTGATGAAACGTGATACTATGAATACAATCGAATCGACCGACAAGGTCCTTGTCGGCTTGAAAACGCCCCTCATGGCCCGCGGCATTACGGCCCTGCTCCCCGGGCGCCTTACTCTGGACGAGACCGTCCGGGAGATCCGCCAAACTCCAGCCAAGGACCCGGCCACCGCCGAGGTGCTACAGCAACTGGAGGTTGAGACGTCGGGGGGCGCCTACCATTTCCTCACCGTCGGAGGAAATGGGGAGTTGGTTCGTTCCGAGCCGACGACGGTTTTGCGCGAAGTCGCCGTGCCGCGGGAAATCAAGACTTCGCGGGGAGTGGAAACGATGCCCGCGGCGGCGGTTGAGGTGCAAAGCTACGCCCGAGTGGGGGAGGTTGACGCCGATGATTAACGCGACGACAACGCTCCAACGACTTCAGCCGGTCGTGTTGGTTGGCGAGCGTTTCCTGGCTCCGGCCAAGCGCTCGCCAGCGGAAGGCATGCTCGTGACCCCGTCTGGGGCGGAGCACCCGTTGCGTTGTCTCTGCACGATCCGGACGCTGTTCGAGCACCAGCACGCGGTAAATCGCTCCGGCCTGGAGTCCGTACTGGGCGAGGAGATGCGGCGGCAAAGGGCTGCTAACACTCTCAATGCTTTAGATTACGTGGTCTCCCACCTGGCACCCATCTTTGGCGGCTTGGCTTGGCACTCAACCGCGCCGAATAGGCCAGCGAGCGCCGCTCCGGTGGCCGCACCTGAAGTGCTAGATCCTCCCATTCAGTCCCTCGACCTCGAGGAAATTCTCGGCCTGGTGCCGCTCCCACCGCTGCTGGTTCCTTCGCTATGGGTTTTTGGTCGGGTATGGATGCTCCACGCAACCCGACCTACTGAGGGGCGGCTGCACGTGCGCTTGGGTAGCGAGAGCCTTGGTTGCACGGGTGAGTTTGCAAACCTGAGGACACTCGACAAAACCTGGGAGCGGGATGTGGCTAGTTACGTTCAGCGTCGGGTTGGGGAACTCCAAAACAAACTTCGTTTCTCGCCCGACGAGGCTCTTACGCTCGCCCGAGCGGAATTTCAGCGGGACGGCTTCTGGCAACGTGGGGACCTGCTCTTGGTGCAAACCGGGGAGGCGGCCTGGATCGGGCATATCGTGCCGGCTCACTACAACCACTCGTTGGGCCGAAAGTGCTGCCGTGATCTCGCATTGATGATTCCCTGGGGCCGGCCTCTCCGATTCCAGGATCTCCGGGTATTTGAGTGTGTCCCACCTCACGGCTGGCGACCAGTGGCGCTGCCGAACGGACTTTGTCTTGGGCCGGGCCCGCGCTTTGCTGCTGGCGTGGGGGCCTCGGACCCAGGCGTGGCAGTCATGGCCCAGCTGCGCTGGGCCGTGGTGCGGCTCGCCCAAAACGGTCTTTTCCATGAGCACGATGTCTCATCGGCCTAACAATTACTAAAATCAAAAACCCACATGAGAACGCTGAAAATCCTCAAGGACGTACGAGAAAGCATCCACATCGCCGCCAAGACATCTGGGCGGCGCGAATGCCTCGGTCTTCTGGCGCGTGAACCGCGTAGTGAGACTGTGACGCGAATGACGGTCTTGCCGGCTGTCACGTCACCTTCAGCGGCCACGGCCGAGCCGATTGACGTTAAGCGAGCTGCCGATGGATTGGCCGCTGGGGGCCTGATTCCGGCGGGGCTATGGCACAGCCATGCCAGCTTCGCAGTCTTCCACTCAGGCACAGACGACGCAACCATTCGCCGTTTAATGCCAGCGATGGCAACCTGGAACTATGAATCGCCCCCGCCGAAGTTCAACGCTCCGGCTGTTCTGGATCAGGACACCGCAATGCTGCCGTTGGCCGAAGGGCAGGCCTGGGTTTTCAGCTTGGTTGGGGAACCGATTCCGGGCACCCAGGACCATACTCGAGCCCAGTGGGCTGAGGTCACTACCCGCTTCGGCAAGCTCGAGATCCCGTTCCAGGCTCGCGTTGATCAAGACCGCCTGGTGCTGGCGGGATCGGATACCACGCTGATCCTGCGCTTGCCGCCCGCCACCACGCTCTCTTGCCGCCGGGAACAGGCCGTGCTCTACAAGACGGCGCTGCTTTATTCCCTCGTCGTCAACAACCGAGGCGAGGAGTGCGTGGACTGTATCACCGTTCACAACTGCGCGGGGCGCGTAATGCTCGACCGGCAACCGTCCTCGCTGATGGCGGTGGCCGGCCTTGATGAGCCGCCAGACAACGCCGCAACCCACAATAGCAAAGGCGACGGGAGCTCGCTGGAACACCCCAACGACACGAGGGCCGTGAACTGGGCGGAGTGCTGCCTGTAGGAAGCCCTTTTTGGATGATGGACCGTTTTGATCGGCAAGTCCGGATCGCTGGCTGGCGGCAGGAACTTTTCCAGCAGGCCACTGTGGCCGTCCATGGACGGTCTTGGCCTGGGTGCTTGGTTGTTTGGGGCTTGGCCAATCTGGGTATTGGCCAGATCGCCTGGATCGGGCGCCCCGAAGCCGAGACGAACGTTTTGGCCAATTGGATCTTGGCCACCCCGTGCCCGATCCCGAACTGCACCATTGTGGATTACCCCTGCGCGGTGGAGTACGGCCCTGAACTGAAATGGGCGCTGGACGAGCGGCCCTTGTCTGCCCTCCTCGATTGCGGTGAGGACCCGCATGAGGCTGCGCTTTGCCAGGCTTACGCCTCGAAACGGGGCACGCCCGTTTGGTTCGGGACTACTGCGGAGGGCGGTTGGATCGGAACAGCGCCGGTCGCACCTTCAGCAACCGCGCCCCCTCACGCGGTCACGGCGATGCTTGTGGCGGCCTTATTGATCGATCTGGTGCGCGAAGCCATCTGTCCGCTGCACTTAAGTCGGAAGCCCCGACTGGGTCGGCTTGATCTGGTGACCCCGGGCTCCAATCGCCGGGGTAATGTCGTCTTGGTCGGTGTCGGCGGCATCGGAGTCTATGGTGCGCTGCTTGCGGCGCAAGCTGGATTTCGCCTCGGCTTGGTTGATTTAGATCATGTTGAGGAAAGCAACCTGAATCGCCAAGGGCTTTTCACCCCGCAAGATGCCGCACAACGGGTCCCGAAGGCTGAGGCGGCGGAGAAGGCCTTGCTCCGGCTTTTCCCGCGCGCGCAAATCACTTCGTGGGTGACGCGCTTAGATCGCAGTTCCAAAGATAGGCTCACCGCTTTCAAGCCGTCGATCCTGGTTTCCGCCGTGGATAACGCCGCGACCCGGCTGGTCCTGCAAGCGCTCGGCCAGGAGCTAGGCGTGCCGGTAGTCCAAGGCGGAACGGATTTGTTCGCTGCTGATTGCTTCACCCAGGAGGTGGGGGGCCCCTTGCTCGATGCCCAAATGCACGGAGCTTTGAGTGAGGCCGCCGTCCGGGAGCAATCCCAGCCTCGTCGCCACGGAACGTGCGCGGCAGACCCTAGCTACGTCGTCCCCGGCATGATGTCCGGCGCACTGATAGCTCATCGGATGACCCAAGCCCTGGAGCTTTATCACGGCTTGGGGCCAATCCGCTGGCGCGCCGGCGAGTTGCCGCATGAGCAAAGACTCCCCACGCCCTATGAGTTCGATCTCGACAACTGCCACATTCGGTGATCTGGCGGATAGCCTCACCGCCCGTACCCTCGCTGCCGACCCGGCGAAGCCGCCCGCTGTGGCCGCAGCCAGCCCCATTCATGAGATTCTGGTGCGGGAACTCGCTCACGGGCTCCCGCCGGAACTGCGGGAAAAGGTGGAAGCGGAACCATCGCTAAACCGCGTCATGGACTGGCTTGCGGTGGCGGCGCTGTACCGGTGGGTCCAGAACGATGCCGTCGCGCGCCGAGCCTTTGTCTCCGCGGCTTCGACAAATCCCACGGATGCAGGCCTTGCGCTGGCCCGGGCAATTTCCGCCCGCATGGAACCGCCTCCGCGAGGAGCAGAGTGGCATCGGTGCGATGGCCTTGGATTGTTCAATGAAATATTTTTTGCGTCGGCCGTTTTGTGCGGGCGAGCCACTTTGTTTAGCGCTTTAGCCTGGTTTGCTGGCCTCTGGGTCTCCCCTTCGGCGCCCGTTCTGTTGCGCGGATTGTTTGGTGTGGGAGTGGTGTTCGGAATGCCGCCCGCCAACTTCTACCATGTGGCAAACGCCGCGCTTGCTTCAGGCTGGTTTCTTGCGGAGGCGTTTTGGGTGCCCCGTATCATGGAAAGAATTCGACAGTCGCCAGCCCAGCAAAGAGGCATTGCCCCGCCACGTTCCTGGCGCTTGGACACCTTTCACGCGATTTGGGCCGGGCAGGCGCTGTTGTTCGGTTTTATGAGCCTCGGTCGCCTGAGTATCGGCGTCTTTACTGGCGAGGGTTCCGGCCTCAAAATAACCAGTGCGGTTCTGGGCGTCCTTTTGTCAGCGATTTTTGGCTTGATACTTCGGCAACATTTGAAACGCCGTTCCTGGTTACGGACGGAAGGTGGCTGACCTGTGACCTACGAACGGATGGAAAAGACGAGCTCCGAGGCCCTGAGTTCACACTGCACGCGGGTCCCGACAGGTACCATCGCGAATATGCACCTGGAGCGAGGAGCGCTCGAAGCGTTGCAAGCTGCGAAGCGGAGCCGACATTTTGAAGTTGATCTTGTAGCGTCCAGACGGCCATTTTCCAAACCATGACGCGAAAATCAGCCCTTTAAATAGCCGAAGTCCCGTCCGATGTGGCAACGAGTGGGTTGCGACCATGAACCGTTGTTGAAACTCGATCAAACTCTCGAGCCGAATAAGAAAAAAAGCTTATGTTAAACCAAACCAGCCAGATGCTAGTCGTGAAGCGCAGCACATCTCTTGCGCTCCGCCTGAGGACCGCTTTCTTGCTGGCGCCCGCCGTTGCCGCCTGGTGCTATTTTGCACCCGGGCCGGTAGCGGAAGCCGCAGAGCAGGAGCGGCAGGTTGCGGGCATTGGGATCGTTCTAATGCAAGTTCCTATGGGCACTTTCCAGATGGGCAGCCGGCGTTCGGAGGAAGGGCGAAAGCCGGATGAAGGTCCGCTGACAACGGTTTCCTTCACATATTCATTTTGGATTGGTAAATATGAAATCACGCAGGAACAGTACCGGACCCTTGCGGATGAGTATTCGAACCTGGATGAGGACCCTAGCTTCTTCCGTGGCGAGCGGATGATGAAAGAGGGATTACGCGATTTCGGAAACGAACCAAGACGGCCGGTTGAGAACGTCACCTGGGAACAAGCCACTAACTTCTGTGCAATGCTAACTAAACGAGAGCGAGCGAGGATTCCGCAGGATTATGAGTTCCGACTTCCAACTGAGGCCGAGTGGGAGTACGCCTGCCGCTCTGGGACGACTAATAGTTTTAGCTTCGGTGACGGCGGGAAATCACTCGGCGAATATGCATGGTTTAAGGGAAATAGCGGAGGTCAACCACAGCCCGTCGGCAAGAAGAAGCCCACCTCCTGGGGCCTGTACGATATGCATGGCAACATCATGGAATGGTGCCTGGATTGGTACGGCCCGAATCTTCCAGGCGGGTCGGTAACCAATTGGATGGGGCCGCCAGCAGGAACGGAACGCGTGCTTCGCGGAGGCGGATGGGCGAATGATAATCCGGCGAATTTCCGTTGCGCTGATCGCTGGCGCCAGCCGCCAGCGACGAAAGGTAACGGGTACGGCTTTCGGATAGTGTTGGCGCCCACCGTCGAATCGCTCAGAAAAAAGCAATAACCACTCATGGGATTTCCAAAGCCGTTCGACGGACTACCAGTTGGAGGAACATGGCCGAGCCTTTCGCGGGGTTCACGCCACTACAAAAGGAAAAACGGCATGAAATCATTTATGAGATTCTTAAAGCGCAGCGTGAACCTGGGCCACGAGCCGATCGTCTTATCGCCGGTTGGCCGCTTCGCTCTCCACGGCGCCGCCCTCGTGCGCCGTCCTCGCAACTGCGCCTGGCACCTTCCTTTCATGGCGGCGGCGCTCCGGGATATTGTGGCCGGCTTAATCCGCCAACATGTCCCTACACAAGTTATTGATGCTTAGGCCTTTCGACTGCAAATGCGTTTTGACAAGAAATCCGGGTGCTTGTTCGTACGGCGGTGTTTTCATCCACTAAGCCACGTGGCCTCAGCTGCTTACGTCGGACGCTGGCTGGCTGGTCACACTCGTCGGGTTTTGCGGATTTTCCGTGAACTGTTCGCGGTGGCTTGGCATTATATGAAACGTTTGCGAACCTCGCTCCGTTCCGAGGGCTGGATCTCCGTGACGAGAGAACGATGGCGAATGGGTCAACTAATTCCTCGCCATTTTTGTGGCTGGATTATTTTCGCTGCGCGCGCGAGCGGGCGACCGCCTCCGCGCCACTGTTGAAATCTGCATGCGTGTCTGGATCCCTTGTAGCAACCTATGACGCTTTGGTCCGCGGAGTTCGTCAGCGGGCTGCCGGCTGACGACGTTCCTCTCGCTATTTCGATCACTCTTGACGCATTGCTTGATCTATATCTTGCCGCGTCGCTCAAACGTGCTATGGCCTGCGGGCCGATTTGGCAGGAGATGGCCACGGCGAAGGCCGCGCTCACAACCGCGCTTTGTCCCGTAGTCGTTCCAGCCGTGACCGGGATGACAGAAAGACGCATCCCTCCCGTCGTGGTTTATAACTTACTCTATCCCCCCGCCGGACTAAAGAAAGTCGCTCCCGTGGGGGGACGCTGGCGCATGCTGGCTTGGGCGTGCGTTCGGCACCGGGTCCTGAACCGTCTCCTGGAGATGCACGACCATTTTATCTCCAGCCAAGGGGGCTTTACCCCGCCATTCGGCGACGACCGGCAGATCGAGGTTGTCCTTGGCTTTAGAGATCTCGCGTCACACGTAAGGCGGTTCCAGCCGGAAGTTTTGGGAGGTATCGTGACCCACGATCTTATTAGCGGGAAGTGCGATTGTTTCACCCACGTTAGATTGCAGAATCGGAAGGCGACAAAAGACCGCTGCGAGGCTCAGCACTTTTTGAAGCACATAAAACCGTGCTGGCTTTGGCAAGGAATCGATGTGGCTGCGATTGGATTCAGTTCCAGTGAGTTTGATGCTGACGTTAGGGAGCGGACGACCAAGGTAACGTTCCTGAATGGGAGATTTCCCGGGAGCATGGCCGGCAATCGCCTGCGTGAAGGCCTTACGACCGACACATTGATGCGGCGCCTGTGCTCGAAATGCGGACTCGAGGAAAAGGGCAAATGCGAGATCGCGGGGTGTCCTTTGAAACGTAGGGAGCTGAGAACCCTGCTGGTCGGACACCGGGAATGGGTCGTCTGCCAGCCGTACTGTAAGTGCAGTTTCTGTGCCAATGTGACATTTGTCGAGAACCCACCCAGTGTGTGCCCAAAGTGCCTTCGGGAAGTATCTTGGAGTGGGAGCTTCGATCACTTCACAAAAATCAACTGTTGCCTTTGCGACTTCTGCACAGGTGCCACTTTGGTTCCCCGCTTATTACCCGTAGTAGTGCCAGCGAAGCTGCAAGCGCCGTCCGGACACCTGAAGCGGCAGATCGATAGATTTGCTGACTTGGCCAAGAGCCTCATCGAGAATGAGAACCCGGCGTCAAGGTTCGTTTGGGAGCATCTTAATGAGGGTCAGCGAGGAGCGCTATGGAGCCTCCGGGATCTTGCCTGGAGAGATCAGGTGAAGCTCATCAACGAGGTGTGGGAAGTGCTGAACCGCTTGATCGCAGGAGGACACCTGCTCGACCCGGGTCTCTGGACGGGGGTCGAGGTTTCCCGGAAGACCTCTTTGATCGCAGTGTTGGCTCTGCGACGCGTCCGCGGGGCCCTCGAAGGAACCGGCCCCGGGGCGGCACCGATTCCTGAACCACTGGCCGCAGCGCTCGATGCAGCCGTTGCGGCCGTTGCAGATGAACCACCAAAGCTGATTCCGGAACATTTGGCTGGCATCCGCCAGTTGATCCTTGCTCAGCCGACATTGGGGGAAGCCCTATCCGAGGTGCTGAAGCAGTTGTGTCGGTGCTTCCTTCAGGACGTTTTCCGGCGGCGCTCCAATGAGAAGACCGTCGAGATGCTTCCCGTATTGCATGAGGACCATCGGTACTTTATTAACGACGGGAGCGGCACTCCGCGCTGTCCGATCTGCAACACCACTGTCAGGAGAGGATCAAGGATAACAACTGGCGTGGTTACGGCCTCGGTCCTTCCCTTGGGAGCTTTGTCCCCTACGCACAACAAAAAGCCAATGAACGAGCAGACCGCTGACAATGGTGACCCCGGGGAGATTCACCAAGATCTGTTAGACGCTGGGGACGAACGGCGAGAAATGACCCAAGCCGGCGGCGCTGACGAGGCCACCGACGCCTCTCCACCCGACAAAGCGCTTGGCCCAGGACCGGAAAACGAAGTTGAAGAATCTGGGATTCAGGAGACGGCTGAGCCATTGGTAGGGGAGGAATGGGTTACCGAAGCCGAAGAGCCTCCGGAGGAGGAGGAACCGGTTTCGAGTGGGGCTACGCCGCAGAGTGGTCCAGACATGGATCTTTGCGGGAAAGAGCCCCTGCCGGTCCCGGAGCGTGCTGAGGTGGCACAGCATGTTAAGGCAGCGGCCGATTTGTCCGCGCTGCTCGGAGCCGTGTCCAGGCTTTTCGGCGCGAAAGATTGGCGGTCGGGCTTCTGCCGTTTTTTGGCGAAACACACCGAGCTCGCGGCGAAAATGCTGGGTCCTGAGAGCGAGCGATGCGACGCCCTGTATCGGCAGGTTTGGAAGATTTGGAGTCATGACGCGGAATTTACCGCCTGCGGCAGCGACAGCCCGGCGGATTGGGAGGACCTCAAGCACAATTGGGAGGCTGGACTCCGCCAAGAGTTGTGGGAAGCTTGCCGATCGTTGGCCGGAATCACGAAGGACAGCGAGATCCTGCAGCTTATGGCCGATAGCGCCGACGTTTTTCACGACTGGCGCTCCCAATTTGCCAAAATGCTGCTTAAAACCAATCGCGCTATGGTGGTGGACTGCCTCAGAGCCATCGGTGCTCTGCCGATATACGGCAAGCAAGGTCCGGCGCAGTCCGCGAAGGTCCTGACGGTCTTGTTTAAGACATTCCTAAAGGATGCTACAGTTGCAGGACTTCACCACAGCCACGAAGAGTTGTGCCGGAGATGGCTCGGCGCGGAAGGGCTTGAGTTTGCCGCAGTTTTCCGGTTGCTCTACCAACGCGAACTTCTAGCCAACGGGTTGAAGGCGACGGGCGACTACTGTAGGGGGTGGCGCGAGGCCGTGTGTCGTGTCTTGGCTGAGGACACTGGCTGGGGCCTGAAGTATCTTATCGCATGGAATGTGGT
>Ga0187877_1003225_pt1 | contig 13489 bp, 5 predicted proteins | sample June2016WEW_17_1_3_FD_132430 | JGI IMG/M metagenome (GOLD analysis project Ga0187877, IMG submission 132430) | Peatland microbial communities from SPRUCE experiment site at the Marcell Experimental Forest, Minnesota, USA - June2016WEW_17_100 | ecosystem: Environmental > Terrestrial > Soil >... | reverse complement strand
CCGCACACCAAATTTATCGAGCACAACCCCCATAGGTAGTTGGCAGAGAGCATAGCTCCAGTTGTACGCGCCGAGCAGATAACCAAATGTGATATCCGAAATCCCAAAGTCGACAGTGAGCGCGTTGTGGGAGACAGAGAGGTTGACCCGATCGAAGTAATTGATCAATACTCCGAGCCCTAACAACCACGCAATTCGCCACCGGCGCCGTGGCATGGGAGAGATGTTGCTCTCGACTCCTTCGGGATGGCCCGCGAACAACTGTCTGCTCACTTTTCTCCCACCTTATTGAAAGTCCGCAGCTCTAATCGAATTGAATCGTTTCGAAGTGCGTACTCAAAGGAGGATCTTTCCTAGCCTGTCGAAATGCCCTTCGCCGCAGACAGTGCCCTTGAAAGATCCGCACCTCACTCTGAATCGTGCCGAATCGAATTGGTGAATGAAGAGTTTGCCGAAATAGAGCAGCCAGCAACCCCCATCCGCAAAATGGGAAAGCAAAACCGGATCAGCACCACTGGCAACCGCGAAAATGCAGACTTGCTCAGAGGTTCCTTAGCTGATCATTACCTCTTCCCCCACACGAGAAAACAAATCGTAGTTAGGGCTCAGATCTACTCCCCAACCAGCCTTTTCCGGTATGAACCACTGTCCGTCACGAAACTCATAGGCCGATGTGTCCAGCGCCAGATCGTGGTAGCGGTCATCCTCAATCAAGGGAATATTGCGGCGGATCTTCGCCGCGTGCAAGCACGCGATCTTTCCAAGCTCGCTCATCCAGTTATGGGAAACCACGTTGACCCGCCAGGGATCCGCCAAATCTGCTGCGTACAGTACCTTGGAGAAGCCGCACGTTCGCATATCCGGCTGAATGTACCGATAGAGCCCGGCGCTGAGAAACGGAGTGAACTCATCCATATTCCTCACGCTCTCGCCGTCAGCCACCGGTGTATCCGCATTCAACTCCTGCAACTGGTGGTGAAGCATCCGGTAGTCTTCCAGTGTCTCGGGAAAGATCTCTTCGATCCAAGTTAGGCCATACGGCGAACATTCTTTGAGAAAGCGCACCGCCCAATCGTGATGGTCCTGATATCCATTGTTAGCGTCGGCCATGAGATTCATGTTTGCCCCGACCGCTTCACGTGCTGCGATCACTGCTTCAACGTCTCTTACGAGGCCAGCTTCGCCGAGCATCCATTTCCATGGACGCCCCACTTTGATTTTCAGTCCGCGATAGCCGTCGCCGCGGATGGCTTTGGCTACGTCTCCCACCGCCTCAGCGCCTCTGCCGCTTGCCACATCGACAAAGTACAAAGAGCCGTCGTAGGCGTCGATTCCAGTCCGCAACCCCTCCCCGAAGAGCGAATACACCGGCTTGCCACGCAGCTTTCCAACCAGATCCAGTAGGACCAGCTCAAACCAGCAGTTATTCTGATCCTGCAGTTGGGCGGCAAATTCCGTTGCATGCCCGGCAATGCGATCGCCTTGCCAGAGAAACATCGACTCCGGACGGACACCGATCATCTGTTTTAGAAAGGCCATCCCCGGGTCGCGGATCGGAGCATAGCCTTCCACGCCTAGGCCAACAGTGCCGTCGGACAGAAATACTCGCACCAGGCGAATATGCCCTGACTTGCCCACAGGACGCTCGTCGTAAGCATTCTGGGCTACCGGACGAACAAAATCGCCGGGAACCTGAAGAATGGTGATCCTGGAAATGACGGGTCCAGCGGCGGCACTTAGTCTGCCTACCGGCAACACGGCTGCGGACCCGGCTGCCATCAATGCACGTCTCGAGAACTCTCTTCGGCTTAAACCATTCGGCTGTGTCATCGACCTTCCTCTCATCGCGTGTGAAGTGCAAGATCAATTGGCGCTTGATTGCGCGCAAAGTACCCTACTCCGTAATTCCAAATGGCACCCGGGTCAGCCTCTTTAGCTGACTATAAACATGTGTTGAACCATTCCGCCGCCTCTGGCCGCTGGATCCGAGAGCGGCTTCAACTACGGCCGTCCAAAGTAATGCCGAGCCGATTTTCCATCCAGTGACCCACTTAGTGATTGGATCTCAAGCGTCGAGTACCTAAAGGTGGATAACCGGTATTTACGATTTGAGTTTTTCCGTTATGCTGCCGAGATCTTCCGCAATGTCGCACCTTTCTAACTTCTGTTACGCAAGAGATGTTCACTGCTAATCCAGCCCCTACTTCAAAAATTCGACCTGGGCATCTCAAATCGTTGACGGCCCCTTGCGCCCGGGGGACGTTCTATCTCCGCTGTAAACCGATTCTCATCCTGCTTCATACGGCTTCGAGTAGAACAAGTTAGAACCCAGTGGTTGCTTGGGAATCCCGGGCCCGCTATATTGCACATCGAGGACCAGTTGACCATACTCTTTGAAGTACTCGACCCGGAGCGGGTGCTTTCCGGCAGTGAGTCCTATGGAGCCGCTGCCCTCGACAGCATCAGCGTGAACAACCCACAGATTGAGATCGACGACCGTTTGGTCATCAATCACTATCCGGCTTCCGTCATCCGATTTGCTCCAGAAGGTGTACACTCCGTCTCGAGGCATATCGATGAAGCCCTCGAATACAATTGCGAACCTTTGCGGGCGACCGGCAACGATGAGGTTCAGGTCAGGAGTGCGTCCCGTGGCATACGGCTTTAGCCGCTCGAAGTCTGGTAAAACCAGATAACTTCCTTCATAACATCGGTAGTGGAGCCCGGGCCTAAGCGAGGCGAGCTCTTCCGAGCTAGGCCATGGAATTCTGTCGAACATAACAGTCATGACGTCCGAACTTTGTCCGTCCTTATAGGACCGGACTTTAATCGTCGTCGTCTCTTTCAAGCGGACTGGTTGAGAATATGCATGGGAAGAGATATCCGGGTCACTGCCATCAGAGGTATAGCGGATAATCGTTCCTTGGGCGAGCGACGTCAGTTCCACGTCGATTGGCCGCATGAACTGGCGCTGGCGGGGTGTGACCCAGACCGGCATCGGATCCGGACGCACTTTCTTACCAAGGTTCAGCCTGACGGTTGCGTCGCTTGTGCCTCTGAATTCGTATGCGGCGTGTCCTCTCGGTCCCTGGCTGCGGAATGTGGGAGTCGCATTGTACAACTCGCGATTCTCGAGCCACGGCTGGATTTTGAGCCGCGTGAATGGAGAACCCTTCACTGAGATATCTTTTTCCACACGGTCGGGTTGGCTGCGCCGCTCGATTCGCACTTCTACCCATTGTGTTCTGCCGTGCACAACGGCAGGCACCATCACATGGACATATTGCCAGGTGTCAGGCAGGTGATCAGCGACCGTGAAGGTACTTTCTGGGGCTGAATATGAAATGCCTGACAGCCGTTCCAGCATCAGCAAAACTGCCGCCCCATCCCAGTTGTAATACATGTCGCCCCAAGGCTGATACTGTGGATCCCACGCTTCAGGGGCAACCGGAAATCCAAAGTTTCGCACCATTCCACGCAGGTGGAGCAACGTTGCCAAGACGGCTTCGGCGTCAGCTTGATGGCGGAAAAGCCCTTCAATAGCGAGCCAGGCGGAGATAGTTCCCGCCGCGAATACGCCATTTTCTGGTGAGTCGTGAGCCGCGATTTTCAGTCCGATCGGGCTCATGAAACCCGCCTCGGGATTCATGTACCAGTGGCGTGCCTGCTGCTGAACCCACTCGTCCGGAACCTCGCAGGCGAGGAACTCGGACTGATTGAGCGTTTTGTCTTGGGCGGGACCAAAATAGTATTCGGCGTCCGCTTCCCACATCTTGTTTAGTCCGGCGACCAGGACATCCCTCGTTTTCGCAAATTGCGCCTCCTCCTCCTCGCGGCCCAGTTCTTTCGCCATTTGTACCAAGGCATCGAGGGAAGGAATCGGTAGTCCTTTTGCATTTGGCCAGTACAGCTTACGAAACATCTCGTACGCCTCATCTAGGAACTCCCGATCGCCGGACTGAACGTAGACCCGCCAAGCTCCTTCTACGACACCTCCGAGGCTTGTCTGCACGGGCGATTTCCAAGTGGTTCCGAAGTTATCTGGGACCATGTTGTTCTCGTTCTTGAATTGAATGATTGGTTTCCAACCGAGGATATTGCCGATTCCCCAACGCCATTTGTCGACGACGTGAGAAGCCATCTGCGAATACACGAAGCAATCGAAGGGAAACAAGCCGCGGAAATTATTTACTGCGGTCTGAGTGTGCGGATACGTTTCCCATCCCTTCCCAATATCGGTGAAATACATGAAGTACAGAGCCCACAGATAGTAGTACGTCTGCACGACAGCCGGATCTGAGCAGCGAAAATAGGGGATCTGAGTGTTGAGCAGGTTGTTCAAAAACTGCGTCTTTTCATTGAGAGCGCCCCTGGGATTTTTGAGGGTCTCCTTGGTTCTTGAAAGGGTCTCCCGGTAGTCGTCACCCACGGCGTACGTGATGACGATTCCTTGCTGGTCCACAGGTAAGCGGAATCTATAGACCTGCCGACCGTCGATGTCCCTGCAGATATTCTTCGAGGGCGCCAGATTTTCTGAGGCAGAAAGGACGACACTCATTCCGTCGTACATCATTCGGCCCTCTGCAGCCGGCCGGTCTTGGTCGGATTTGATCCAGGCGGTACCTCCTTCGGTGATGTGAATTGCGTTGTTCGGTGTGTCGAATTCAGCTGTTGCGGTCCGCTCTATGCTGTACGCCACCATTTCGAGGTCCCCTGGTGATCTCGGGGGTTTGTCAGTGTCGACAAAGCTGGCGCCCTCGAATTCGATCTCAACGGGACGATCGGATCGGATCATGGCCACCAATACATCGTTTTGCGCTATGAACTTCACCTCCTCGATCAGAGCCCGCCCAACCTCGTAACGAGTTATCTGACGGTCTGGTCTCCAGAACATGTTGGCAGGCGATGGATGTTGGAAACACAGACCGTCGATGAATACAGTGCCGTATGCTCCTCTGGTTTTCCTCCAGAACTCCCATCCCCACCAGTCGTGTCCAGTTCCATTCTGGTCCGTGACCATCCCGTGGCCTCGCGACCGGCCGTCGTAAAAGTAAGGGTGCGTGAAGCCGATCGTTTCCGTCTCTGGAATCCGCCACGGGGCAGAGAACTGCCCACCAATGTAGTAGAGCGTATTGCCAGCGAGAAACCCATGCTCTTTGCCACTTATGTCTTTTGAGACCAAGGCGCAGTAGTCTGTAAGAGGCGGCCCGAATGGAGCTTCCAGCTTGGCGCCTTCGGCGAGCTTTGCGAAACTAGCGGATGGTGCTAGCGAAGCGATACCCAGGGAAGACATACCCTCCATGAATTTTCGACGCGAATAATCCACTGCCCCTCCTTAACTCGATAGTGTTAGCCGGGACGCCATCTCCCGATCCACTCCAGGCTCCTCATAACAACCCTTCATGAGCGTCCGACGAACGCTTTCCGCACCAAACTTGCAAGCCCTATCCGCCAAGTCTGATGCGCCATCAGGTTCAGCGTCTACGGCCCATCAGGAATAGGGGTAAACACAGCGGTCTTTCCCTGTTCGGCAACCAGGTGAAAGGGCTTCCCATGAATCCAAATCCTTTGGATTTCGATCCGAGTCCACCCCTCAGGCAGGCTTACCGGGTGGGTGCGCCAATCACCTTCAGAAATTCGCAGACCGGTAAAGCCGTACATCGCCGCCATCAGCAGTGATGCCTGATTCATTAAGTAATTGCCGTCCAGGAACGGACGGTACTCCTTACTGAGGAGGAAGGGAGCAACCTGATATTCGGTAGCAAGATGAAATACTTCGGCAGCCTTTTTCCTGTCTCCGAACATCGCAGCGCAGACCGCAAGGGGCGGATTAATGAACCCTGGTGATCGGACGGTACCTGGAACGCTCCCTGACGGACTCCGATGTGCCCGCAATCCTTCTTCATATTCCCATGTCCTTTTAAAGAGAGGAAAGGAAACCGGAGGATCGTGGAATACCAGCATTTGGAGATTACTCAAGGTATATGCTTCGGGGTGTTGCTTCAGATAAGGACTGTCTAGACTGAAGGGCAGAACGATTTGTTCTCGAGTGTCGACGGGAATATAAATCGCTTGTTCAACGCGCGTCCAGGTCGGCGGGGGGACCTGCCCAGCGGCGCGAGCTGCCTTGATCGCGTCGCTGAGCGCCATCTTGCACAGAAAGTTGACCATGGAATCATTGGCGACGTTAGCGACGCCCTCGTTATGGCCCATGATGTTCTGGATCTCAAACCCTCGGGCAGTAAATACGCCTCGATGAGTAATCCACTCTGCAACTTGATTCTCGATCGGCCATACATAGTGGTGAAGAACATATGCGTCTCCGGTCGCCTCATAGTATTCCCATGCTGCAACAGCGACCTCCAGGACGACATGTTGCTCCACCCAACCGGTATTCGCCCAGGCCGGAGTGACCTCCGAGCCGTCCAGTCCCGCCTCCCAGGGATACATCGCCCCTTCGAACCCGAAGCTCGCGGCCTTGTCTTCCGCCGCCTTCAGCCCTTCGTAACGGAAGCGGACCATTGCCTTCGCTGCCGCGGGATCGGCTGGCAGTACTACCGGCAAGATCCAGGCATCCATGTCCCAGAACACGTGGCCCGAATAGTTAAGCCACTGGCTAGCTCCAAACGGTGGCACTCCGGTCAGCAACCCTGAGTGAGCACTGGAATGGAGATAGAAAAATGCGGCATCCAGCGACTGCTGCGCCGTGTCATCTCCCGTTACAACGACCCGAGACTTCCATAATTCCTTCCATGCCGCGCGGTTCCGCTCACGCAATTCATCGAAACCCAGCATCTCGCCCCAACTTGCCACCCTGATCGCCTGCAGGTCGGGCGCTGGATCATATGCGCTCGTCACCACCGCTGCGATGGTGCGAAAAACACCTTCCTTTCCCTGTTTCAGAGAGAGGATATATACGCCATCCTCTCTGCGCTCCAGATTCTTCTCTGGTGCGATCAGCAATGCAATCCCGATCTTGCTGCCACGATCGCTCTCTATGCCGAGCAATTGCGTCACGTGGGTACGCTCTAGCGGTTTGTCCCTGTATACGGTGCCTGGAAGTTCCTCTCGCTGAATCTCGGGTGTGATCTCAACGGAAGAGTCTCCAGAAGACTTCAATCGAATCTCCTGGCACATCAGTGAGGGCACACTGCGGGCCAGGAACTGGGTAACCTCGATATCAAGCTGCAGGTCTCCGGCAGTGAATGTCATCTCGGTGACCAGCTCCCCGTCACTCATGTCCAGCGTCTGCGACTGCACATGCAACTGGCCGGCTCCACTCAGGACGCTCGACCCATTCACCCGGATATCCGTGCCGAGAGGATAAGGGGCAGGAGATGCCATCTCGTACCCATCTTTAGGATTGGTAAAGACATATCCTGCAGCCACCGTCTCAGACTGAGAGAGCGGATTCGGGTTGGGACGAATACCGAGAAACCCGTCGCCCAGATAAGGACGCGCCACATAATTCGCAGGTAAAGAGGGAATATACCGGTTGATTTCCGGAAGGTACGGTTCGCTTGGATTGCCGCTTCCAAACTCATGCGCGACAATCTTCGGGACCTCGCTTTGTGCGCCCGATTGCGCCAAAGCATGACTCGGCAGGCAGACCACTCCAAGCAGTGTGAAACCGGCGGTCCCAAGCGTTCTTCTGATTCCGTGGCGATATTCAATATTACAGAGTTGCAACTAAACCTCCTTCCGAACCCATCTTTTTCAAGCGAGCGAACCCAACTAGGCCTACTCCCGCGTGCGAACTGGGCTCTTGCTCCTGGACTTGGTGAGAGGCAGACAAATTCACGGGCAGCCATCCTTCTTTGGATGGCAGCCCGCTTTCGGGAAATAAACAAACGACACGGGTCAGAATGTCAGCTTGGCGCCCATCTGAGCAATCCGCAATTCGAGATTAACCCCTTCAGTAATAAGGCCCCACGAAAGGATCCTCCTCATTGATCCCCCATCCTTTTTTGCTGCGACTTCGGGCACAATTCCCCGAACCGCAACAGTATCGTCACGGAAGGGCGACTTTGTCAACTATAATTTATAATCGATAATCTTGTGGATGTCGTAGCCAGAGATTGAAGGCCCATTGGCATAGTCGGTAGATCGGATTTCCGTTGAAGGAGGTGTGGGCCGTCGGATCGGTGTGTGGAACTTTCAGTATTGTTTGGACCGGGCTGGCAAGACGATGGGCCTCTGAAGGCGCGGAGCTGGGATTTCAGGCCACGCGCCGATGACAGAATGAAGAGGAGTTCGATGTGGACCTGCAAAATTGCTGCAACCTGCCGCGAACACACATACCGAGCGCTATCCTGCTGGCATGCAAGCTGGCCTTGGTTGGGCTCATCTCAGCCCAAGCCCTGCTTTCTGACGCATCGCGAAAATCAACGCGCTACTACGGGAATCTGATGACAAAAAGGTCTTGTCCTTTTCAACCACCGCCTCCAGCGCAGTCGAGGCCTGGGCGGCCCCGAATATTGCACCATGCTGTTTTCAACTCCTCCAACCCGGTATGGGCAGGCGCGTACCCGCGATCAGTGCATAACCACAGCCTGCAGCCGTCAATATACGAAGGCGGCTTCCCGAGGCAACGCAAAGTCGTTGCGTCTGCACTCTTGCAACTGACTATAGATGATCTATAGAATTACCCGTGACGGAGTATCCGATACTGGAGGAGAATATGGATTTTTCACGTCGGGCCTTCATGCGAGACTTGTCGACTGCAGGCGCGTTTGCAGTCCTAGCTCCACGGGAAACATGGGCACAAGAAGTTGCGAATCCATCGCCAGGACAAGGCGCGGCATCTGCGGAGCTGCTACATTCGTTGAATCCGGTACCGATTGAGCAAGTGGTGATCGAAGATGAATTCTGGTCACCCAAGCGACGGGTTTGGCAGGAAGTCACTCTTCGCGACTGCCTGCGCAAGTTTGAAAGCGATCGGGGCGGAGCCTTCAACAACTTTGACAAGGTCCGCGATGGGCAGCGGAAGGGACATGCTGGTCCCCCTTGGACGGATGGTCTCGTCTATGAAATGATCCGCGGCGCTTCCGACTTTCTGATCGCGCATCCAGATCCCGAGTTGGAACAACAGTTGGATGGCTATGTCGAGCGAATTGTCGCCGCCGCCGCGAAAGACCCTCGTGGTTATATCAACACCTACACGCAACTGGAAGAACCGGGGCACGAATGGGGGCTGAATGGTGGGCTTCAGCTGTGGCAACACGAGATCTATAACCTCGGCGCGCTTATTGACGCTAGTATTCATTACTACCGCGCAACGGGAAAGACGACCTTGTTGGTGTCAGGGGTCAAAATTGCGAACTATATGTATGACTTCATGGGGCCTGAACCCAAGAAGAATATTGTGCCATGTCATCCATTGCCGGAAGAAGCTTTGATAAGACTCTACGAATTGTTCCAGGAACGGCCCTCGCTCAAACAAAAAGTCCCACTTCCAGTGAACGAACAGCATTACCTAAGCTTGGCAGAGTTCTGGATTGAAGACCGAGGGAACAATATCGGGCAGCCCAACTGGGAGAAAAACCACCGTACCGCTGAAGAGTTTGTGCGCAATCAAGAGTACGGCAGTGGACGCCCGTCATGGGGAGCCTATGCCCAGGACGACGTGCCAGTATTTGAACAAAAGGTCATCGAGGGCCATGCCGTGCGCGCGACTTTACTGTGTGCCGGCATCTCTGCGGCGGCCCGGGTGAACAACGATGAGCGGTACCGCGAAACCGCTGTGCGCCTGTGGGAGAATATGGTCTATCAGAGAATGCACATCACAGGCGGGGTGGGCGCGTTCGCTGAAGAAGAGAAATTCGGTCCAAACTATACGTTGCCAAATAACGCATATCTTGAAACCTGCGCAGCCGTAGGCGCGGGATTCTTTCACAGGAACATGAACTTGGCCTTTGGCCATGCCCGGTACGTCGATGAACTGGAGCGAACGCTATATAACGGAGCTCTAGCGGGAGTTTCCCTCAAGGGTGACACTTACTTTTACCAGAATCCGCTGGAAGCGGACACCACACGCACCCGATGGATATGGCATGAATGTCCATGCTGCCCTCCGATGTTCGTCAAATTGATGGGTGCAATGCCGGGGTATATCTATGCCACGGACGGCGATAGTGTCTACGTCAATCTCTTTGTCAGTAGTCGTGCTCACGCCGTGGTGAACAATGGACAAGTTGTTCTGAGGCAGACCACCAGGTATCCCTGGGAAGAAAACGTGAAAATAGCGATCGAAACTGCTCCGTCAAGCTCGATGAAACTGATGCTGCGTGTTCCAGGTTGGTGCCGCGGGGAGAGCCTGACTGTAAATGGGAAGCGCGTGGCAACAGATCAAAGGGTCCGTGGGTATGTCCAGATAGACCGGGTATGGAAACAAGGGGATGTTGTGGAGATGACTCTGCCCATGCCTGTAGAGCAGATACGCGCCAATCCGGAAGTGCAGGCGGATGCGGGCCGGGTTGCACTCATGCGCGGACCAATCGTTTACTGCCTTGAATCGGTCGATAACGGCGACGAAACAAGAAACTTGGCCTTGAAGAGCGCAGCGTTTACCGCGGAGCCACGTCCTAATTTTCTGGGCGGCGTGGTGGTAGTAAGTGGAACTGCAGTTGCTGGACCACCTGAATCATCATCAATGCGGGACTTGTACCGCCCGACGGAACTTACCTCTGCCACTCCAGTACAGATCACGGCAATACCGTATTTCGCAAACACAAACAGAGGGCCGGTCGAAATGACTGTTTGGTTACCAATCGAGGCCTAGGCCAGCCAACAGTTCACAATCGTAGATTAGGGAATCTCTGACCAAAGCGCGCCATTACGTGACGGATTCTGATGAGAGGCACCCTAGCTAAGAGGATCCCGCCGATGGATAGCCCATTGACGCGCAGAAATGCGTTGAAAGGCATGGTCTCCGCCGGAACGCTGGCATTGATACAGCCAACGTCATCCTTTGCGCAAGGACCGCCCATTTCCCTTTCTTCCGGTCCGATTGAGGTCGCGTTGACTAACATCAGCCCGCGGACCGTTCGAATCACCGTACAGCCAATCGAAGCAGTGGGCATTCAACCGCTCCCTGTCGATGGCGCTCTCGCTAAAGAACAATGGGGTACCCCAATCGCGCGTCTGCGCGAGTTCCGCGGCTCCAGAACAATCCTATGCGGTGAGCTGCGGCTCACCATTGCGGATAAGCCGTTGACGATTCGGGTGGAAAGATTCTCGAGGGGATCGAAGCACGAAATAATACAAGAGCTTACATTGGACGCGGTTTCCTCGCAGCTGAGTTTCAAGACGGGTGATGGGCCGCTGTTTGGCATGGGGCAGGGCGGACCTCAGTTCGATCGTCGCGGCAACAACTACCAGATGGTCAACGGGCAGGCCGGCTATCATCTTGCAACTCACGGCGCCAGGGTGCCCATACAGTTGCTGCTTTCAACCTCTGGTTGGGGAATGTTTGTTCACCTTCCTTTGGGCGGTTTCGATTTAACGGGGAAGGATGGCCGGCTGATCCCGGATAAGGGTAATGCAGCGCTTCCGTTGGATGTCTTTCTTATCGGGACAAGAGAGCCGGCGGAGATACTGCGTGAATATGCGACGATTACCGGATTTGCGGAGATGCCTCCACTTTGGTCGCTCGGATATCAGCAGTCGTACCGGACACTCGGCACGCCGGAAGAGATTATGCAGGAGGCGAAGACATTTCGCCAGAAAAAGCTGCCCTGCGACACGATGATTTATCTCGGAACCGGATTTTGTCCCAATGGCTGGAACACGGACAACGGTGAATTTGGCTGGAATCTACGGGCCTTTCCAGATCCGGCGGCGGCCATAAAAGAGTTGCACAGCGAGCATTTCAAGGTAGCATTACACGTGGTGATTGAAGGCGAGCATCTTACCGGCAGAGTGAACGATCGATGTACTGCTCCGCCTCTGCCCACTGGACGAACTCCCGACCATCATTGGCCGCCTGACCGGCAAGTCAGTTGTTATTGGCCTGCGCACAAGCCGCTGATGGATCTCGGCGTAGATGGGTGGTGGCCTGACCAAGGCGATGGATTGGATGCTCCGTCAAGACTCGCGCGTAACCGAATGTATTTCGAAGGCCAGCAACTGTACGCGCCAAACAAGCGAGTCTATGCACTGCACAGAAATGCGTACTCCGGCATGCAGCGTTATGCTGCGTTTCTCTGGTCCGGCGACGTTCAATCCCGATGGGAAACGTTACAACTCCACGTTCCCAATGCTATTAATACCAGCCTGAGCGGTATCCCGTACTGGGGCACGGATATTGGCGGCTTCGTTCCCACTGAGGAGTATACTGGCGAACTCTACGCGCGGTGGTTTCAATTCGCGGCCTTCTGTCCACTCTTTCGGTCTCATGGCCGCGACTGGAAGTTACATAGGCCTTGGGGATGGAACACGGGCGAAATAGGTTATCCGGAAACCCCCGGTTATCATCCCTCGGATGCGGAACTGCACAATCCCGCAATTGAGCCTGTCTGCAGAAAATACCTCGAGCTGCGTTATCGCCTGATGCCGTATCTCTACTCGGCTGTGAAGGAGACATGCGAGACAGGCCTGCCGGTTATTCGCGCGCTTTGGTTGCATTATCCGGATGATCCAGTGGCCGTCACCCGCTGCGATGAGTACTTGTATGGAAGAGATATCCTTGTCGCTCCCGTTGTCACCAAGGGCGCCACAAGCCGTAAGCTCTATCTACCACATGGTGTCTGGTTTGACTTTTGGACGAACACAAAGCATGACGGCGGTCAAGAACTTACACGCGACGTGGATCTCGAAACCCTTCCCCTCTATGTCCGCGCCGGCGCGATCGTTCCGACGGGTCCGCTCAAGCAATTCACCGGGGAACATGTCGATGGACCGCTAACTTTCACCATCTATCCGAGCGGCGATGGAAAATCGTCTCTTTATGAGGATGACGGGGAAAGCTTTAACTTTCGAAGTGGCGCATTCATGAGGATGGAGTTGCAATGGAACGATCGTTCGCGACGTCTTGCTCTCAAGTTAGCCGATGGAAGCAGGATGCTGGCTCCAGGGAAGATGCCTCTCGAGATTCGGGTTGCGGGGGCGGTTCAAATTACGAAGATTTCGTTTGATGGAACGCCCGCATCGGTGGCTCTCTGAAAGTCTGTTCGTTCAATCGTCGATGAGGCAAACTGCGCTAGAATCGGTCGATTGCGGTTTAGATCGGGATTTTGTGACGAAAAACGTTTGCAACACGCTGACAACGGCATCAATAATGACCGCATGGAAGTGAGAATGGCTTATCCAGCCGGTTATACTGGACGGCCGAAACAACAGTAGCCACTGGCGAATTCTTTTCGGTTAGTAGAACCCATCTCATAAACATTTTGGTTGGCGGAATCTGCAAAACTGGATGTGCTCAAGGCGTCTCCGCGGACTTGAATGGCAGGCCGTTGGGAACTGACAGATGAACAGTGGGAATTGGTGG
>Ga0187877_1003223_pt1 | contig 13492 bp, 9 predicted proteins | sample June2016WEW_17_1_3_FD_132430 | JGI IMG/M metagenome (GOLD analysis project Ga0187877, IMG submission 132430) | Peatland microbial communities from SPRUCE experiment site at the Marcell Experimental Forest, Minnesota, USA - June2016WEW_17_100 | ecosystem: Environmental > Terrestrial > Soil >... | reverse complement strand
CGGGACGGTGAGTCCAGCGAAGGCGGTTTTGCCGGTCAGGGCCTGCCAGGCGACCAGGCAAATGCCGGCGGCGTGCATGAGTGAGTCGGAGGGCTGCAGCACGCTCCGAATCCAGTCGCGGGCCTCGGCCTCGGCCTGGAACTCGTTGTGGGCGGCCAGGACGCCGGAGGTCTCGTAATGGTGATCGCCGTCATAGTGGACGCGAACGAGACTGTCCTGGGCCGGAGAATCGCCCAACTCGGCGAAGAGGGCTTCGACGATGAGCGGCGGAGCGAAGACCTGCTCGAAGGCATTTTTCAAGGTGCTGCTCAGGGAGAAGCTGATGAGGCGGCGGAGGGTGACATCGCGGGCGGAGCGGGCGAAGCCCTCGAGGTGGGCGGCCTCGATGGCGGCTTGACGTATCTTCTCGATATCCACCGGGTGGCCCAGGGCGCCGAAGGCGTGCCGGTCGTAAATCTCGAAGACCTTGGATTGTCCCTGGCCGACGCCCAGGAGCAGGATGCCTTCCGGGCGCGACAGCGCAAAGACGGGAGTGCCGCTCTTGAGGCGCTCGCCGATGTACTCGCGCCGGTTGGCGATGGCTTCCAGCCAGCGATAGGGCTCCTCAATCACGGCGGGAGTCTTTCCAAAATCGGGTTTGCTCCTGGCGTGTGATGGTGCGCGCGCCCTGCCGCGACAGGAGCTTGAGGGTGGCAAACTCCTGCTCTTCCGGGCGTACTCCGCCGGTTGCCGAGTCGAACTCGGCGGCCGTCATGAGCAGGCGGTTGGCCAGCACGACTGCCTCGGCCAGCGGCAATTCCACCGGTCGGGGATGGCCCCAGTTCTCCAGGTAGTGCAGGACGCTCTTGATGGCCCCGGAGCCGGAGCCCGAGCCGGCGAAGGCGGCGGCCTCGAACTGGGCCCCGAGCGGGTCGTAGAAGAAGATCAACGGTTTGGCCTCCGGTTGGCGGCTCTCGACCCCTGCGAAGATGGGAGCGACGGCCCCCACGCCCTGCAAGGTGGCAGGGAGGTTGTCGCGCAGCAACTTGGAGAGTGCCCGGAGTTTGGCCGGCAAGGTCATGGGCTGGAGTTGGCTGCGGCGGTAGAACTCGAAGGCGGTCTGGAGCGTGCGGGCCATCTCAAAGGCGGTGGCCGGCACCCCGGCAATGGCCATGAGCGAGTGCGAGTCCAGCTCCAGAATCTTCTCCGTGCGATCCGAGAAGATGATATTGCCCGCAGTGGCCCGATGGTCGCCGGCGATGAGGACTCCCTCGGCGCAATGGAACGCAAAGACGGTGGTCGCCTGCAACGCAGTGGGACCCGCTCCGACGGCGCTGACGGGGACGACGGGGCCCTTTTCCAGCAGGGCCAGAAAGTCCCCAGTCATTGCCCGGTCCGTTGGCGGTAGCGCCGGGCCTGGTCGGGGTCGACGCGGCGCATGCGCTTGAGCAGTTCTTCGGTGTTCGGCTTTTCGACTTTCGGGGCGGCAGGGCCTTCGCCGCCCCCGCCCGGAGCCGGCATGGGGGGATGTGGTCTTTGGATGCGATCAGGCATACTGTTGATTGGGTTCATGACTCATTTGGTCTGTTTCCCTTATAGGTATTTACTCCATTAAACGAGCTTGGCAAATTCCAAGCCGGCCAAATCGTCGACCGTCCGGGCGGCATTGATGATGTCGAGGCATTTTTTGACCTGTTGCGCGTCGAACAGGTCGCGGAGGTCCAGCTTGATTTTTCCAGAGGTCCCGAGCAAGAGGATGTAATCCCATTGAGCGGCCTGGACGGCGGAGCCGAATTTTTCGATGCAGCGGCCACGGACGGCGGCGCGGGTGGAGGAGGGGGGGCAGAGGCTGTGGGCGCTGATTTCGGCCAGAGGATAGGGGAACAGGAAAGCGGCCTGGTCCATCAGGGCGTAGAAGAGCCCCTGCTGCGGGTCCAGCAGGTGATAGGCCAGGTCCAGGCTCGTCAACCACGGATCCTCCTCGGCGAGGTTTTCCGCCCGCCGGAACTGGTCGAGCAGCTTGAACTTGGCGGCCCAATCGAGGCGGTCGGCGGTGCGCAGCGGTTCGCGCTCCAGGTCCTCGAGCACGCCTTCCCAGGCCCCCATGAGGGCCATCCAGTCGGCACCGGCATGCGGGCAGAATTCGCGGGCCAGTTGCAGGTAGGCGCGCTGGACCTGGATGGCGGTGGTCTGGCGGCCCGAAGCGGTCTGGCAAAGCCAGCGCCAGGTCCGGTCGCGGGAGATGGCCTTGAGGGCGTAAAGGGGGTCCGCCAGGCAGGGGATGCGTTCGGCAGGCGCGCCGTTGAGCAGGGCCTGGAGGACCAGGGCGGTGGTCCCGATCTTGAGGTAGGTCGCGTAGAGCGAGAGATTGGAGTCGCCCAGGATGACATGGAAGCGCCGGAAAAGCTGCGAGTTGGCATGGGGCTCGTCCCGCGTATTGATGATGGGCCGGCGCTGCATGGTATCGATGCTTTGGACCTCGAAGAAAAAGTCGCTCCGCTGGGAGATTTGGAATCCCGGGTTCAGGAACCGGTCTTCGTCTTCCCAGCCGAATTTGCCGGCCCCGCAGATGATTTGGCGGGTGACCAGGAAGGCGATCAGGCCCTGGCTCAGGGCGTCCCAGGGCAGGGTCCTGGGCAGGAGGTAATTCTCGTGGCACCCGTAGCTATGGCCGCAGAAGTCGGTGTTGTTCTTGTAAAGCCGCACCGGGTTGTCTGAGCGCTGGTTGAGGTTGCGGGCGCATTCCATGAGGAGTTGGTCGCCCGCGTAGTCCTGCTGCAGGTGTTCGAGCAAGGTGCTGCACTCTGGGGAGCAATACTCCGGGTGGGAATGGTCGTTGTAAAAGCGGGCGCCATTGCGGAGCACCAGGTCGCAGCGGATGGCGTCGGGCGAAAGCCCCCGCCGGGCATCCTGGGCGAAGTAGTTGGCTTCATCGTGGTCCTGGAGCAACTCCTGGACCCGGAATCCGCGCGCATCGCAGTGCGGGTCCTCACACCGATAGTCCCAGCGCCGGCGGACGCCCGGGGCGGTGGCGGCGTTAATCAGGGAGATCGCTTCGGTGACCACGTCCTGGCCGTCGGAGCGTTCGCGGCTGATGCCGATCTCGGTTTCCGTGCCAAACTGAATATCAAGTCCTCCCTGCATGTTTAAACGACTCACTACCCGTTGGTATAATGTTTATTCTCCGTCATCGCGCGCGAGGCCAGGCGCTCCCTCAAACGGCGGTGGCCACCCAGTCCCGCTCGCTGGGGCGGTAGGGGGAAAGGCGGACCACGTTGCCCGGATCGAAATCAGTCAGCTTGAGCCAGTCCTCAGTGATGTCGCTGGGCGGGAACAGCTCGTTTTCCCGGTATTCCCGGGCCAAGGCCTCGATGAGGTCGTGCCGAGTGAGGGGCGATTCGGCCTTTTGGGCGATGGACCGCTTGATGGCCGATTCCTTGGCGCGCTCGACGACGGCGGCGATGACCGCCCCGCTGGCCAGGTCGCCGCGAGAGAGGTAGTCATGGCGTCCGCTGCGGAAGGCGACGTCCAGGAAACGGTTTTCCTCGCTTCGGGCGTAATGGGCTTCCACGATGGCCTCGACCAGTTGTTCGCGCGGTTCGGCCAGGGGCAGGTCCGGGCTAAGGTAGATGCGATAAATCTCACGCGCGGCCGCCTTATCGGGACGCCGGACGCGAATCTTCCGGTCGATGCGGCCGGGGCGCAGGATGGCCGGGTCAATCAGGTCAGCCCGGTTGGAGGCCAGGATGACGACGACATTCTGCAAGGCCTCCAGGCCGTCCATCTCGGTGCAGAACATGGGGACCAGTGTCGAGAGGATATTGGACCCCGCGCGGACGGCGTGGCGCGTGCCCAGGATCGATTCGGCCTCGTCAATGAACAGGAAGGCCAAATGGCCCTCGGCGGCCTTCTCGCGGCACTGGACGAAGAGTTCGCGCACCTGTCGCTCCGATTCGCCAAGCCACATGTTGAGGATTTCCGGCCCTTTCACACTGAGGAAGAACTCCTGGCGGTCCTGGCCGGTTTCCTGGCGGATTTGGAGGCGCAGGTTGTGGGCGGTGGCTTTGCCCAGGAGGGTCTTGCCGCAGCCCGGGGGGCCGTAGAGCAGGAACCCCTTGGGGACCGGGTGCTGGAAGCGCCGGAAGAGGTGGGCGTGCAGGAACGGCAACTCGATGCAATCCCGGATGCTCTGCACCGCCTCCTGTTGGCCGCCGATGGCCTGCCAGGGAATCGGTTCGACGCGGCTAAAGGCCCAGTCCAGCCGTTTGGCCCCGCCCAGCACCTCGACCGCCACACGGTGCTGGGTGTCCAATCGGACATCCAGGCCCAGCTTGAGTTTTTCCTTTGCCAGCAGCGAGGAGCGGACGACCACGGCGTCGGAAATGCCCGTCTCGCTGCCGACCCGCAGCCGGCCATCGGCAAGCAGCTCGGTGATGCGGACGACCGGCCCGTGCTTCTCGAAACCAAAGACGTCGGTCACGGCAAAGGCCTCGTTGAGCAACACCCGCACGCCCGTCTCCAGCGGGGCCTCCGGCAGGGCCGGGTCCAGATTGCAGATGTACTCGGCGCCGCTGGCACAGACCAACGCGCGGCCGTTGGGCAGCTTTTGCATCAGCGTGCCCAGCCGCAGGGCCGGCGCCCGCAACTTCTCCAAGGCCTCGTTGAGCTGTTCGACGGCCGTCCGCGCCTGCTCCTGCAATTCCTCCATCTCCACGACCCGCCGGCGCAACGCGCTCATGCCCGAGGGCGGTATCCCCTGGGCGGCCAGCTCGTAGGTCATGCGATCCAGGAGCTGGAGCGCGGAGACGTTCTCCGGACCTGCCCCCGGCGCCGTTGGCTCCGCAGGGAAGGTCTCGGCCTCGGCAGCGCTTTCGTTGGGGTCCGCCCGGCCTCTCTGTAACTTTTTCACATCCCTACTATAAGACTCATTTGGATTGGCGCAAATTTCCGGCGCATCAAAAAAAACGGCAAGGGTCGAGGGGCGAGGGCCGAGTGTCGAGGGAGGGCAGTGTCGAGGGTCGGCACTTCCTTCCCTCTGGGCGCATTTCGCTTGTTTGGGTAGCCGCTCCTAATCGTAATCCTAATCCTGCTCCTAAGGTCCTCCGAACAGGCGAGTCATTCGGATTATGATTAGGAGCAAGATTAGGATTAGGAACCAGAAACTGCCACCCAAAAAAGTGGAGTGCCCCTCGACACTCGACACTCGACACTCGACACTCGACACCCGCCCCTCGACACCCGCTCCTCGCCCCTCGCCTCTCGACACTCGATCCTTGACTGGCAGCCCGCAGGGAGCCAAAATGTGCTGCGTGAAATCAAACAGACCTTTATGAAACGACGCCAATTCCTCAAGACCGCTGCTTTCAGCGGAGCCGCCGGGCTCATTCTGCCGCGCCTGCACCTGTTCGGGGCGGAGGCCCCGAGCAACAAACTGAACGTGGCCCTCATCGGCACCTGGGGCCGTGGCGAGGCCCATTTCGGTGCTCTTTCCAGGGAAAACGTCGTCGCCTTGTGCGACGTGAACGAAGAACACCTGGCCTACGGGGCCAGGAAGCTCAACGTCCCCAACGCTAAGAAGTATGTGGACTGGCGCGAGTGTCTGGACCAAAAAGATATCGATGCGGTGGTCTGCTGCACTGCCGACCACACGCATGCCTTCGTGGCCAACTGGTCCCTAAACCGCGGCAAACACATCTATTGTGAGAAGCCGCTGGGCAACAGCGTCGAGGAAGTCCGGGTAGTGCGCGCCAACTATCTCAAGAACAAGGACAAGCTGGCCACGCAGGTCGGCACCCAGCGGCATGAGTATGAGAATTTCAACCGCGTCCGTGAACTGATTCTCGATGGCGCGATTGGTGAGTTGACCGAGGCGTGCGCCTGGGGCAACCGGCAGATTCCCCGGCCCGGCTACCTGCCCGCGCAAGGCGAGCCGCCCTCGACGTTCCACTTTGACCTGTGGTTGGGGCCCTCCCCTGAGCATCCTTACAATCCGGGGTACTTTTCCGGCGGTTCGGGGGCGAACTGCCTGCAATGGAACATGTACTGGGACTTTGGCAGCGGCCAGATTGGCGACATGGGCAGCCACACCATGGATTTGGCGTGGAACGCCTTGGATGCGGACCTGCCGACCTCCGCCCAGGCCAAGGGCGATCCGTTCAACCCCGAGGTCACGCCCGTGAGACTGCAGGAGGATTTTGAGATTCCCGCCAACGACTGGCGGCGCGCCATCCGCGTTTCCTGGTACCAGGGCGGCGCGATGCCCGAATCCCCGGCGGGCTATGTCGATTTGAACAGGATTGACCATGGCGCGCTCTTCGAGGGCACCAAAGGCGCTCTGGTGGCGGGCTTCGAGACGCGCGCGCTCATCCCCGGCCGCAACCAGGCCGACCTGACCTACTACAAATCGCGCCCCAAGGAGAGGCTGATCCCGCGCTTGGGCAACTTCCAGATGCAGTGGCTCAACGCCTGCAAAGGCAACCTCAAGACCTCGTGCGATTTCGACTACGGCGGCAAGATGATCGAGATGATGTTGCTGGGCCTGGTCGCCTATCGTGTCGGCAAGAAGATTTCGTATGACGGGGCGGCGGGACTCGCCGACAATGCGGAGGCCAACGCCTTGCTGCACCGCCAGTATCGTCCTGGCTGGACCCTCAACGGGTAGGGTGGCGGGGCGTGTCGAGCGTGTGGAGCGTGGCGAGTGTGGAGCGTGGCGAGCGTGGAGCGTGGCCGAGCCGCAAGCAACGTAGCGCAGACTTCCAGTCTGCTGTATCGCGGATTTCCAATCCGCAGCCGTGCCTCCATTCTGGCGGCTTGGGCGTTTGCGTCGGCCTGCCGGCTGGAAGCCGGCGATACGGCAGGTTGGAAACCTGCGCTACGATGTCGCCATCCTCTTCTGGCCGCGCTGGGAATTCTTTTCTGTGCAATTTGCGCAATCTGTGGCTCAATTGTTCGAGCGGCGCGTTGCAGGCCGAGGCGCCAGAGCCGTGCAGAGAAAAGAACCAGTTTGGGACCGCATGAGCGATGTTTTCCCGCGGTTGTTCCGCGTTGACCAGGTCATCGAGGCGCAGAGCCTTCCCGACCCGGCCCGAGCCGCGCGGGCGGCGCTGGCAGAGTTGCCGGCCTCGAAGTTTATCCGCAACGGGATGACGGTGGCGGTGTGCGCGGGCAGCCGCGGCATCGCCAATTACGATGTCATCGTGCGGACGGTTTGCCAGGAGTTGAAGGGCCTCGGGGCGGAGGTGTTTATTGTCCCGGCGATGGGCAGCCATGGCGGGGGAACCGACGCGGGGCAACTCGAGGTGCTGGCGCACTATGGCATCACCCCCAGTGCGATGGGGGTGCCGCTCAGGAGCAGCATGGAGGTCGTTGAGCTGGGCCGCCCAGGCGGCTTCACCCTCTATCAGGATCGCCATGCGGCGGGGGCCGATGCCATCGTGCTGGTCAACCGCATCAAGCCGCATACCGATTTCCACGGCCCTCTCGAGAGCGGGCTCATGAAAATGGCCGTTGTCGGGCTGGGCAAGCAGAAGGGCGCCCACCAATTCCACCAGGCCACCGTTCGGCTCGGTCATGCCCAGGCGTTGCTCGAGGCGGGCCGTGAAGTGCTGCAACGCAGCCGGATTGCCTTTGGGGTCGGCATTCTCGAGAACCCGCTTCACCAGACGGCGCGGATTGCGGCAGTGCCGGCGGGGACGATGGAGCAACAGGAGAAGGGACTGCTCGAGCAGGCGCGGGGCCTCATGCCGCGTTTGCCCTTCGAGGAGGTGGACCTGCTCATCGTCGACGAGATGGGCAAGAACCTGAGCGGCTCGGGCCTGGACACCAATGTTATACGGCGCAATACGGGGGGCAGTTTTGTCACCCCCGGAGCCAGTCCGGTTCTCCGCATCTATGTCCGCTCGCTCCACCCGGACAGCCACGGCAACGCCACCGGCATCGGCCTCGCCGATTTTGTCCACGACCGGCTTTTGAACGCGATGGACCCACAGGCCACCTGGCTCAACGCGATGACCGCTTTGATGCCGGCAAACGCGCGGGTGCCGATGCACTTTCCGACCGACCGGCAGGCCCTGGCCGCCGCCATGCAAGTCATCGGGCGGGCCGACCTGCGGCAGGCCAAGGTCTTGTGGATTAAGAACACCTTGACCTGCCAGGCCCTGGCGGCATCGGAAGCTTATCTCGAGGAGGCGCGCCAGCGCCCCGACCTGCGTCTCCAAACCCAGCCGGCGCTGCCGGAGTTCGATGCCCGGGGCGATCTGCTGCCGATGTTTAGGGCTCGTGCAAAAACAAATTCCGAGATCTGACTGCTTGGCGTGAAACGTGAGAGCGTGGCGCGTGGGAGCGTGGCGCGTGGAGCGCGGCAAGTGCTGCCGCCCCCGCGCTCCACGCTCCGAAGCCCCACGCTCCGACGCTCCACGCTCCGGACGCTCCACGCTATGAACGCCGTGCCTTTGCTCTGCTCGCTGGTGCTGTTGGCCAGCCAGGTCCCTGTCCTGGCCGGCGAAGTCGTTACTGTGCGCCCCAAGGAGACTGATGAGGTGCTCGTCAATCCGGGCATCGGTTTCACCACCTTCCAGCGGTTCAACGGGGACGCTCTCAATGAGGACCTCAAGTGGACCGAAGGATTTCCCATCGAGTATCAGCCCTTTTCCGGGAGTCTGACTAACCGGGACCACCCGATGACCAGCATTGCCTATTTCCGCGTGTACTGGAAGTTCGCAGAGCCTGAACTCGGGGTGTATCGCTGGGAGATGCTCGACAAGGCGCTGGCGGTGGCCCGGCAGCGCGGCCAGTCGCTCATGCTCAGGGTCGCCCCCTACGGCACCGGCGCGGACACCGACGTGCCGGGGTGGTATCGGACCCTGGTGACGGGACAGGAGCTCGAGAAAAGGCTCCCGCTCGAGAAGTGGCGGGTGCATCCGGAGGACCCTTTGTATGTGCAGCATTTCGGCGCTCTGATTCGCGCCCTGGGGGCGCGCTACGATGGGCATCCGGACCTGGAGTTGGTCGATGTCTCCATCGTGGGCGCCTGGGGCGAGGGCGCGGGCTCCGAAGAACTGACCGATGCCACCCGGAAGGCGCTCCTGGACTGCTATCTGGATACCTTTCACACCACCCCGCTGGTGGTCCAGCTTCAGGACCCCAAAGCCACCCTCTACGCCCTGCTCAGAAGGCCCGTGGGCTGGCGCGTCGATTGCCTGGGCGACCTCGGGGGTTTCAGCAAGACCTGGTGCCACATGGAGGATTATTACCCGCAGACGCTCATCCAAACCGGGATGCAGGAGGCCTGGCGCCGCGCCCCGGTGACCATGGAGGCCTGCTGGGTGATGCAGTTTTGGAAAAATCAAGGCTGGGACATCGACCACATCGTTGACGAGTCCCTCAAGTGGCACATCTCCTCGTTCAACGGGAAGTCTTCGCCAGTGCCTGCCGAATGGCGGCCGCAAGTGGACCGGTGGCTCAAGAAAATGGGTTATCGTTTTGTCTTGCGCAAGTTCACCTATCCGGCGGCGGTCCGCGCGGGGGGCAGCCTCGCTTTGACTTCCTGGTGGGAGAACAAGGGCGTGGCGCCGTGCTACAAACGGTTCCCGTTGGCGCTTCGGCTCAAAAGGAACCGCCAAACGGAGCTATTGTTCACGGGCGCGGATATCACGGCCTGGCTGCCCGGGGACAACCTGTTTGACGGCGCGGTGAAGGTCCCGGCCAATGTGCCGCCAGGCCCATACGAACTGGGCCTGGCCTTGGTCGACCCGCAGTCCCAGCAGCCCAAGCTCAAGCTGGCCATAGCCGGGCGCGACGATGAAGGCTGGTATGCGATGGGAAAAATCAGAGTGGAGCCAACCCAGCCATAAAACCGCCTGCATGGCAAAACCGCCCGGGGACGGCTCCGCGCTCGCGCTTTGACATTCGGTGCGCCTGTTTGAGACGCCAACGGCGTCGTTCACACCAGCCCAGACGCCAACGGCGCCATTCATACCAGCCCAGGGCAACGCCCTGGGTTTATCGGCCAAAGACCCTTCTGAGCGCTGAAAGCGCGATTCATCCTGCTGAGGGATTGACGCGGGTCCCGACCCCGCGTCGGGATTTGAGCTGGTCGGAGCCAATGAACCCTATGAGGCAGGCCGTTGGCCTGCAACAGAATAAAACCGCGCGGAAACCCAGGGCGTTGCCCTGGGCTGGTATGAGTCAGGCCTTTGGCCTGAGAAACGGATACGGTCAGTTCCCCTCAATGAGCGAGGCCGGCGATGTGGGTAAAGACAGGCGATTCAGCGCCGGGTCCGGCGCTCCCAAGACTCTCCGTCCCGACGCCTGAAGCGCAATAAACCAGGAATTGTCGTGCGACGCGCGGCTAATTCAACCGTTCCTTCGGAACGGCCGGAACGCTTGCAGACCCCGTGTTTCGAAGGCATCCGGTTTCCATTTGCACTCGATGGCATCAACGGCGTCGCGGCTGCGGGGCACGACAAAGTCCACCTCACGCTGTTGCTTGTCCCGCCAGAAATGAACCCTCGGCGCGCCTGCCGCGATCAGAGTGTCCAGCACCAAGTGTTCCCACAACACGCCGCAATCCTCCGGCCGCAACTGATCCCAGCCCCGCGCATGGCACACTCGCGCCGGCCGCCCGCAGAAAACGGCCGCACCAGGTGCGCGACGTGAGTGATTTTGCAGCCACATTTTACTTTTAGACGTCTATCTGTAAAGTGCGGTTTTACCCGTTTCTGCCCGAAGCGCGCCATGACCCTGGCAACAGGCAGCAGGCTGGGCGCCCGTTTGGAACCGTGACGCCTGCGAACGTGGATTTGGAATTCGTGTTTGTGGTTCTTGAGGTCCCGCGCCGGCTTTGACTTCTACGCCGCGCCGCCTTCCTCGATCACCTTGAAGCTCATGAGCTCGCCCAGGTCCTTCATCGGTTCCATGAAGTCGCCGTAGAAGACCACCCGGTGGAGCATCGCCATGGTCCCGCCATGGATTACACCTCCGCCGTAGTTGAGGAACAGTCGCCTGGCATTGGGCACGCTCTGGGCAAACTGGGTGCGGCAGGCAATCGGGTTGGTGCTGGTTTCGAGGATTTTTCCCGGCGTAACGAGCAGCGTATCCAGATTCACCAGTTTGGCGCAGGTCACTGCTTGGCCAACCCGATGCTCCACCTGCAGGGCCACCCCGGCTTTGCTGTCGCATTGGCTGCGGATGGCGAAGGGCCGGCGCGAGCCCGTCGGCCCGTCCATCTTGGTCGCCGAAGTGCAGTGAAAATGCAGCAACGCATTCTTGGCGGTATCCACCACCGGGTCCGAGATGAAGCCCGGCACCCGGAACGCGTAGGCAAAGAGCAGCATCGTCATCATCGAATCCATGTCGCCCTCGCACGCCCCCACGAACCCGAGGTCGTTCAGTTTGCTGAACGTCAAGCAAGCGCGCGGATCCCCCATGCAATGGCAACTGGCGATGGCTTGGGCCTTCTCCCGAATCATCAACTGTTTGATCGCCAGAAACAACTTGGCCGCCTCGATGATCTTTGGCCGGTCAGGCTCGACTATTTCTCTGGCGTGTTTGAGCCAGTACTCCTCCGCCTCGGCCTCCGCGGCGGCGGGGTCGATGCTCCTCCAGAGGTCCTTTACCTGGGCGTCGGTATAGGAAATCAACTCGGCGCCAAACCGTTCCTTGATCAGTTCGCCCGAGCAGGCGGCGCTCGTGCCCTGGGGCGGCCCCCAGGCGATGATGCGCGTCCGCTTGAGCCAGGCCGGCACTCGCATGAGCGCTACCGCTCGCTCGAGCTCGCTCCAATCGCTGCTGGGCAGCAGCAGCACTTTCTTGCCCTTCTTGCGCAGTTCCGGCAAGTACATCCAATCGTGCCCGCTGTAGGGTTCCTAGAACAGGACCGTTGGCAATCCCACATCCACGATTTTGCTTAGGGCCGGCACGTCACTGGCCGACATGTGGACGATCAGCACCGCATCGGCCTCCTTCACTTTCTCCGCCAATTGTCCCGCGTCTGCCGGCGGCATCAGGTCTCCGCCCACGAACTGCACGTCACCGAACTTCTTCTCCAAATCGCTGAAATATTGATTGAACTTGGCCAGTTCCTCGGTGGGGCGGGTGAGGTAGAAATCCCCCGTTCGGCCGGCGAAAATCTTGTAAATCTTCACCGGGGGCGGCTTGGACAACTGGCCCGTGTCCGACGCCAACAGGCGGTGGCTGAACAGCCCGGAGGCGAACAGGGCGCTGCCAGCGGCTGTAGTTCCCAGGAATTGTCTTCGATTGATCAGGTCATGCTTCATAATGTTTTCTCGAGTTCAGGCCGCGACTGTTCCGAGTGCGCCGACGGGAACCGCATAACTCCCCGGGCAAGGAAGCTGCATCCGTTCGTGGAGGCAGCAGGCATATCCGCAGAGCGGACCGTTCCGATTCGTATGCACTTTTCATTGATCGGGCAGTCGCAGAGTTTGGCCACGGAGCCAAGACTATCGGCCTCGACCACAAATTGAAAGAAAAATTAATTCTTGCACGGGCCCCAAGCTCGCGTCGTGGCGCGCCACCAGCGCCACCAGCGCCATGAGTCGGCCACGGGCCGAATATGGCTGCGGGGACCCCGGCCGATGACCCGGATCGGCACAAAGGCCACTGGGCACTTCGCCGCCAGGAATGCCATCAAGGTCTCGGATTCCACCTCGAAATGCTCTCTGTGAAGCGGCAGCCGCCCCCAGGTCTCCAGATGGATCAACCGAAAACCGCATTGCGTGTCGGGGAGGTGCGTGCCTGCGCGCCGCGAGAGCTGGCGGCTCATCCAGGAGTTCGCCTGCCGGCGAAGCCAGGGCATGGCTCGCGCGTTGTGCATGCGGTTGCCGACGACCAACAATGCCCCAGTCTGCCCGGCGCAACACAGAAAAGCCGGTATGTCCTCCGGCGCGTGTTGGCCATCGCCATCGAGAGTGAAGGCCCACTCAAAGCCCTGCTTCTTTGCCAGCGACAACCCGGTCCTGAGCGCGGCGCCTTTGCCGCAGTTCTTCCCATGCATCACCACCCTCGCCCCTGCTGCCCGGGCCGCGGCCGATGTCATGTCCGTCGAGCCGTCGTCCACCACCATCACCAAGGGGAGGTGTTGGCATAGCGCTCTGACCAGGGCTGCGATGGTCGCTCCCTCGTTGAAACAAGGGATGATCGCCGCGCATGTCGAAGGTCCAACCACGCCTCAACCTTGAGTCACATTCAACCGGGAATCGAGAGAAAACTCTGGCCGCAGGCGGAGAGCCAGGCGGGCAGCCGTGAAGTCCGAAGAGAGAAGGAAATCCGAAGAGCAAGGTCCCCTAAGACCGGAAGAAAATCCGAAATCCGAAGGCCGAAATCCGAAGGAAATCCGAAGGCCGAAATCCTCACCTGGCGTAGCCAGAACCAGCGCGGGAAGAGAGCAACCGCGGAATACGCGGAATACGCGGAAAAGGATTGCTTGTCGTCTTGGGTTTCCGCGTATTCCGCGTATTCCGCGGTTCAAGATCGCAGCCATCTTGGATTCAATTAT
>Ga0187877_1003221_pt1 | contig 13496 bp, 9 predicted proteins | sample June2016WEW_17_1_3_FD_132430 | JGI IMG/M metagenome (GOLD analysis project Ga0187877, IMG submission 132430) | Peatland microbial communities from SPRUCE experiment site at the Marcell Experimental Forest, Minnesota, USA - June2016WEW_17_100 | ecosystem: Environmental > Terrestrial > Soil >... | reverse complement strand
AGACTCGCCTCGCCAGATCCTCCAAAAGCCAATCCAAGCTCCCAAAAACAAAAGAAGCGAAGCTCCATCACTGGAACCTCGCTTCTCGTTGTTCTAAAAGCCCCGTTTCGTAACAGCCTGTTCGGGCGGGGCCTGTTTTTTGGCATCAGCGCGGAGGCTGGGTGTGTGCGCCTTTCGGGCCGCAGCGAAGATCGGAGCGAGTGATCGGACTCGACGCCAGCGTGAGGTCCAGGATCTATTCGATTGCGCCGGCGAGCCAGCCTTTGCGCAAACCATATCCCTGGATGAGAACGCACCCCGCATCGAACCCGGCAATGGCCAGCCAGCCGAGGGGAAGCGTGCCGGCCAGAACTTGGTCGAAGACAAAGATAGCCACGCTTGCGCGGGTAAAGGCCGTGAGCAGCCAGATCATCTCCAGTTCTTTCCTGGCGCCGCCGCGATATGCCACTAGCGCCCCATAGAGACATGAGAGGCCAACTGACAACACAAACGACCCAACCAATGAGGGGAAGATAAGCTCAGCGGCGGACACGTGAAGATGAAGGATCTCAAGCGTGACAGCGGGCGTGATGATGAGCAGCGTGCCCGTAACCGTGTCGGACGCACCGGTGAGCAGTTGATAGCCAAGCAGAATGGTGCGGTTCATGCGGTCTTCTCCCGGAAGCTTGCGGTGGAAATGGCGACTGGCCTGCCAAACAACGTTCGAGCATCGGTGAGCCGGTCGAGGGAAGCACAGACCAAAACAATTCCAGTAAGAAGACGGAGAAGACCCATGATTCGAGAGCGCACGAACGCGCTTGTTGCGATGAAGTTTCGTTCATCTGTTCCAAGCTGCAAACCATCACGTGCCGCCATCGAGAACACGCCGAACCTTCGATTCTCGAGCAGAGATACGGCCGCGCGCGAACCATGCTACAGCGATGAGATGACAAAGAGCCGACGCGGAAATGACGATTTGTTCATTTGAAATGCAGCGCGCCTGGAGAAGCCGAGCCTGGAGAAATTGACGGGACAGGCGTTTCGGCAGCTATAAAAATGCCTTGCCGATCGTCTAAGATCGCGTAATGCGCCTCCTGCTCGTTGAGGACGAAGTCGACATTCAGCGTTTTCTGCGCCGCTCACTTGAAGAATCGGGATACGAAGTGGAAGTTGCCGGCGACGGCAGAACAGCGCAACGACTGGCTGGTGAAGGCGAATTCGACATACTGATCGTTGATCTGGGCTTACCCGATCAGGATGGAATCAGTCTGATCCTCCGCCTGCGGCAACTGGGCGTGAAGGCGCCGGTGCTGATCCTGTCGGCGCACAGGTCAGTCGACGACCGGGTGCGGGGGCTCGAACAAGGCGGCGACGACTACCTGACCAAGCCCTTTGCGCTGGCGGAATTGCTGGCGCGGCTGCGCAATCTGCTCAAACGCAACAACCCACCGGCCGGCGAAGCGACGCGGCTACGCGTGCAGGATCTTGAATTGGATCTGCTGCGGCGAGAGGCGACGCGCGGCGGACAGGTGCTGCAGTTGACCCAGCAGGAATTCGTGTTGCTCGAATACCTGTGCCGGAATGCAGGGCGAGTGGTGACGCGGTCGATGATTCTGGATCAGGTTTGGGGCATGCGCATCCAGCCGGACACGAATGTGGTTGACGTACATATTTACCGGCTGCGCGGAAAAGTCGACGGCGCAGGCCAACAACCTCTGATCCGAACCATGCGAGGTGTGGGCTATGTCCTCAAAGACCGCTAAGCCCCGCATGCGCAGCGCGGCCTGGCGCATTTCGTGCTGGGCAACGGTGGCCTTTGCGTGCGGTACACTCGCCGTGTTCGTATTCCTGCATCAATTTGTCGCCAGCGATATCCAGCGGCGGAGTGACGCTTGGCTCTCGGGAGAAGTGGAGGTTCTGGGCGACGTGGCCGAGCGGACGCCGAAGGATGCGCTCTATGACCGCGTGGTGGGAGAAGTGGCCGAGCTGGCTTCGAAAGAAGTGCCAAACAGATTGCCTTCAGAAGGCAGCTCGAGCAATACCGTATTCTTTTTGCAAAGTGGCACCGATGGCTCTTTGCAATTATGGGTGGGCGACGGGAATGGAGCGGAATATCTTAACGCGCTGCAGAAGACCAAAATCCTCCCTGACCGCGCGACGGACGTGCGCGTGGCGGGAGTTCAGATTCCGTTTCGCGTGGCGTCAATCGATATTGACGACGGCAGCCACATCTTTCTGGGTCTATCGGAACGGGACGAGCTGCGCGTGCTGAACAAGCTGCGCCTGCGGTTCTTTCTGCTGTGGCTTCTGCTTGTGATGTTGGGATTCGGTATCGTCTTTTTCACCACGCGGCGCATGCTGGGCCATGTCCGCGAGATCACCGAAGCCGCTTCAGGAATCGGCCACTCCGATCTGAACGCCCGGGTGCCGACAACGAGACGCAACGACGAAGTGAGCCAGCTGGCCCTGACCCTGAATCGCATGCTCGATCGCATTGAGAATTCGATGCACCAGTTGCACACCATCACGGACTCGCTGGCGCACGATTTGCGCAGCCCGCTGACGGCGATTCGGGGCAAGCTCGAGATGTCGTTGCCGGCGGTGACGGACGAAGAACACGCGGAATCGATCGTCTCGGCGATCGAAGAGCTGGACCGGCTGACCGATTTCCTGAACAAGTCACTGGACGTGGCGGAGGCACGGGCAGATGCGCTGCGGATCACGCGGAGCGAAATCGATTTGAGCGACGTGCTGAGGACGATGATCGACCTCTACGAACCGTCGATGTCGGAAAGGGGTCTTGACGTGCGCCTGGAGGCCGGCGACGAGGTAAAAGTTCTGGCCGATGAGGCGCTGCTTCACCGGATGATCGCGAACCTGCTCGACAACGAGCTGAAGCATTTGCCGCGCGGATGCTGCGTAACCATCAAATTGCAGGCTGAAGAAGACGCCGCGGCGTTGACGCTTGAAGACAATGGGCCGGGTTTCGATCCGGAGGTGCTCGAACAGGTCTTTGCGCGGCGCGTGAAGGGAAGAGACTCCGATGGGCACGGACTTGGCCTGGCGTTCGTTGACGCGGTAGTGCGCGCACACGGCGGAACGGTTACGGCAAGAAACCATGAAGGCGGCGGGGCGCAGATCGCGGTTACGCTGCCGCTGGCTTCGCCGCACCAGGTTCAACAAGCCCGGACTCCAACTGAACGGCAAAGCAGCGCGGCCTGAGGATTCAGCGAAACCGATCGACTACGCAATATGACCGGAAATCGCGAGCAGCGGCCCGTCCGCCGCCGCTACAAATGGATAAGCCCACGCTGCAGCGCCGTCACAACCGCCTGGGTGCGATCGTTCACGTTGAGGCGCATCAGAATCACACTGACGTGGCATTTGACGGTGGATTCGGTGATGCCCAGGTCGGACGCAATCTCCTTGTTGCTTTTGCCCCTGACAATGAGATCGAGCACGTCGCGCTCACGGGCGCTGAGGTCGGAGTTGGGGGATGCGCGAGTTGAGGGCGCGCGAGACAGGCTGGGGCAAAAAGCGGCCGCCGGCATGGACGCGGCGTAGCGCACTGATCAGGGCCTCGTGCGGCATTCCCTTGATGATGTAGCTGCGCGCTCCCGCCTCGAGCGCCTGATGAATGTCTTCATCGCCCTCGTAGGTGGTGAGCACGACGAATTTGGCATTGCGATGACGGGCTATCACGGCGCGAATGGCGTCGACGCCGCTCATTCCGGGCAAGCGCAAGTCCATCAGTGTGATGTCGGGAAGATGTTTCTCGAAGAGTTCAACGGCCTCCTCGCCGCTGCCCGCCTGGGCGACAACGGTCATATCGGGCGTGGCTTCAATAATGGCCGCGATGCCCACGCGCATGATGGGGTGGTCGTCGACAATGAGCACCTTGATTTTTGCCGGTTCCTTCATGCTTTCCCGTTCGTCCATCATTCCCCCTTCAAGCTTGCGCGATTTCAGCGGTGAATGCAAAGGCCAGATCAAGGCGATGCCGACGAGTCGAAGGCGGTGATCACCGGGAGCACGTTGCCGTCGTCATCAAAGAAGCCGCGGCCGCGCAAGCCGCCTTCCGCCGCGGGTTCCCACCAGAAGACGCCGCGGCCCAGGCCGTTGGGTATGGCGCGGACTGCCGCATCCACGGTGCGCAGAAACGCGAGCTGGCCTTCGGGGCTTTCAGGGAAGTCAGTCTTCTTGCCTGCCATCCCCCCCGGGGTCCAGTTATATGCGGTTTCGACAATGATGATGGGGAGGCGATAGCGCAGGGCGAAATCGTGGAGATTCCCGCGCAGCTGCGCGATACGCCCGTGCCAGAAGGGATAGTAGGAGAGGCCGATGACATCGAAAGGTACGTGATGGGCAATCAAGTTGTCGAAGAACCAGACGGCCGCGTCGTAGTCGCCGCTGCGCTCGATGTGGATCATGATGCGGGGACGAGGATCCGGAGCGCTGCCGACAGCGACGCCGCGAATACCTGCATTGAGCAGGTCAGCTAAGTTATCCCAGTTGTCGGGGAGCTTGCCGTCGGGCCACAACATGCCGTTGGTGATCTCGTTGCCGACCTGCACCATATCGGGCAACACGCCCTGCTGTCGAAGTGCGGCGATCGCATCGCGCGTGTAGGCATAGACCTCATGGACAAGCTGCTCATGTTTGAGTTTGCTCCACGCGGCGGGGGTGAATTGCTTGCCGGGATCAGCCCATGTATCGGAGTAGTGCAGGTCAAGCAGCAGATGAAAACCCATCGCCTTGCTGCGCTTGGCCAGGGCAAGCGTGTAGGGAAGATCGTTGGGCAGCTTGTCGGCGCTCGCGGCGGGATCGTGGAAGAGCCGCAGGCGAACCCAGTTATAGTGGTGCTCGCGGAGAAGGGCGAGAACACCTACGGCCTTACCGTTCTCCTTGAAGACCACGCCGTCTTGCTCGCATTTGGCAAGGAAGGAGACGTCGGCTCCGATGGCATAGCCTTGCGCAGCGGCCCTGGGGAGCAGGGAAAGTCCGAGAAGAATGATGCAAAAGGGGAAGGGAAGTTGGCGCAGTGCGATCGACAGCATTTTTGTGCGGCGCAGGAGAGCGGCGGCGCAGACAACTGTCCTTTCCATCCGCATCGACGGAATGACGAAAAGGATAGAGGCCGAATATTGCATCGCATGCGTCCCGAGGATCAGAAGTAATACTTAGCGGCCAGTTGGATTTCGCGATTGCCGATTTTGTTATCAATGGTTCCGGCAAGTGGCGTGTCGTTCGCGCCTCCCGCCGCCGGGTAGTTGCTCCCGGTGCCACTGACGGTTGTGTCGCAAATGTACATCCGCGGATCAGAAGCTATGAACTCGTTTCACGGATGGTTGAAGAGGTTGAAAGCCTCGCCGCGAGTCTCTAGGCTGCGCCGGTGTTGTGATCTCGAGCTGGTACTCGGGGACAAGGCGGATGCTTTCGAGTTTGCCGATCTGTCCGTTCGGAGCGAAATGCGGAGGATCCGCAAGCTCGAAGTAGATTGGCGCATCCTTGCGCAAGGGCAGAATGCTCAAATCAAATGTGCTGGGCTGGTTGGGCGTGAGATAGCGCCTGAGGCCAACCATCCACGGGGAGCCGTTCGAGAAGTTGTCGTCGAGGAGCTGCCCGTTCGCGGAGAGCCGCGCCACATCGCCCTGGTATTTGACCTCGAGAAACAATTCGCTCAGGCCATTGACTGTTCCGGCGGGGATCGTGATCTGCCAGCGGGCTGCCTGCGGAAGGTTGCCGGCTTCAGGCGCCTGGGCAACGCCTTGGGGACGGTAGGGCAGTGCGGGGCCGAACTTGATCGGCGGCGCAATTCCCGCGGGCTGAGTTTGGCGGCAATCGACAGGATCGTCCCATGACGGCGCCTCAGCGGTAAAGGCGGCGGTGAGGTTGGTTGTTGAGACGCGTGTGAGCGGCAGGTCGGCCTTGATCGGCGCGGCCGGCATCGGAGTGACGGTAAAGGCGAATTGCGGCGTGGACCGAGTGCGCAACAGGATGCGCGCAGGCCGTGCATCGGGATCGGCGACAAAATCCTGATCGGTAATAAGGAGATGATCGCCTGCGCCGATGCGAACCTTCCAGGCGTTTTCGGCCTCGCGCGCGGAAAGCACGACGATGCGAAGCGGCGTGCCCTGTGCGGAAACGAGGTCGATCGTCGCGTCGGGGCCGGGCTGGATGCCGCTGACGTAGATCGTGCCGGATTCTCTCGCGGTCTCTCCGCTGGATGCTTTCATAGAGCGCACGCCGGCCGCGTTGAAGGCGAACTCGGGCGGAATCCCCGGCAACGCTTCAAAGTAGAGTGTCGTGGCGCCGGAGTCCTGGAGACGCGCAAAGATTTGAGCAGTGCTGTAGCGAAGCGTAATGCCGCTCATGCGCAGGTTGAACGGCCAGATGAAATAGGAGCCGGACGGGAGATCGATGGGACGACGCGGCACAGCCAGCGTTCCGTGGGGCACGCGAATCAAAAACTGCGTTGCCGCGCGCGCGGGCATGGAGTAGCCGCGGACATAATTATTGAAGAAGATGAATCCTGCATCGCCGCTCGAACGCACGGAAGCACGCGGAACGGAAAGATCGGCGGAGCTGCGCAGACGCTTCTCGGGAGCATAAACGGTCATGGGCGCCAACTGGGCGCCGAAATCGTTGAGGAAGTATTGAAAGACTTTCAGTTTGCGAAGAGATGCGCGCTCCTGGCCAAACTCGCCGAGCGGCGCCTGAAAGTCGTAAGACTTGATGGGTAGGTCGTTGGGGTAGCCGGTCTCCTGCGATTCCTCGAGCGTTGTGAGTTTTCCGTCGGGGTTCTCACCGCCATGGAACATGTAAGTTCCGTAGAGATTCACGCCGGAGCCGAGCATCACGGGGAACATGGCGGCGATATCGTCGGGCGCGATGACGGGGCGGCGGTGGTAGGTGTCTTCGATGCCGCCGCCGATCTCGGCCGTCAGGTAGGGCATTTGGTCGGAAGCGTTACGCCTTGCGGCGGGGTCAGCGAGGGCGCGATCGGTGTTCACGTTGGCGGCGACGCGGCTCTCGAATCGGAATGCGTAAACTTCGGGCGGAGGCAGCTTGGTGATCGAGCTATCCCACGGCGCGGCCGAATAGCCGCCGTAGACCGGGATGACAGCGCGCGGCGGCACGACGGCATTGTCCCAGCCGGTGATGAGATAGAGCGGCACATCGAGTCCGCTCGAAAGAGCGATTCGTTTCAGCTCAAGAATGTGCGCCTCGCCGGCGCCTGGACCTCGCAACGAGTATTCGTTCTCAAGTTGAATGCCGATGACCGGGCCTCCGTCCTTCCAGAGCAGGCCTTTGAGCTGGTCGCCAATCTGGCCGTAGAACTCGCGAACGCCAGCGAGATAAATAGGATCGTTGACCCGCGTAGGGCCCTGCTTGAGGACCCAATCGGGCAGGCCGCCGTTGCGCACTTCGCCGTGATCCCAGGGACCGATGCGCGCCAGCACATACATTCCGTGTTTCGCGCAAAGCTCGGTGAAGGCGCGCAGGTCGCGCTGGCCGCTCCAATCGAATTGGCCCTTGACCTCCTCGTGATGAATCCAGATCACGTAGGTGGAGACGATGTTGACCCCGGACGCCTTCATCTTGAGGATTTCGTCTTCCCATTGCTCGCGGGGATAACGGGAAAAGTGAAACTCACCCATCACGGGGAGCCATGGCTTTCCATTGAGTGTGAGATAACGGCTGTTCAAGCCGAGAGTAACGCCGGCGGGAGTGGTTCGAGCGCCTTCGTTGTAGGCTGCGGGCGCAGGTGCGCGCGAGGGTTCGCTCGCGTCGATGCGGATGGGAGTGCCGATGACTTGCGCGGGCAACGGCGCAGTGGCGAAAAAGGCGAAAAGCGAGACAGCGCCCGCCAAAAAGAGCTGGTGAACCGCGAAGTGCCGGGGCGCAACGTGCGGGGGCGCCAGATACCGGGAGGCTTTCGGGATGATTCGAATATAGGAGGACATGATGAACGGCTCCGTGCCTGCCGGTCCATTCAGGCGTAGCTCAACGCCATCGCCTTTAGGAAAGACCACTCTATTCCGCGCCATCGATTTTTGAATCCGCCGAAAGTCGGATCAAAAGCCGATTTTTCAAGGCGATTTGGATCGTCCGGCGAAGGTTGCTTCGCGGTATACTGAGCGCCGCTATGCAGAAAGCTCGCGTATTTGCCGCCTGGCTGCTCTTGGGCGCGGCTGGTTGGGCTTTGGCGCAATCCGGCGCGCTGGCCGGAACCACGCGGCGGGTGTGGCAGGCGTCGGACGGGCTGCCGGAACAGACGGTGCAGGCGTTCGCGCAAACTCCGGACGGTTTTCTGTGGATCGGCACCACTGGGGGGCTGGTTCGGTTTGACGGCGCGCACTTTCTGGTCTTTGACCGGCAAAACACGCCCGCGCTCAGAGAAAACAGCGTCTTTTGCCTGATGGTGGCGCGTAACGGCGCTCTCTGGATAGGAACGGAAGGCGGCGGGCTGGCGCGCTATGCGCACGGAGAGTTCCGCTCGTGGGGAACAGGCGAAGGACTTAGCAACGATTTTGTGCGCGCGTTGGCCCAGGATGCCCAGGGAAACATCTGGGCGGGCACCGACAACGGGCTGTTGCGGCTTGAGGGCGACCATTTTGTCCGTGTCGACGGAATCGGGCTCGTGCCCCCGCTCGCCGTGCACGCCATCTATATAGATCACTTCGGCGCGCTCTGGGTCGGCGGCTCGCGGCTGCTGCGGATCCTGGGAGACAACATCACCGAGTACACGATGCGCGGCGAGGCCAGCCAGAATCGCGTGAAATCGATCGTGCAAACGCGAGACGGAACACTCTGGGTGGGAACCGTATCGGGGCTGAATCGGATGGCTCCAGGAACGAAAGGATTCGAGCGCGTCAACGGAATCGCGGGGACGGTGCGTGTGCTGCGCCAGACTGCGGACGGCGTGCTGTGGATTGGAACCATCGGGCAGGGAGCGTACCAATATCGCGGCGAAAGCCTCATGCAAATCACCGCGCCAGCTTTGCTGCCCAGCAACACGGTGCTGAATTTTTTTGAGGACAGCGAGAGAAACTTCTGGATCGGCACCCAGTCCGGCATGTTGCGGCTCACCCAATCGGAAGTGCGGATTGTGCCGCTGCCAAAGGCCAATGACTCCGACTTTGGAACCATCTATCAAGACCGCGACGGCAGTTTTTGGATCGGCTCGACACTTTTGTTCCACATGAAGGACGGCGAAGTAACGCCGGAGGTGCTGCCGGGAATGGCCGGCGTGCACGTGCGCAACGTGTATCGCGACCGTTCCGGAGCGCTGTGGGTGGGAACCGATGGCGACGGCGTCTACCGGATCGCGGAGGGCCGCACCACGCATTTGACGACAAAGGATGGGTTGTCGAACAACTTTGTCCGCGCGATGACGCAGGACCGCGACGGAAGCATGTGGATGACGGCCGACGAGGGCTTGAATCATATCTACTGGCAGCGCGATGGCGCCCGCATCGTGAGCTACCAGATGCGCGACGGCCTGGCATACTTCAGCACGCGCGCTTTGCTCGAGGATCGCAACGGCGACCTGTGGATCGGCACGGACCGCGGCGTAAGCCACATGCGCAAGGGAGTGTTCGTTAGCGATGCAGCAACGGCCGCCCTGACGCAGATGAAGGTCTGGGCCATTCATGAGGACGCGGACGGCGGGCTATGGTTTGGCACGCGAAACAATGGATTATTCCGCTATCGCGACGGCCAGTTCGCGCAATTCACCACCGCGGACGGCCTGCCGGGCAACGCAATTTACCAGATACTCGAAGACAGCGCGGGCCACATGTGGCTCAGCGGGCCTAACGGCGTTGCGCTGGTAAATCGCCATGAGCTGGACGCGCAGGCCGGGTTGCTCAAGCGGCACCTGGCGCTGACGTTCTATTCCACCGCCGACTTTGCGGCCAACAGCGAGATTTATGGCGGAACGCAATCGTCAGGCTGCATCACGTCGGCGGGTGACGTGTGGTTCCCGAGCGATCTCGGGCCCATTCACATCCTGGCCGAGCGCCGCACGCCGCTGCCGCCGCCTGCGCTGCAGATTGAGGCGGTGCTTGCCGACGGGCGGCCGGTGGCCATGGATGCGCCGGTTGCGCTGCGGCCGAGCAACGGGCGTCTGGAGTTCGACTTCACGCCGATCCAGCTCAGCTCGCAGGATGGACTGCGCTTCCGCTACATGCTGGAGGGATTCGAAAAGAACTGGAGCGCAGCGACGGCGGCGCACACGGCCGATTACACCAACCTGCCCGCAGGCAGGTATCGCTTTCGCGTTGAGGCGTTCGAGGTGAGCAATCCGGCGGCCGTGAGCGAGGCATCGATCGCCATCGTGCAGAAGCCGTTCTTTTATCGGACGTGGTGGTTCATGGCGGCCTGCGTGGCGTTGATCGCGCTGCTGGTTTACGCGGTGTATCAATACCGGGTGCGACATGTGCGCGCGAAATTTGAGGCGGTGCTGGAGGAGCGGAGCAGGTTGGCGCGCGAAATGCACGACACAGTGATCCAGGGCTGCACCGGAGTCTCGGCGCTGCTCGAGGCGCTGTCAATGAATGACGTGGGCGAAAACGCGGAGACCGGATTGATGGATGTTGCGCGGCTGCAATTGCGCTCGACCATCGACGAGGCGCGAGAGGCGATCTGGAATCTGCGCAAGGAAGGCGATGCCGCCAGCCTGGGCGAAAAACTCGAGAGTATGACACAGCAGGTGGGCAACGAGTTCCAGGTTCCGGTGGCATGGCAGATGAGCGGCACGCCCTTTACGGTAACGGAACCGGTGGCGCACGATCTGCTGATGGTGGCTCGCGAAGCTGTGTACAACTCGATGCTGCACGGGCACCCGGCGCACGTAAATGTTTCGCTGACTTACCGCAACGGCGAGCTGGTGCTGGACCTGGACGATGATGGCTGCGGGTTCGATCCGCAGCAGGTTGAAAGCGGAAACGGGCACCACTTCGGGCTAAAAGGGATGCGCGAAAGGATCCAGCGCTCGGGCGGAAAGTTCCGCCTGACGACTGCGCAAGGTAAGGGCGTACATATTGAGGTCGAGGTACCGCGCAACCGCTGAGTCCGCCAACCCGCCATCGCATCGGCGCACAAAAAAGCAGTCCGGACCGAGCGGTCCGGACTGCGAAGAATAACGATTGCGATGCTCAGAAGGTGAGCTTGACGGCGCCCTGCATCACGCGCGGCGGGATGTTGCCCAAACCGCTGATCACGCCGGTGTGGGAACCTCCCCACTGTGTGCCGTCGGGATTGCCGAAGTTGGGGTGGTTGGTGGCGTTGAAGGCTTCCCAGCGGAACTGCAGCTTCATGCTCTCGGCCAGGTCCCAGGTCTTCATGATGCCCGAATCGATGCCAAAGACGCGCGGACCCCAGTAGGCGTTTCTGCCGGTGTTGCCGAAGGAAGCGCCATTGGTGTACGCGGCTTTGCTGAAGTAGCCGGCGCCGTAGGCCCAATCCTGGCGCGTGCCCTTGCCCATATTGGAAGCCACGCCGGGAACCGTATCGGCGCGATCGAGCCACAGGTTGGACTGGGAGTTGTTTGCCCCTGACATGACGGAGAAGGGGTTGCCGGTCTGCGCAGTCATGATGCCGCTCAGTTGCCAGCCGCCGAGGGTCTCCTGCAGCAGCTTGTTCTGGTTCTTGAGCAGAGGAGCCTGGTAGATGAGATTGGTGACCCAGTTCCACGGCATGTCCATGTTGGAGTTGCCGCGGTTCCACTTCAGACTGAAGGGATCGCCCAGCTCGGGGTTGCCGAAGGAGACGTTGGCGGAGCTGGCCAGATCGATGGAATGCGAGTAAGTGAAATTGGACTGCAACTGGAGGCCATGCGCCATCTTGCGATCGAAGCCCAGTTCCAGCGCGTTGTAGCTTGCTGTCGCCAGGCTGTTGTCCTCCAGAATATTGCCGAAGCTGGAGTATGGCGCGACTCCGGCGACCTCGGTATTGCGGTTGATTTCCGCCGACTGGTGATAGGATTCGCTGCCGACATAGGCGGCGCGAACCACCATCACCGGGTTGATTTGTTGCTCGATGGAAACGTTCCAGCTTTGCGTCATGCCCAGCTTGAAGTTGCGCGCGAATGCCTGGCTGATTGTTGTTCCGCCGCCGAAGGCAAAGCCGGCCGGCGGTTTGTACGAGGTGGAGGCCCAGGGGTAGGTCGCCGGGAAGGGACTGGAGGCCAGGGGCGAGCCCGCGCTGCTCCAGGGGTCATCAAAATGGATGACCGAATTGTTCGCAAACGAAGTGTCGGCATTGCAGGGATAGCACCATCCGTAGAAGTCATAGGTGGGACTGAAGGGAGCAATGTCGGCTGCGTGGTTGTACATCGAATACTCGAGCGGACCGGTGAACAGCCCGACGCCGGCATGGAAGACGGTCTTGGGCAGAGCCTTGGGCTGCCAGGCCAGGCCCACGCGGGGCTCCCAGTAGCCATAGGAGCTGTTCATCAGCGAGGCTGTCATCCCCGCGTCGCCCGGGAAGATGAGGCCCTTGGGCGCGTTGGGGTACGTCGTGCTCTGTTGTCCGGCGACGAATGCCGCGCCGCGGCCGCCAGCCGAAGTAGGCGCGAAGTTCGGATCCCAGCGGATGCCGAGATTGACGGTCAGGTTGGGACGAATCTTCCAGTCGTCCTGGACGAAGGGTGCAAACTGATATCCGGCCACGTCGGCAATTTCGCCGGCGCCCTGCATGTATTCCTGGGCATATCCGAGCAGGTAATCGGCCAGAGCGTTGCCGGTGATGCTGCCGTTGAAAACAACCGTCGGCTGGGTCGGATACTGTGTGGACTCGACCGCCCGCTGGCGCATCAGGTCGACGCCGGCGGTGAGCGAGTGCTTGCCCACCAGCTTGTTCACTGTATCGACCAGGCCGAGGGTGTTGCGGACTTCCTGCGAGGGCTCATCCCAGCCGGTTTCGATGCTATAACCCGCATATACCCGCATGGCTTCCATGTAGCATTGGCCGGGTAGCTCGTTGACTTTGATATACCTCGATAAGCACATCGGCTTGCCTGCGGAGTCCAGTTCCTGTGCTCCGTTGTGCGCGCTCATCTGATTCCAGAAAACCGAAATCGTGTTGACCGTGGTCGGAGTGATCGTCCAGGTGTGCGTGAGGGCGTCGTTGAAGTAGAACATCTCCTCCCAGAAGTTCGCCGTCCAGGATTGGTGGTTGTACGCCGTCTCCATGTTGCCCGGAACGTCGGTCGACGGGGCGGTTATGTAGTTGGTGAAGGAGCGCAGGGAGAGCGTCTGCGTGGGCGAGATGATGTAATCCAGCTTCGCGGTGCCTTCCTGCAACGTGTTATGGACGGCGGGTATGGTGTAGAACATGTCGCCGTCATACTTCTGAGAGCCCGGAGCAAGCGTGCCGGAGTTGGCCATCATGGTGCTCAGCTTGGGCAGTCCGGTGGTGGTGATGGTAACCGCAGCCGGATCGAGGCTGGCGATGCTGGTATCGAGTTGGTTGGGCTTGCCGCTGATGGTTTTGAAGGGGCCGACCAGGTT
>Ga0187877_1003220_pt1 | contig 13498 bp, 8 predicted proteins | sample June2016WEW_17_1_3_FD_132430 | JGI IMG/M metagenome (GOLD analysis project Ga0187877, IMG submission 132430) | Peatland microbial communities from SPRUCE experiment site at the Marcell Experimental Forest, Minnesota, USA - June2016WEW_17_100 | ecosystem: Environmental > Terrestrial > Soil >... | reverse complement strand
TCTGGCACCATGCGGCTGCCATGATTGCGAACGAAAAGCAATTCAGCCTCACCCGCGCAGCTTCAATGAAGAGGCGGCGCGTCAAAACCAAACTCCTGTCAGTTCACTTACAACCTATGGCTTCCACACTTATGCCTAAACACGTCTCCCTCGCAACCTTTGCCGCCTTGGCGATGAGCGCCGCCTTCATTGGGGCCGCTCCCGCCGCGGCGCCCCTCGGGCAACCCGCTGCCAATGGCTTTATCAGCCTTTTCAACGGCCAGGATTTGACCGGCTGGGAAGGTCTCCAGGGCTACTGGTCCGTCAAAAACGGCGCCATCGACGGCAGCGAAACCAGGGAGCACTCGGTCCAGACCGATCTCATTCTGAGCGCCTCGAAGGAGCACCCGGAAAAGTTTGTCAATTTCGAGCTCCACATCAAATGGATGCTCGTCAGCCCGGACGGCAACTCGGGCGTGCAGTTCCGCTCGGCCATCAACAATCCCAAGACCCTTCACGTGGGCGGCTACCTGGCCGACATCGATAGCGGCGGCAATTACACCGGCTCCATCTACGACGAATCGGGCATCGCCGGCGGGCGGGGCACCATGAGCAACCGCGGTGAAAAAACCACATGGGACGCCCAGAATAACCGCCACAACAACCCGCTTGCGGAAAGCGCCGACGACCTCAGGAAACTGCTCCACAATACGGGCGATTGGAACGACATCGTCCTCATCGTCAACGGAAACCGCGTCCAGTATAACATCAACGGCCACCTCATGACCGAGATGATTGACGAAAGTCCAAAGGCCGTCCTCAAGGGCGGGGTCATCGCCCTCCAGATGCACGCCGGCTTCACGATGGACATTCAGTTCAAGGATATTTCCATCAAGTTCCTCGAAGGAAGAATCCGATGAACCGCAGAACGTTCGTGAAGACTTTACCCGTCCTGACCCTGTTGGCCGGGACCGCAACCAGCTTTGCCCAGCAAGCGCCAACCTCCGCCCGGAACCTGGGGCCCATCACGCTCCCCAAGCCAGAGCCGGACGGCGGCAAGTCCGTCCTGGCAGCCCTCAGGGAGCGCAAGACAACTCGCAGCATCAGCGCCAAGGAACTCCCTCCGCAGGTCCTGTCCAACCTGCTTTGGGCCGCCTTCGGAGTGAACCGCGAAAAGGGAGCCTTCGGCAAGCCGGGCCGGACCGCAGCCTCGGCCAGCAACTCACAGGAAATCGATCTCTACGTCGCTCTGGCCGACGGGGTCTATTTGTACGAGGCGGTTCCTCACCGGCTGACACCGGTTGTGGCCGGGGACCTGCGCGGGCGGGCCGGGCGAGGGGCGGCCGCAGCCGCTCCAGTGAACATCTTTTACGTCGTTGACCTCACGCGATACGATACGGGGCCTGGGCAGCCCGACCGAAATATCGGCGACCCCGAGGTTCAGAAATCCTATTATTACACGGATACAGGTCTCATCGCGGGGAACGTGTTTCTGTTGGCGGCTTCACAGGGCTTGGCGGCCTGGTTCCACAACTGCAACCGCGACGCGGCTGCGAGGTCAGCACTCGCACGACCCTTCCGATTCTCTCGAACTGGTTCCACAACTGCAACCGCGACGCGGCTGCGAGGGACTTCAAACTCCGGCCGCTTCAACGAGTCCTTTTTGCGCAGACCGTCGGCTATCCGGCCTAGTGCTTCGAAGCGTCGTTGGGTCTGGCGCGCAAATTCTTGACGGCCACAATGTGCAGCGCGTCCACGGTTACGATCTCACCATCGCGGTCTACGACAGCAATGGAGCGCGGCGCGACCAGGACCAGCTCAGGATGGCGAACGGCGTATTCGCGACCATCCGACGTGCGCAGGGCAAACGGTCGAAATCCGCCCCCCCGAGACGCGTTGGCGAATCGCTTTCAGTTTCACGCCTGAACGCTATCCCCTCCACAATGCGCTGTCAACCACCTCCCGAACCAGCACACGGAGCTTGCCGCCGCTGAGCGGTTTGAGCAAACTCAGGCCGCAACTTCGTGTGCCTGTGGCGAACGCGGAGCAGCTTCATAACTGATGGCGAAATGAACACGACCGTCAAATCAACCCACGCTTGCCTGCTCCTGGCCGCCGTCGCCCTTCTTTCGGCCTGTCTGCCGCCAGTTTCCGCCGCCGACCCGTCGCTGGCCGGGCGTCGTCCCAACATTGTCTTCATCCTTGCCGATGACCTGGGGATCAACGACCTGCATTGCTACGGACGCAGCGACCATCACACCCCCCACCTTGACCGCCTGGCTTCCCAGGGCCTGCGCTTCACTTCGGCCTATTGCGCGCAGCCAATCTGCTCGCCCTCGCGCGCCGCCATTCTCACCGGCAAGACCCCGGCGCGCCTGCATCTGACCACTTATCTTCCCGGGCGCCCCGACTGTGTTTCGCAGAAAGTGCTCCATCCGGAAATCGAGATCCAGGTCCCGCTCCAGGAAAAGATGATCGCCAATGACTTCAAAGAAGCCGGCTACGTCTCAGCCGTCATCGGCAAATGGCATGTCGGCGGCCAGGGCTTCGGCCCGCTCGAACACGGCTTCGATTTTTACCATCCCGGCCAGGCCGACACGACGCCCTCGGCGACGGAAGGCGGCAAGGGCGAGTATGATTTGACGGCGGCGGCGGAACGATTCCTCGAGACCAATCGGGACCGGCCGTTCCTGCTCTACCTGGCCCACAATTCACCGCACATTCCCTATGCGGCCCAGAAAGCCCGCATCGAGCACAACGCTCGGGCCTTCGAGCCGGTCTATGCCGCCGTAGTCGAGACCCTGGATGACACCGTGGGCCGCTTGCTGGGGAAATTGGACAGCCTTAGCCTGGCGCACAAAACCATTGTCATCTTCACTTCGGACAACGGCGGGCTGCATGTTCCCGAAGGGCCGCATCCGAGGGTGACCTACAACTCACCCTGCCGCGCCGGAAAAGGGTTCGTGTATGAAGGGGGCTTGCGCATCCCGCTGATCGTTCGCTGGCCGGGCCGCGTGGCCGCCGGGGTGATCGTAGATTCCCCGGTCATCAACACCGATTGGCGTCCTACCCTTCTGGAACTGGCCGGGCTGCGGGTCCCCCCGGGCCTGGATGGACTGAGCCTGGCTCCGCTGCTGACCGGGCGCGGCCCGGCGCCCAAGCGCAGTCTGTTCTGGCACTTCCCGCACTACACCAACCAGGGCAGCCGCCCCAGCGGCGCCATGCGGGAGGGAAACTGGATGCTGGTTGAGTTTTACGACGAGCCGAAGGCCGAACTCTACGACCTCGGCGCCGACCTGGGCCAGAGGGTTGAGCTGGCGGCCCGCAATCCCGGCCGAGTCGCCCAAATGCGCGCTGCCCTGGCCGCCTGGCGAAGGAGTGTCAACGCCCAGGAGAACCGGCCCAACCCGAACTTCGACCCCCAAAAATACCGCGAACTCTACATCGACGTGGACGCCAGCCGCTTCGAGCCCGACCAGGCGGACCAAACCCAATGGGAGACTATGTGGCGATGGCGCAACACCATGAACGCGGTGCTATCCCTAAACCGGAAAGCCAGGCCATAAGCCGGCCACGCGACATGAACACGATAAAGAATAAAACGCTGTTGACTTTTGCTCGGCGATCCGCTAATAATTCAATCGTCAATAGCTAATGGGCTTGGCAAAATCACGCACAGTTGTCGGAAAACAGGTCAGTTGCGCTTGGCCACCCGGTTATTGACAGTCTCGAACAGCGTATTAATCCGTATATGAAAGCACTCACTATGTCCTCACTCGTCAGGCGGGGCAGGGTCCTGCTCGCCCTCGGCTTCGCAGGTTTGGCCATGGCTGCCAACGCGGACGTTATCACCGTCAACACCACCAATAACCTGGATTTTGGCGCGGGCAAAACCAACCTTTGGCTGGCCATCCAGATGGCCAACACCAACACAGCCGCCGATAATACCATCAACTTTAGCATTCCAGGGTCTGGGCCTTTTTACATAAAGACGCCGACCAACGGGTATCCCCTCATTACCAGCCACGACATTACCATTAACGGCTACAGCCAGCCGCTTTCGGCGCCCAACAGCAACCCGATCCATTCACCCAATAACGCCCAAATCAAGATTGTCCTGGATTCGCGGATCGACCCGAACAGCCCGGACGTCCTGGGCACCGGCATGGATTACACGGCTGGAGCCGATTCCCATGCTGGCTTCGGCCCCGGCGATACCGGAATCCTAGGATTGTTCAGAGCCACGAATTTCACCGCCAAAGGCCTTTGTTTCCTGGGCGCGTTTTCATACCCGGGCGATTGGGCAATGTATTGCGTCGCGATTGCCTGCGACGAGGGCGGCACCTCTTTCAACTGTCACATTAGCGGGTGTTGGTTTGGAGTGGATCTGGACGGAACCAACGTGAGCGGCGGCTGTCTTCAGGCCATAAACAACTCCCGGCACCGCGATGACGCTAGCACTTACCAGATTTCCAGCGATAACACCACCATTGGCGTGGCGGCCAAGAGCCCCGACCCGCGGGCGGAATTCAATGTCATGCTCGGCATGGTCGAGAGCATCTCTATCGAAGCCAATGGCGGCCGGATCTCAGGCAACTTCCTGGGCGTTTACCCGAGCGGACTCAAGGATTGGATTGGGCCGCGGGACGGGGACCCCAACCTCTATGCCAATGGATACGATTGGGAGGAATGCCACATCGAGATCGGGCGCGCCAACAACAATACGGTCATCGGCAGCGATCTGGACGGCGTCAACGATGCCGATGAAGGCAACGTCTTCGGCGGGGTGGTAGATCAAGCGCTCTGGCCCACGGCCACAGGTCTGCCCTCGGGCTACACCCACGGCATCGAGTTCTACGGCAATAACAATATCATCAATGGCACGAATTACGGTCCCGGCAACGCCATCATCGCCAACAATTATTCTGGCGTGGGCATTGACGGCACGACCCGCTTCACCAATGGAGTGCCCTTCAGCGATGGCAACCCCCCAACCCTGCGGATTGAGGGTAATGTCATCTTCAATAATTACCCAACCAACATTTTCGACCCGTCCTTAGCCGGCACCAAGAATGCATTTTATGACGGGATTACTCCGGGCACCATTGCCTCCGCCAGGAAAAACACAATGGTCAACAATTACCCTTACCCGGCCAATGCCGGGTCGCCGAACTATATCAGCCTTTACAACAATGCCCTGGCGGTCGCGCCGGTCCTCGCCAGCGACGTCACACCGGCCCTCACCAACGCGACGACGGCGAGATGGCAGGGCACCGTTCCCGTCGCCAGCGAGACCTATTCGTTGACCACCGTTGACGCTTATGTCGCCGACTCTGAGGGGATGGCCAACGGCCTGCTGGCCAACGACCCCAGTGAACCCTACGGCTGGGTCCAGGGCCGGACCTATCTCGGCACATTCCCGTTATCGGGCGCAGGGGCCTTCGACTTCGACGTCTCCTCGCTTGGCTTGGCTGCCGGGACCGTGGTGACCGTCACCGCGAACTACACCAGCACCAACGGCACGTTAACCTCGCCGTTCTCGAACCCCGCCGCTCTCGCCCAGGCGTTCGAGATCACCTCCGTCTCGCGCACCGGGGCTGCCACCACCATCAACTGGATTGGCGGCACGGGGCCGTTCAAGCTCCAAAGAAGGAGTCCCCTCACCGGCGCTTGGGCCGACGTGCAAACCGGCCTGGCGGGACCGAGCACGACGTACACCGACGCCGGCGCGCAGGCTTATTACCGGATTGCCGGCAACTAGCCAATCCAGGTTGCCTGTGCTAAACTATAATGCCGGTAATTCCGTTGAACATATGAAGAAACTCGATCAGTATTGCGTCAAATCCGTTGGACCGCTCTCCCGTTGCAGCAAGCTGTCTGCTCTCATCTTAGTTGGGCTCGTGGCGTGGGCCGGCGCCGCTGGCGCAGCCACCAACACGGTCACCGTCAACGATGACGGTCTCAGCAACATCGGCGCGCCCGGCACTTTTTACTGGGCCATCACCAACTGCAACGCCGGCGATACGATTGCCTTCGCTATCCCGGGCGCCGGTCCCCATTATCTCCAGGAGCCTCCAGGCGGTTTCCCCCTCGTCTATAAGAAGCACAATCTGCTGATTGACGGCTATACGCAGCCGGGGTCCTCGCCCAATACGCATTCGATTACCCAGGCCAACAACGCGGTCATCAACATTGTGGTCGACGGACGCAACGGCAATTCTCGAGGCATGGACTACTCGACCTTCGACGGCACAACGGCTGCCAGCGTCCCGCCCATCGACAACACGAGCATGGCCAACGAGCAATCCGGCTTTGGCAATAGCGAGCGGGCCCTCTTGCCCATTTACCGCTCCACCAACGTGACGGTTCGGGGCCTCGCCTTCCTCAGCACGTTCAGCGACCCCAACGGCGACCAGAAGGGGATATGCCTCGCCCATGACTACGGCCTCGTCACCGACGTTCTGGATCGGCTTGCCTACACCAACGGCAGCGACGCCAACTGCCATGTATGTGGCTGCTGGTTTGGCGTCGACCCGACCAACCAGACTGTGGCAGGCGTCGCGGGCGGCTTGATGGCGATCGCAAATTACAGGCATCGGGACGCCAACGGTGGTTCCCGCCCCGACCTCCCCAACGTCGGCCTGATCGTCGGCGTGGCCCCGGGTTCTTCCAATCCGCGGGCTGAGTTCAATGTCTTCGTCGGTTACGGCTATATGATGGACAGCGAAAACATCCGCGCAAGATTCTCAGGCAATTTCGTTGGCGTGATGCCCGATGGGGTGACGGCCTACAACATGCCGGATATAGACCCGACTGATTTTGGCAATGCCGGAAACGGCCACTTCGAGTGGGGGCGGTACGACGACACGGAGCCTATGATTATCGGCACTGACGGCGATGGCGTCAACGACGCCGATGAAGGCAACCTGTTCGGCCCGCTGGATCTCTACAATAATGGCACCTCTCAGGCGAACATTTTCGACTTCTACAGTACGGGGCGGAAGCCCTACATCATTGCCGGCAACCGGTTCGGCATAGCCGTGGACGGCACTCCCTGGGTCAACAACTCCTTCACTATCTTCGGCGGTCTGAGCCTTAACCAGGGGACGCAGGTCCGCTTTGGCTCCGACTTTAACGGGGTCAGTGACGGCCTGGAAGCCAATATCGTTTACAACAATAACGTCTTTTCGACTGTGTACCCCGCCCCGGCGGGTTCAACGGCGCCGTCGCTTTTCCAAGGGATGAACAGCAGCAGCGTGACAACGGATGCGTGGGTCAGTGTTCGCGGGAATGTGTTCGTGAACAACTTCCCCACCTTTAACCCGGATGATTCAAGCGCCTCCCACTTCGTCGATTGGTGGAGTAATTACGTGGCCTACGCAGTCGCCACTCCCGACGCCACCAACGCCATTCCGACCCTGTCCGCCACCAGCACCGTTTCCAAGCTCATCGGGACCTTTGGGGGCACTACCACCAACGGCTACACCAACCTGGTGCTGGACCTGTATCTGCCGGACCCGGAAGGCCAGACAAACGGCGCCCAGTTCGACCTGCCTTCCTTCGGCGGAAACGGCAGTTCGAGCAGCGGTTGGGGTTTCGTTCAGGGCAAAACTTACCTGGGCAGCTACGTTATCCCGAACCCGGCATCGGGCGCCTTTTCATTGGATATCAGTGGACTGGGCCTTGCTCATAAGACGGCAGTTACCGCCGCCATTACCTACAGCGCCTTTCCTCGACCAATAATCACGAGTATCACCCGTTCGGGCACCAATACGACCCTGGTCTGGACTGGCAGCAATGGTGGTCCCTTCATGTCGGACACGGCTGGTGGTCCCAGTTCCGGGTTCGGCGTGCAGCGCGCCAGCAGTCTGGCGGGCCCATGGACAACGAGCTTCGCACCGGCCAACTCCATCGTCCTGACGGATACCGGCAGCATGGTCTTCTACCGCATCGTCAGCCCCCTCTCCGGCATGACCACGCTGTGCGCCCCACCCGTGACGTTGCCCTGAGTGGGGCTAAGCTACGGCCCTCCGGCTTCCGAGAGGCCCTCTACAGGAGCGTAGTCGTCGGTCAGGATTGGGCTGCTGGCGGCGCCGGCGGGCGGGTTGATATGAATCCGCTCGAGGCGCTCGCGAAACCCCGGCAGCGTCACGCGGCCGGTTTGCGCCAGCAGCGCGGCGCGGCGGCGCAGGCCGTTGAGATCCGGCAGCACCGTGGCGCGGGTGGCCTGGAGCACCACGTTCATGCTCGACTTGGCCGGAAACAGATACACCTGTGGAAACACGGTCTTCAAGGTGCGGTAAGTCGCCCCGACAATGCCGGCATGCCAGTTATCGAGAGTGCCAATTACATTGTCGGCAAAGATGCCGTTGGTCGTAAGGTGATCCCGGGCCAACTCAAAGAACTCCTTGGTCGCCAGGTGCTGCGGGATGGAAGAGCCGTAGCGGCCCTGCACGTAGGCGTCGAGGATGATCAAATCATATCGGGCGGTGCTGTGCCGCAGGAACATGCGCCCATCCTCCATGAAGACTCTCTGCCGCTCCGATTCCTCGAATCCAAAATAGTTCCGCGCAATCCGGACCACGAGCGGATCCAGTTCGGCGGTATCGATGGTGACGTTGGGATAGTAATGTTCAAAGGCGCGCTGGGCGCTGCCGCCGCCCAGGCCGATCATCAGCACCCGGCTCAGGTTCGTATTCCAAAGCCAGGGCATGTGGAAATACTCCGTGTACTCGAAATGGCCGCGCCAGGGATCCTGCAAGGAAATCCGGCTCTCCGTGGCATCGTCGAAGCACAGCAGGCGGTAGCCGCCATCCTCGACGACGCGGATATGGTGGTAGGCGGAAGTGGCCTGGTAAATCTCGCCGGCCCGGGCGGAGGGATGCATCGCCAGGGCGGCTGCCAGCACGGCCAGGAGTCTTCGGCGCATGAGGCCGTTCATGCTCATATCATCTGCTTCATGGCGCAATCCATTGCGGCCAGGAGTTCTGCCATCGTCGTCTCGGTCTCGTCCCCCATGTTGGAGACGCGGAAGGTGGCGCCCTTGATCTTGCCGTAGCCGCCATCGATCAGGAAGCCCTGGTCCTTGACCAGCTTCTGGAGCTTGGGCACGTCCACGACCCGGCCCCCGGGCCTGGCGCCGTTGCTCACGCAGGTAAGCGTGACCGATTCATATCCCGGCTCCGGGAACAGGGTGAAACCGTGTTTGGCCGCCCAATCGCGAGTCATTTGATTGGTCCGGCGATGGCGCGCAAAGCGGGCCTCGAGGCCCTCGGCAAAAATGTCCTCGAGCTTGGAGGCCAGGGCATTGACGTGGCCGATGCTCGGCGTGCTCGGGGTCATGTTCTGCTCCGCGTTCTTTTGAAACTCGACGAAGTCGAAGTAATAGCCCCGGTCCTTGCTGGCGGCGGCTTTGGCCAGGGCGGCGGGAGAACAAACGAAGAGGGCGGTGCCGGGGGGCAGGGCCAGGGCCTTTTGCGTGCCGGCCAGGAGCACATCGAGCCCCAACTCGTCGAACTTGAGCGGCACGGCGCTCATCGAGCTGACGGAATCGGCGATGAACATCACCTCGGGATACTTTTTCTTGAGCGCGGCGATTTCAGCGATGGGGCTCATGACGCCGGTGGAGGTTTCGTTATGAATGACCGTCAGGGCGTCAAATTGGCGAGTGGCGAGCTTCGTATCGACCTCGCCAGCCCGGATGGGCGAACCCCAGGGCACCTGGAGCGCCTCGGCCTCTTTGCCGCACCGTTTGGAGACCTCGAACCACTTGTCCGAGAAAGCCCCGCACATGCAGTTGAGGACCTTCTTGCCCACCAGATTGCGAATGGCCCCTTCCATCACGCCCCACGCCGAAGAGGTGCTGATGAAAACCGGTTGCCGAGTATAAAGCAGTTGCTGGAGTTGGGGCTGGATCCTGGCATAAAGGTCTTTGAAACCCTGGCCTCGATGCCCAATCATCGGCGAACAAAAGGCGCGAAAGGTCTTCTCACTCACTTCGACCGGCCCGGGAATGTGCAGCTTAACGTGTGTCATAGCGGCCAGGACTCTTTCACGACCGCCGCCAGTTCGCAAGCAGTTTTACGACTACCCGCCTTCCAGCCGGACGGCTGATTCGAGATTCCCCCCAGAATGTAGGAGCCGACGTGAGGAGGCTCACTTTTTAAAAAGAGCAGAGATCCCAGCCTCCTCACGTCGGCTCCTACAGAATCTTGAATCAGCCGCGCTTCCGTGTCACGCAACGACCGCTCCAAATGAGGGACCCGATGCGGACCCAGGACTTCCCTCGGATTTCGGGGCTTCGGATTTCGGATTCTCCTTCGCCCGAGCTGGAAAGGTTCAAACCGTAGATTCGTGTCTGTCGTATGGGATTTCGTGGTTTTGGTGCTTGGCGTGTCGAGGCAGGCTGGCGCCCGGGAGGGAAACGACACTGCCCATGAGGTGGATAGCCGCGCGCGATAAGCGAGAGGGAGAGCCTTCTTTAGAAAAAATGCCGCCCGGCGAAGATTCTTGAAAGATCCGGCCCCTGAGCCGCGTAGTATTAATGGGGGGATATGCATGGCGCCCCCCCAAAGAGGGACAATGAGCGACAATCGGGAGGAGCGTGTCCGAGCGGGTCCCGTCGCCGGGGATGCCGCGTTGCTGCGCCCGTGCGAGGCGCGCGGGTGCCGCGCCTGCACCGCCGCGCTGGCCACGGAGCCTGCCACCGGACCCACGGGCGGGGGCCCGCCCGGACAACACTCCGACGCCCCGCGAGTCGAAGCCGAGCCCGTGGGCGTGGCCGTGGTTGATGACAACAAGGACTTCCGGCGGCTCGTTCTCGGCGTGCTTCAGACCTCGCCCGAGTTCCAATGTTTCGGCTGCTTCTCCACCACCGCCGAGGCCCTCAATGCGATCCCCAAGCTTCCCGTCCGCATTGTCTTGGTCGGCCTCTCACTTCCGGACCTTTGCGGCATCGAGCTCATCCAGTCCCTTCGACTGCTCCGGCCCGGCCTGCGAGTCGTTCTGATGGCCCCCGCTGGCGTGGATCCGGCCATCCTTGGGCGCGCCCTGGCGGCCGGAGCGGACTGGTGCTGTGTCGAGCCATTGCGCGGGGCGTGCTGCCTCTTGGCGCTGCGCCTGCTGGCCATCCGCCTCTCGCCCGCGCGCCTCGGCTCCCGACTGACCGAACGGCAGGAGCGCGTCATGGCCTGCTTGGCTCAGGGCCTGTACTACAAAGAGATTCAAGACAAGCTCGGCTTAAGCCAGTCGGCGGTCAAGCGTCTCCAGCACAAGGCCTACCAGAGCCTCGGCGCGGCTAACCGCACCGAGGCCCTTATGAAGTGGAGACCACGAGCCGGGCCTGGTTGAGAGGCACTCTCACCACCACTGCCCGCGATAAAACCGCCGCCCGTAGTTTCTCGCTCCGAGATCGATGAAGGGCATCGTTGCGCTTGTGCTGCTGAATTGCGCCAGCCACGCCCAGTCCGTCAGGCAAGGAACGCGGCGTTCCGCTTGGCCTCGGAACGCCGCATTTTTGGGACATGCGGCGCCCCCCGAAGAAATCCCTCGTGCCCCCGGAGCGCCGGCGGGGAAAAATTCGCTCTTCACAGCACGAAACTGACTGTGGTAAAAACAGGCCATGAGTTCGCCCCGCAGACAGGCTACGGGCCGCGGGACTGTTGGAGGCTTGGGAATATGAAAGGACTCTACGGGGAATCGGCGACCGGCCAGAGGCCGGAGTGCGAGGCAAGGTCCGCGGGCAGACCGGCGTTTACGCTGATCGAACTGCTGGTGGTCATTGCGATCATTTGCATCTTGGCGTCGCTGCTGTTGCCAGCGTTGAGCCGGGCCAAGATCGCGGCAGACTCGGCGGCGTGCCGGAGTAATCTACGGCAGTATGGCCAGGCTCTGCACATGTACGTGGACGATTTCAAGGTTTATCCCCCATCTGGCCCGAGCGAGACCAACAACTCGCCAAACCCAGCGCCGTCGGCATACACTTATTGGCATCAACGGCTGGAACCGTACTCCAGGACCGAATGGCAGAATTGGTGGTTCATGCCGCCACCTGCCCCATACCCGAGCGGCATCCAAATCTGTCCGAGCTACGGCCGGCTTCGGGGCTGGGTGACCGACAGTTTGACCGGTTGCTACACCTATAATGGCGACGGCTTCCCTAAGAATCCCGACGGCCTCGCTGTACCGCCGCAGCCCGGTCACGAACTGGGCTTGGCTGGAGTCGACGTGAGTAGTCGGCCCATGCTGCGCTCTGAAGCCCCGTTTCAGAACCTGCACTTGATCAGGGAAAACGAAGTTCTATGCCCCAGCGACATGGTTGCCTTCAGCGACGCCCACCTCGAGGACCTCTCGCACGTTCCTACTCTTGCTGCCGGCTGGCCAGGGTTCGAAGGCATGGCAGACCAGAGCGGGTCGGATGCGGATACGCAGTACGAATTGGGCCTCGTGTCGCTACAGGAGTTTCCGGAAGGGCCTCGGACGCTGGGCTGGGTCAGAAAGCGCCACGGGGGGCAATGGAACGTAGTGTTTTGCGACGGCCATACTGAGAACCGCAAGACAGCGGAGCTGTTCGATCCCAGGGTCGACAGCGTCACGATGCGCTGGAACAGAAACCATCGGCCGCAGCCCGGTTAACTCCTCGGCAAATAGTTCTTCCGCATGCAAAACGGATGAGAATCCACGGACCCAGCGCGGTATGACAGCCCTGACGGAGCACGAGGACGGCGAAATCCTGGTTTGCGCGATCCACCTGCCCCAAGCCCTGGAGCGCAGGCGGAAGTTCCTGGCGGCCAACCAAATCGAGGGGGTGCGTTTCGCCTTTGTGGACGGGGTCGATGGCAGGCAACTCGACGCTCGGGAGCTGGCGCGCCAAAGGCTGATGACGCCCGGCACGAGGGGGTTCACTTCCAGCACGCTGGGCAGCGGCCTCGCCCACCGCGCCATCTGGCTGCAAGCCGCCGCGAGCGGGGCGCCCGCGCTCGCGGGCGAAGACGATGCCGTATTCCGGAAGGACTTCCGGCGGCAGTTTGACTGGTGCATAGGGGCCCTGCCGGACGATTGGGACTTCATCCTGCTCGGCTATAACTTCGACGCGGTGCTCGAAGCGGAGATCATCCCCGGCGTCGAGTCCCTCCGAGGCCATTTTCTGCAACGGCCGCTCGGGGAATCGGAGTTGCGCCGGTTCCAGGAAACGACGGCCCCGGTTTCCGTCATCCCGCTAAAGAACGCCTTTGGCCTTCCCGGGTACGCGATCTCCCCGGCTGGAGCGCGGCACCTTCTTTCACGCGTCTTCCCACTCCACAACCGGCCCGTGCCGATTCCCGCCCTATCGCGCACCATCGCATCGTTTTCTGTCGATTGCCTGATGAACGCCCTATACAGTGGCATGCGGGCCTACGCGTCGGCGCAAAAATTAATTCCGATTTGTTCTCGGGAAGATAGTGTAGTTCCACAGGGGCAAGATCGTGTGTTTGAAGATGTCCATCTGGGCCATTTCGCCGTCGGAGACTTTAATTTTGGT
>Ga0187877_1003219_pt1 | contig 13501 bp, 10 predicted proteins | sample June2016WEW_17_1_3_FD_132430 | JGI IMG/M metagenome (GOLD analysis project Ga0187877, IMG submission 132430) | Peatland microbial communities from SPRUCE experiment site at the Marcell Experimental Forest, Minnesota, USA - June2016WEW_17_100 | ecosystem: Environmental > Terrestrial > Soil >... | reverse complement strand
TAATCGAGATAAACTGTGCGCATGGTTGCCGGTGTTTAACCGGCGGACCCGATTCGCGACGCCTGCTGGCGCCGGTTGAAGGCCACGGCGTCCGCGTAACGCACCCCGGTGCCGCCGAAGATGTCCAGGGCCGAACCAATCGTCAGATCCACGCGGCCGTTCCCCAAACGAGTTACCGTTTCGAGATCGGCCAGTGAAGTCGCGCCGCCCGCGTAGGTGACCGGGATCGGGCTTGCGTCGCCCAGTTGCGTGACGAGCCGTTCATCAATGCCGCGGCAGAGTCCTTCGAGATCGGCCGCGTGAACCAGGAACTCGGCGCACGAGTTCGCCAGCGTCGCCAGCAGGGCGGGGCTGACGGCCAGCCGGGTGAACTTCTGCCAGCGGTCAGTCACCACCCAGTAACTGCCCGTGCGGGCCCGGCAGCTCAGATCGAGCACCAGCCGGGACACACCGACGGCGCGGACCAGGGCCGCCAGCCGCCCGGCGTGCAATTCCCCCGCGTGGAAAACCCAGGAAGTGACGATGACGTGGGAAGCACCCGCGTCCAGCCAGGCCGCCGCGTTGTCGGCGGTGATGCCGCCGCCAACCTGCAGGCCGCCGGGGAACGCCGCCAAGGCCGCGCGGGCCGCTGCTTCGTTGCCCGGGCCGAGCATGATCACGTGCCCGCCACGGAGGCCGTCCCGCCGGTACTGCTCCGCGAACCACGCCGCCGGGTATGGCGAAGTGAAGTTCGTCTGCGGCGGCGTGCCATCGTCCCGGAGCGTGCCGCCGATGATTTGTTTGACGCGGCCTTCGTGGAGATCAATGCACGGTCTGAACACGCCGGCAAAATAGCGCCGGCGGCGGGCGCGGCGCAAGCCGGGGGGCGCGCGGGCAGGGTCCTCATTTGCTGGGTCGCGGACCGCTGGGCGGCGACAACTCCTGGCCACCCAGCGGTCGGGCGGCCACCAGCTCGCAAATCAGGACATCACCGGCGCGTGCCGATTTTTTTGGATTTCAGCGCCAGAGTGGCTAGGTTATACGGATGTTTCACGCCGTTGACACCAAGGATGCGTCTGCTGTCGAACGCGAGGTGGAGGAGTCCTACCGGGAGTTGTATGCGGACAGTGACCCGCAGTTTGTGCCCCGCGCGTTCCGGTGGCTGGTGGACTGTTTCGCGGGTCGCTACCGCGATTTCCAGGCGATCGACGTCCAATATCACGACCTCGAGCACACGCTCCAGGGGACGCTATGCATGGGGCGGTTGCTGACGCGCTACCAGCGGGCCGGGGCGGTTCCCGCGCTGGACCGGCGGCGGTTCGAACTCGGCCTTCTCGCGATCCTGCTTCACGACTCGGGCTACTTGAAGAAACGGGGCGACCACCTCGGCACCGGGGCGAAATACACGTTCACGCACGTCGCCCGCAGCGTGGAGTTCGGCGCCCTGTTGCTGGCGGAGAAGGGCTTTTCCGTACGGGACATCCGCGCCGTGCAGAACATGATTCGCTGTACCGGGTTGAACGTGGAACTCGCCGCAATTCCCTTTGACGATGAATTGGACCGGGTGGTCGGTTACGCCCTCGGCACGTCGGACCTCGTCGGCCAGATGGCCGCCCCGGACTATGTGGACAAACTGCCGATGCTGTTTGCGGAATTCGACGAAGCCCGCGCCCACGAGCGCAGCGAGACGCCCGACGCGGTCAATTTCAGCGACGCCGAGGACCTGATGCGCCAGACCCCCGCCTTCTGGCGCAACTATGTCCTGGACCGGATCACGCGCGAATTTCGCGGCCTTTTCCACTACCTCGACGATCCCTATCCCGGCGGCCGGAACGAGTATGTCGAGCGCGTCGAGGCCAATCTGACGCGCCTGGTCCAGGTGATCTCCGCCGCGGGTTGATCCGCCCGGCCCCCGCGCCGGGTTTGCGCCCGCAGCCGCCGGCCGCTAATCTCCTCCGACATGCAAGTCCAACGGTTCCTGCCTGGCATCGCCGCCCTCGCGCTGTGGCTCCTTGCCTGCGGTTGCGGCACCAAAACCACGGCCCCGGCACCCGAGCCTCGGACCGTCCCCGCGCCAAGCAACCTTGTCTTTCAACCAGACCGGCTGGCCGAAATGGACAACGTGATCCGCCAGGCCATCGCCGACAAGAAATGCCCCGGCGGCGTGCTGTGGCTCGAGCGGCTCGGCACCGCCTACTACCAGGCCTACGGCCAGCGCGCTGGGGTCCCCGCGCCGGAGCCGATGACCGAGGACACGATTTTCGACGCCGCGTCGCTGACAAAAGTGCTCGCCACCGCGCCGGCCATCATGTCCCTGGTCGAGCGCGGGCAGATCCAGCTTGATGCAACCGCCCAAAGCTACCTGGCGGAATTCACCGGCGACGGCAAGGAGGCCATCACGATCCGTCAATTGCTCACCCACACGTCCGGCCTGCCGTCGGGCATCGGCCGGAGTCCCGACTGGACCGGCTATGACACCGCGATCCGACTGGCCTGCGCGGTGAAGCTGATCAACCGCCCGGGCACGACGTTCGTTTACAGCGACATCAATTTCATCGTCCTCGGCGAGATCGTCCGTCGCGTCAGCGGTCGCGGACTGGACATGTTCACGGCCGAAAGCTTCTACCGGCCGCTGGGGATGGTGGACACGGAGTTTAACCCGCCCCCGGCGAAGCTCCCGCGCATTGCACCGACCGAGGTCGTAGATGGCAAGCCGTTCCGCGGCGTGGTGCATGATCCGACGTCCCGCCGCATGGACGGCGTCGCGGGCCACGCTGGCCTGTTCACCACCGCCGCCGACCTCGCCCGGTTCTGCCGCATGATGCTCAACGGTGGCGAACTCGATGGGGTGCGCGTGTTGCGGACGGAAACCGTCGCGCTCATGACCAGCGTCCAGACGCCGCCGGCGGTTCCGGCCCGGCGCGGGCTGGGCTGGGACATTGACTCGCCCTATGCCGGCGAGCGCGGCGACCGTTTTCCGCTGGGCGGCTACGGCCACACGGGCTGGACCGGCGGATCGCTCTGGATTGATCCGTTTTCGCGCACGTTTTTGATTTTCCTCTCGAACCGCAATCATCCCGACGAAAGCGGGAACGTTCTCCCGCTGCGCCACATGCTGGGCACGCTGGCGGCCGAAGCGGTCGTAGGTTTCGATTTCAGTGCCGTGCCGGGCGCCCTGCCCGCCCGCACGAACGCCGCACCCGCGTGGCCAATGCCGACGGCGACCAATATGACCGTGCTCAACGGGATTGACGTGCTCGCCCGACAGCAGTTCGCCCCGTTGCGTGGGTTGCGCGTCGGGCTGATCACCAACCCCACCGGCCACGACCGTGAGCGCCGGGCCACGATTGATCTCCTCAAGGCTGCGCCCGAGGTCCGGCTCGTCGCCCTCTTCAGTCCGGAGCACGGCCTGCGCGGCGAACGCGACGAGCGGATCGGCGACAGCATGGATGAACGGACCGGTCTGCCCGTTTACAGTCTCTATGGTGAGCGTCGCCAGCCGACCGCCGCGCAGTTGCAGGGGCTCGACGCCCTGGTGTTCGACATCCAGGACATCGGCTGCCGGTTTTACACCTACATCGCGACAATGGGCCTGAGCATGGAGGCGGGGGCGAAGGCGGGCGTGAAATTCGTCGTGCTCGACCGCGTCAATCCCATCGGCGGCGTGGCGGTGGACGGCCCGGTTTACGCGGGCCAGCCGGGCTTCACCGCGTTCCACGCGCTGCCGTTGCGCCACGGCATGACCGTCGGCGAGCTGGCGCGGATGTTCAACGCCGAGCGCGGCTGGCACTGCGACCTGACTGTGATTCCCGTCGCCGGCTGGTCGCGCACTCAGTGGTTTGACCAGACCGGTCTGCCGTGGACGAATCCATCGCCGAACATGCGGAGCCTGGCGGCGGCGACCCTTTACCCCGGCGTTGGCCTGCTGGAGACGGCGTTGTCCGTGGGTCGCGGGACGGAGACGCCGTTCGAGCTGGTGGGGGCGCCTTACATTGACGAGGCGGCGTTGGCGGCGGAACTCAACCGCGCCGGTCTGGCGGGCGTGCAGTTCGAGCCGGTGCGGTTCACCCCGACGGCGAGCGTGTTCAAGGACCGGCCCTGCGGTGGCGTGCGAATCCGCCTGGCCGATCGCAACCATGCCGACGCCGTGGGGCTGGGCATTGTGCTGGCGCAGACGTTGCACCGGCTCTATCCGCAGCAGTTCAAGCTGGAGAAGATGAACACGCTGCTACAGGACCCCGGCACCCTCGACGCGATCCGGGCGGGCGCATCGCTCGCGGAGATCCGCGCCCGGTGGAACGCGCCGCTGGCGGCATTTCGGGAACGTCGGTCAAAATACCTCCTCTATCCATGAACCTCGAACCACCGGTTGTCGGATCCTCCGCCCGGCCCAGCACCCGGGCCGCGGCGTGGATGTTGTTCTTCCTCGCCCCGGCCGTCGGCGAACTGCTGAGCGGTTCGTCGCCGCCGCTCCGGTTTTTCAATCCCTTCACGCTGCTGATGGAGGCTTTCCTCTACGGCAGCGGCGCGTTGCTGGCGCGCGAGTTCACCCTCCGGTGGCGGCGAGGCTGGCCGACACTGCTGGCCCTGGGCGCGGCTTATGCCATCATTGAGGAGGGCTTGTGCTGCAAAAGCTTCTTTGACGCCAACTGGCCGGACGTCGGCCTGCTGGGCAGCTACGGGCGGTGGCTGGGGGTGAACTGGGCGTGGGCCGCCATGTTGATCCTGTTCCACACCGTGTTCAGCATTCTCCTCCCGATCACGCTGGTGGAGCTGACTTTTCCGGCGGCGCGCCATGAATCCTGGGTCGGCCCCCGGTGGCGCTGGGTGCTCGTCGGCCTGCTCACCCTGGTGGTCGTAACCGGGTTCCTGTTTTTCCCGGAGGGCAAGCACCCGTTCCGGCCGCCGCCGCTGGGCTATGGGCTCGCCGTGGTGAGCGTGGTGGTTCTCGGGGTCGTCGCCCGGCGGATGCCATTATTTCCCGCGCGGGCGGGCGGGCGCACGACGGCGGCCCGACCCTGCTGGTTCGTGCTGGTGGGGTTCTTCGGGACGGTGGGGTTGTTTGCGACGTTCTGGCTGTTGCCGAACACGCCGCTGCATCCGTTGTTGACGGTGGCCGTGGGCCTGGTGCTGGGCGCCGGCGTGCTGGTCCTGGTCCTGTGGATGTCGGGTGGCGCGCACGCGTGGGGCGACCGGCATCGGGTGGCGCTCGTGTCCGGCGGGTTATGTTTCTTCGTGCTGCTGGCGCCGTTGCTGGAATTTGGCAAGCAGAACCCCTCCAAGCCGATGACCGGCATGGCGCTGGTGGGGCTGGCGACGCTGGGCTTCCTCCTCTGGCTGGGCCGGCGACTTCGGCGAATTCGGAGGTTGAATCCCCCGGGCGCGGCCGCAACATGCGCCTGACACTGCCTTATGAAAAGTCGCACTACTCCGCTGCTGGCCGCCAGTGCCTTCTGGCTGCCGCCCGAAGGGCGCTGGCAGACCATCCAGGCGACGGCCAAGTTGGCTGGGGTTGAAAAGGGTGGCGGGACCTTCAGGTCGGCCAAAACAAGTTGCCGCAATCGGCGAATGCACCGCGACTTCTCCCTCGCCGCCGCGAACGGGAACTTGAGCTGCTTGAGAGGCGGCGAAAGGGATTCGGCGAAGCCGAAGGACCGCTGCGGGCCGAGCGAGCGGGCGCGAGCGAGTCACTGGGCTGGGGTGAGACGTCGAGTTCAGCGCAACGCCGACATTTTTCAACATTTCATCCATCACCTCTCGCCCGTGGGCGTGGCCGGATTCGTCCTCGCTGGTGGCACTATGTCCTCCAACCAGTCCGGCGATGCATTTGAAAACTAGAAGCTCATGATTGTTCGCCACATCACCCAGCCGGATCAATTTCACGGTCAAATTCTGGCCACTTTACTGGCACAGGCTCCTCATCCAAGAAGAGTAGTGCTTGTTTCAGCATTCGCTGGGTTACAGACCGTGATGCGTTTCAAACATTCCTTGATCGGTTTATCGGAACGTGGTGCCTTGGTTCGCCTTGTGATTGGTGTCGACATGCAGGGCACTAGCCGAGAAGTGCTACAAGAATTGGCATCTTGGACACAAGTAGAAGTCTTCGTTTATCGGCACAGGAGGCCGGGACACACATTCCATCCGAAGATTGCTCTCATCGAATCGCCCACCGCATCTGATGTCTTTGTTGGTTCAAACAATCTCACCGAAGGGGGGCTCTTTCGGAATTATGAGGCCGCTAGCCATATTACATATTCGCTCCCGGCAGATTCTGATGCCTACACCCAAGCATGTCTTGGCCTTCGGCGGTTCCTAGAGCCAACATTGCCACTCGGACTGCGGCTAACTCCAAACCTTTACCAAGCACTCGCCCAAAGAACCGACATCCCGTCAGAAGCGCAACTCCAAGCAGATCGTCGCCGACAACGGGCTCAGTCTCAGGCCGGCGAACCTGCGCAGAGACCTGAGGAAATATTTGGAACAGAGGCAATTCCCGCCCCGCCGCCGCTTCCGGCCGAACTGCTTGACGCGCTTTCGCTCGCCGTGAACCGCCGCCGTCGGGCGGTGGCGCAGCCAAATGCGGCCGCGCCTGCGATTGTCTCACCAGCACAAATAGCACCAGCGTCTTTTTACATGACGCTTCCAACGTTACAGGGACCAAACATTCCGGGTGAAGGGCGAATACCACTCGCTGCCATTGAAATGGCGGAGGATTTTTGGGGATGGCCGGACGCCTATGAACGTCGTGAAAGCCCACGAGGTGGCGCGGAACGCGTCTATTTCAACTGGAGAAGTCGCTGGCAAATTGCCAATGCAGCGAATCCCGGAGTTCATACCCGCCAAGAGGTTCGAATGTACATGTACGAAAACAGTTCAGATTTTCGATTCTATGCCCGCCCTTTGGTGAATGCAGGAGCCGACCTTGGCGATATTGTGAGAATTACGCGAATCGGCTCGGAGGACGTCGATTTTGAATGCCTTCTCGCCCACCAAGGAACACCCGAGCATGCCACTTGGCTTCCGTTTTGCACGACTCTCGTCCGGAGCAGCACGAGGAGATTCGGCTACGGGTGATATAGCATCACAAACACTCGGCGGCAGCCATGATTTTGGCACTATGCTGTTTTTTCACACCAAATGATCTCATTCTCCGTGATGCTGTGCCTTGCGTGACGCCGGTTCTCGGTAGTTACGGTAATGGGAATCCGATCACGAATGTTCCACCCAAGTTCTGCCGCAGTTTCGGTCAAAACATCCGCGCTCTTTATTATTACTTCCTGATCACCGGCGGTCGTGACGTTGTCGCCGATGACAAAAAAAGCTGACGCGCCGAGCTTGAGACACATGTCGAGATTTCGGAAGACCTTCGTCATGTCGGCGAAATAACGCAAGAGAAGCGCAGCCATGTTCTTCCTGCGGAAACCAACATCGGCGCTTTTATTGAGGCGATGGATTTTGGTGACGATAGCGCGAGCGGTAACGGATGGCACGTCATCGAATAGTGCAGCCTCGATTGTTGCTTCGAGCTTACGTCGGTCGCCATTGCGAATTTCTCTACTTCCTGTCAAAGACTCTTCAATTTGCGAACGCTCTGAGGACGAAACGCCGCAAAGAAGCAAGATGCTCAACCGGTCCGTGTCGATGTAGGGTAGCGCAGTCGCATAGGGAGGGCTCGTGATTACAGCGTTCACGCTCTCTTTTGTAATTCCAGCCGAGCTAAAACTGCGCACGTCTCGGCTGTCGTTCTGCCAGATATGTGAATCGCGGAATTTACACGGAGCTTTGTTTGATCGTGACGCGAATTCGCTTAACCGACCACGCTGTTCGGCAAGGTGCGACAAAAACAATTCAAAGACTGGCGCATCTTCAATCGGTTTGTCACGGCGTCGAATCCGAAGGTCTTTTGGGTCTTGCTGGGAAATATCTCGCACGATGCTGCTGAGCAGGACTTCGAGAAATTCTTTTACTCGCACCTCTGGCGTCTCACGGATTGCACGGAGCAACGCTGCGAGCTTGCGAAGCACCATTGTTGGAAACCAAGCCTCAAGTTCTTTCATTGAGGTTTGTGGGAAAACATCCAATTCAGACGATGGCTTTAATGCTGCAACTCGTTGTTGAAAAAGCGCCAGAAGCCGGTCTCGTAAATAGGGGTCAACCAATACAACCTCGGTTTTCGCCTTGGCAATCTTGATGGCCAACGGATTCATGTCGAAACCGACACCCTCAAATCCGTTGAGATACGCTTCAAGCGGGACAGTCCCACTTCCACAGAACGGGTCGAGAACTCGTTGGCCAATCGAAAGCCCCGCGAGATTAAAGAGGCTGCGGGCCAGTTGGGGGTAAAATTTGCCCTTGTAGGCATGTATGCCATGCGTGACATATTTCGGGTCTTTTCTCGCAGAAGTTTTCAGGGCATCGCCGTTTTCAAGAATCGCCTGCCAAGTTGGTTCTTCATGGATGGAAGTTGCAGCAAAGCTGTGACTAAACGTAAGCTGTCGCAGCTTGTCGATTTGAAGGGGACTGATTCGGGCCGTCAATATGTTGCCAAGCTCTTCTTGGGCGCTGACGCCGAGCAAGTGACTAATTTCAACTTTCCGAAGTTCCGCCTCATAGGGCCAAAGTTTGTATGGGGGTGGAAAGATCCGAATCTTCACTTGTTCAAGCGGCTTCCTTAACACCAGTAAACTTTCGGAGCGCAGCCGTCGCGCAGTTGAAATGAACGACCGGCGATGTTTGGGAAGGTCGCGTTCAATTTCTCCGACGACCTCAAATCCTACTTCTTGAGCTCGCTCTCCGAGCAGACCAGCCGTGTGGGATAGTTTCCCAGCAAACAGGGAATCTCCAACAACCATTACCGCAAAGCGCCCTGGACGGAGGCCATGCATCATGTGTCCGAGGCACTGCTGCATTTCGTTCAGGTATTCCTGAATTCCAGATTGCTCTTTCTGGTGTCGAAGGTGCGAGCCTATCTCCTTTTTCGCCAGCTCACGCGGATCGAATCCGAGCCAGAAGAGTCGGAAACGGTGGTAAAGATGGTAATCGTTGGCGTTGGCGTAGGGCGGCGACGTTACGATCAAGTCCACCGATCCCGGTTTGACGACATCGCCTTGCCGCAGGTCCGCAGTCAGGAATTGCGCTTCGCGAAATTGCAGAAACGTGCCGAGGTAACGAACCTTCTTCAGTGACGATTCCAATGCACCGGCAAACAGCCGGATGATCTTTCCTAGCGGGAATTCTTTCTGACAACGCGCATATCGTGTCTCACTGTCTTGAAACGAAGCCTTGAGAATAATCTTCGACAGGCAGACCGACGCAAGGCGTTGGCATTTTTCCGACTGGAAAGTCTTGATTCGCGCTCTCAAATAAGAAAGCTCGGCAACTGCGTTTGGGTGAAACCATTGATCACAGTTTGGAATGTCAGGGGCAAACTGTGAAAGAGGGGCAAACCTGTTTAATGCTTCCGAGACAGAACCTTCACTTGCCGAAATGATGAACAACTGTTCAACAAGACTGGTCAGAAAATCGTCATCCTCTTTTGTGGGGGTGAGCAGCTTCGCCTTGCCAATGACTTCGGCAAGAGGATTCAAATCAGAACTGATTGCCTGCCGTCCCAAAAGCACGCTTTCGAGAGCTGTTGTGCCGCTGCCGCCAAATGGATCCCAAACCGTTTCTCCCGGAAGAGACAGGCGAGCAATCAGGTTGCGTGGGATTTGAGGGACAAACTTCGAAGGGTAGGGATGAATGTCGTGAGAAAGATAAGTCGTGTCATCGTCGGTGAAAGCCCAGTCAAGTTGCTGCAACTGGCGCAAAACTTCATCAGCGTCCGCTAACGATTCCAGGTTTTGAGGGTCTTGAGGGGTTTGTATCGGCTCAAACGAAAAATCGGCTGTGGCCTCGGCGATGTTGTCCGTGAACCACTCGGTCAAGGTCGCCCCGTTCTCTTTCAGCACAGAGGCGAGCGCCTGTTTCTGCGACTTGGTGGTTTCTACAAGGATTTGCGTTCCGGTTCGCATTTCTGGGATGGTAGTCTATCATCCCAGAATCTGACAATAGATTTTTTCACCTTTTTTGCATGGCCATGCCGGACATTTCGATTTTGTCCGACGAATTTCTGGCCGAGGTCCAGCGGCTGCCACGGCGCGACCTTGCCGTGGAATTGTTCCAGAAGCTGCTGAACAACGAGTTGAAAACTCGGCAGAAGAAATACCTGGTCCAGTCCTGCTCGTTCGCTGAAATGCTGGAAGCCACCATCCGCAAATAGCAAAACCGCACCATCGAGGCCGCGCAGGGATTTCGACAGCTCGCCCCGGCCCAGTGACTCGCTCGCGCCCGCTCGCTCGGCCCGCAGCGGGCCTGCGGCTTCGCCGAATTCCTTTCGCCGCCTCCCAAGCGGCTCAAGTCCCCGGACGAGGCGGAGAGGGTGTCGGTCCTGGCCTGACCTGCCGCTTCTCCAGCGTGCCGTTGCCCGGGATGGGCCGGGTCGGCTCAAACCTGTGTAAACGCCTGAGAATCAGCGTCTCGCGTTCAAGCACCGGGGGCTGATTGGCGTGCGGCAGGCCCGGAACGGCGCGTTTTGACCGCTGACGGCCGCGCGGAGGACGCTTTCCGGAACGCGGATCGTTCTGATCCGGTCGCGGACGGTGCTTTCGCTTTCGCGGGAGACGCTTAGGGCGGCGGGGCAACCGCTTTCAGCGGCGCGGAGGGCGCTGACGGGGCGGCGGACGACGGGGACATTTGCGCGGCGCCTGCCGCTCCTCCGGCGGAAGGCCCTGCGGGTCGTGCGCGTCAGGCCGTCCCATTCGCGGCGGACGATTACGAGGAGGAGATGCTGCGCCTCTGCCGCCGCACTGCCTGGCATGAAGCAAGGGCCGGAGAGACTGATTCCCTTGCATCGCGGGTACCGGAAGCTGAAGAGCTTCCAGGTTGCCCAACTGGCCTACGATGTGACGGTGCGTTTCTGCGACCGCTATATTGACAGGCGGAGCCGGACCCACGACCAGATGGTCCAGGCGGCGCGGTCGGGCGTGCAGAACATCGCCGGGGGCAGTCAGGCGAGTGGAACGTCCAAGAAGACCGAGCTCAAGCTCACAAACGTGGCCCGGGCCAGCCTGGAGGAACTGCGGCTGGACTATGAGGATTTTCTGCGGCAGCGCGGTCTGGCGCAGTGGCCCAGCGAAGACGTGCGCCGGGCGGAACTGATAGCAGCGCGGCCCGGCACCGCCGATGATGTGGCGGAGTGGGTGCGGGCCGTGCATGAGGGACTACATGGACGACGTGGACAGGATGGACAAAGCCCGGTAGAACAAAAGTCCACGGTGTCCATTCAGGCCACCACGTCCACCTATGCTGAGATTTCAGCCAACGGCGCGCTGGCGCTGCTGACGGTGGCGTGCAGCCTGCTGGACCGCCAGATAACTTCTCTCGAAAAGGCCTTCGTGGAAGAGGGCGGTTTCACCGAGCGGCTCTATCGTGTCCGCAGCCAGAGGAGAAGGCGCGGTTGAACTTGCCGTGCCTGCCGCCGCCGGAGTGCCGGGGGCGGTCCCGGCGAATTCGGAGGTTGAATTCCCCGCCCCCGGCCGCAACATGCGGCTGACACTGCTTTATGAAAAACCGCACCACCCTGCTGCTGGCCGCGCTCGTCGCCGGCGCCACCTCCCTGCTCGCCCAATCGTCCCCCGGTTTCCCCACCGGCAACCCGCTCGCCGGTCTGGAGAAACTCAAGAACTTCGAGACCCGCCGGGCCTCGTCGTCCGACCCGAACTGGAAGAATGGCAACAACGACGCCCGGCCGATCGCGCCCGGAGGCACGTTGACCCTCGGCGAATTCGACGGTCCGGGCGTCATCACCCACTTCTGGTGCACCATCGCCCACGACGCCCCCTACTACTCGCGGCTGATGACGCTCCGGATCTACTGGGACGGCGAGGAACATCCCAGCGTCGAATGCCCCATCGGCGATTTCTTCGGGATCGGCCACGGCGTGGACCAGTCGTTCACGTCGCTGCCGATCCGGGTCACGTCGAACGGACGCGCCCGGAATTGTTACTGGCCGATGCCGTTCCGGAAGTCGGCGCGCATCACCGTCACGAATGAGAGCGAGCAGCGCTGTCATGCCTTTTACTACTACCTGGACTGGCAAAAGCACGATTCGCTGCCGGACGACACCGCCTATTTTCACGCGATGTACCGCCAGGAATATCCGTGCGTGATGGGGCAGAACTATCTGCTGGCGGACCTCGTCGGCCGCGGCCACTACATCGGCACCATCCAGAGCGTGTATCACGTGTCGCCCGGCTGGTACGGCGAAGGCGACGATTTCTTCTTCATTGACGGCACGGCCGAACCGCAACTGCGCGGCACGGGCACGGAGGATTATTTCTGCAACGGCTGGGGCTTCGAGCAGCAGGCCGGTCCCTTTTACGGCACGCCACTGTGGGAGGGTTTCGACACGGGCGACCGCGGCACGGCCTACCGTTTCCACATCCCCGACCCGGTGACGTTCACCAAATCCCTGCGGGTCGAGATCGAACACAAGGGCTCGGAGACGTTCCCGGACGGGAAGTTCGACGGCTTCATCGAGCGCGACGATCTGATGTCGAGCGTGGCGTTGTGGTATCAGACCGAGCCGCACAAGGTCTGGCTGGCGTTGCCGCCCGGCGCGGAGCGGCTGCCGTTCCGGGAACAATCGCTGGTCGTGGGCTGGAAATCGGTCAAGGAAGCGAAACACTCCGCGGCGCCGCTCGAGGTGCAGGAAGTCGGCGGCCTGACCGACAACAAGCAGCTCTGGTTCAAGCCCACCGACACGAACGCGTGGGTGGAGGTGCCGTTCAGCACGGAAAAAGAGGCCACCGCGCAGTTGTGGGTGAAACTGCTGCATTCCTGGGACTACGGGACGTATCGGGTGCGGCTCGATGGCAAGGAACTGGCCACTCTCGACCTGCTCAACGCGGACGCGGTTCCGGAAGCGCACAAGCTGGGCTTCGTCACACTTGCGGCCGGGCCGCACACGCTGCGGTTCGAGTGCGTGGGCAAGGCCGAGAAATCCAAGGGCTACTTTTTCGGATTCGATACCCTGACGGCGCGGATCCCGGTCTATTCCCGGCCCGCGAGCAAGGATCTGCGCGAACTGCAGGTGGCGCCGAAGTGACCGGGCCGCCCGGCGAACCAAGGACCTGATATGCGGAACGGCGTCTGGTTTCTAGCCGCGTGTCTGGCCGGCACGACAGCGTGGTCGGCACCCGTGCTGCGTGTGGCGCGCGAGACAGCGCCGGGCACGGTGTTGCTGCGCAACGGCGGTTTCGAGGAATTGCGCGAGGCGCGGCCCGCCGGCTGGCAGCCGTTCGGTGCCGGCTTCCGATCCGCGCCTGGCGCGGGCCGCAACGGCTCCACGGCGATTTTCTGTCAGAACGAGACTGACCGGACGGCCAGCGGCGCGAGCCAGACCGTGGTGCTCGCGCGCACGAACACCGCCCCGCTGGTCGTGCGCGGCTGGAGCCGGGCCGAAGGGGTGACCGGCGGCACG
>Ga0187877_1003209_pt1 | contig 13543 bp, 10 predicted proteins | sample June2016WEW_17_1_3_FD_132430 | JGI IMG/M metagenome (GOLD analysis project Ga0187877, IMG submission 132430) | Peatland microbial communities from SPRUCE experiment site at the Marcell Experimental Forest, Minnesota, USA - June2016WEW_17_100 | ecosystem: Environmental > Terrestrial > Soil >... | reverse complement strand
GTTCCCGCCTCTTGGCGGAACCACCACCCGTCAGAAAAGCTGCTTAGGTTGCCGACGACGCACCGGACCTGGGTACCCCAACTGGTCGCACGCGCCCAGCATTCCGCCGTGAACGGCCCTGCCGGGGTGAGGTCCGCGAAGTAAGGCACACTGACATAAGATCTTTCATCTCCGTTCTCATCGGTGTACAGATGAAAAGCAATGGAATTGGAAGCGACCCCAGGCTGGCCCAATTGTGGCCAGGCGCCCGTGAAGTCAGGCATGATCGTCCCCGGATTAGCGCCGGAGGCGCTGCTGTCTGCAACGGTGGTCGCGTTCGTGGGGTCTTCGAAGCGGTAATAAGCGACGGGATTGTCTGCTTTGATGGTGTCGGGGTAGCTGGCGGCGTTTGCCGCCGGCGAGCCGAACAGCGCCATGGCTGCCAACACGGGCAGCGTAAGCGGGTTACAAGAGAGACTTGTTCTTGGGGATTTCATATCAGGCTGTTTCTATTAATGGTTCTCTACTTTCGCGCCAGCCATTACATCCTTGCCAGCGCGGAACGAATTGTGCGCGAATTGGAACAGCAAGCAAGTAAATTCTCTCCAATTCCGAACCCAAGGCGGTGCTTGACTCGGAACCTCCGCACGTTTACCATTCCGGTATGCAGAAGAGTCGGAATCCATACCCCATTAACCGCCAGGCCTTCCGCTGCCTGCGCTCAAGCCGTGCAAACGGCTTTACCTTGATCGAACTGCTGGTGGTCATCGCGATCATCGCCATTCTCGCCGCGCTTCTTCTACCCGCGCTCAACGGCGCGAAGGTGAAGGCCAACGGCATAAGCTGTATGAATAACCTGCGCCAACTCCAAATGGCCTGGTTCATGTACGCGCAGGATAACAACGACCGCCTGGCTGGCGTCAGCGGCGGCGGCTACGCGAACTCAGACACTTGGGTTTCCGGTTGGCTCGATTTCACCAGCAACAATCCCGACAACACCAACACGCTCTACCTGACGGATGCGCGCTACTCGCAGATCGGTCCCTACGTGAAATCATCGGCCGTCTATCACTGCCCGGCCGACCGTAGCGTGGCGCGCATCGGCACGCAATCGCTGCCGCGCGTCCGCAGCATGTCTATGAACTGCTGGATGAACTACATCCTCAGCGTGCCCATCGGCCAGGACCAATACATCATCTTCCGGAAATACTCGGACATTCAGCGGCCATCGCCCGCCATGGCCTGGGTGCTCATTGACGAAAGAGAGGACAGCATCAACGACGGACTGTTCCAGACCGACCTCGTGGATCGCGGCGGCAGCGCCCGCATCGTGGATTATCCCGCCGGCTATCATGGCCGGGCCGCCGGCATCTTGTTCGCCGACGGCCACGCCGAGATCAAGCACTGGCGCGACGCCCGCACCACCCCGCCCCTGAACCCCAACGCGGAGATCCCTCTGGATGTCTCTTCCGCCAACAACCCGGACGTTGCGTGGCTCCAGGAGCGCAGCAGCAGCCACAAGTAGGACCCCTCACCGCCAAGCTGCCTGAGGTAACTCGTGTAACCGATCTGGCCTGTCGCCACACTAGCCAATCACGTACTTCTTCGGGAATTTCCACGGCGCCCGGTATGTCGGCACCGCCAGGCGGGCAGCCTCGGAGTCGCCCATGATCTTCTCCGTCGCGGGGTCGAAGCGGATCGAACGGCCGAGCTTCAGTGAGAGCAAGCTCAGCGCAATGGGCACATTCACCCGCACGTGATAGCAGACGCTGCACGAAGGCTGCTGTCGTGACTTGATGCAGTCGAGCCATTCGCGTTCGTGTCCCGGCGACGACGGGATGGACTTGGGCGGCGCTGCGAGGTCCTTCATTTTGTCGCCTTCGGGCAGGACCTTCAGCGTGCCGTAGTCGGCGGCGAGAGTGGCGTTCGCGCAATGGAAGTAGATGCCAAGCCGCCGCTTTGGGGCGGGGTCGCCCTCGAAGTCGAACCCGTAGCTGTTGGTCAGGGAGGACATCCAGGTCAGCGTGAAGTTCGGGTATTGCCAGAGGACTTCGTGGTTGTCGTAGGCGTCACCGTCGTCCTTGAGAAAGTAGCGGCCGCCGGAAGCGCTCGTCTGGAGGGGGAAGCCAAGGTCGAGCGCCCAGATCGGCAGGTCAATGATGTGCGGTGCCATGCCGGGAGTCCAGCCGCCGCTGTAATCCATCCACGAGCAATGGTTATACGAGTCGTTGGCGAGGATGGGATTGAACGGGCGCAGCGGGGCGGGTCCGCACCATAGGTCCCAGTCGAATCCGGCAGGAGGCTGCGTCGGCGGGCTGTGCCCGACGCCGTTGGGCATTTGGTTCATGACATTGAAGGTGCGTACGGCAGCGACCGGGCCGAGGTTGCCGGAGCGGAGGAGTTCGACCACGCGCCGGTAATTCTCGGAAGCGTGAATCTGCGTCCCAATCTGGCTGATGGTATTGTGGCTCTTGACCGCATTGCGGACGGCGAAGCTTTCCGCCAGGTGCAGCGTCATCGGCTTTTGCAGGTAGATGTCCTTGCCCGCCTCGCAAGCGGTGATGGCGATCAGCGCGTGCCAGTGCGGCGGCGGAGCGATGATGACCGCGTCGAGGTCCGGCTGCTGCAGCATCTCGCGGAAGTCGCGGTAGCCTTTGCACGTGTCTTTGAACTGCTGCACCACGGCGTCCCGGCGCGATGCCCAGGGATCGCACGCGGCAGTCACGACGACATCGGGTTGGCTGGCGCAAGCGCCGAGGTTAGCGCGGCCCATCCCGCCGCAGCCGATCAGGCCGAGGTGGATGCGGCTGTTGGGGCCGGGTTTGGGCCGGGAGGCCGACGGCGCGGCGGCAGAAAGGTGCGGTGCGGCAAAACCGATGGCGGTGATCGTGGCAGCCTTTTCCAGAAAGGCACGGCGGGTGAAAGACTCGTCCTGATTCATAGGGGGGACTCTAGCCACGGGCCGCATAAATTACACGGCATTTTCTTATGGCAACGCACGCGCAACGGGCTATGTTCCGGCTGAACTCAACATCGCAACGGTCTATCCAAAATCTATGAAAGCATATCATCAGCTTCTCGTTGTAGTGACGCTCGGTATCCTCAGTAGCCTGACCCTGCCGCTCGCTGGGGCTCAGGGCTCCTACAAATTGCTCAAGGAAATCCCAGTCGGCGGCGACGGGGGCTGGGATTACCTGGAGGTGGACTCGGCTGGGCGCCGCCTCTACGTCAGCCACGCCACCAAGGTCGCAGTGATTGACCTCGACAAGGAGACGGTGGTAGGCGAGATCGCCGACACCCCGGGCGTGCACGGGATTGCGGTAGCCCCCAAGCTGGGCCTCGGCTTCACCAGCAACGGCCGGGAAAACAAAGTGAGCATCTTCGACCTGAAAACGCTGGCAACCAACTCGAAGGTTGATACCGGCGCCAACCCCGACGCCATCCTCTACGACGAGGGGCAGGAAGAAGTCTATGCCTTCAACGGCCGCGATAACTCCGCCACCGTAATCGAGGCGAAGACGGGCAAGGTCGTGGCCACCATCCCCCTGTCCGGCAAGCCGGAGTTCGCTGTGGCGTATCCACCCGCGGCGCGGATATACAACAACCTGGAAGACAAGAGCCAGGTCGCAGTGATTGACACGAAAGCGCACAAGGTGGTGAGCAACTGGCCGATTGCGCCGGGAGAGGAACCTTCGGGCATGGCCTTCGACGCGCAGCACAAACGCCTGTTCCTGGGTTGCGGCAACAAGTTGATGCTGATGATGGATAGCGACACAGGCAAAGTAGTGGCGAGCGTCCCCATCGGCCAGGGCGTGGACGCGACCAAATTCGACAACGGCACACAGCTCGCCTTCAGCTCCTGCGGCGACGGCACGGTGACCATCGCACACGAGGACTCGCCCGACAAACTGACGGTGGTCCAGACCCTCAAGACCGAGCCGCGCGCCAAGACGATGGCTCTCGACCCCAAGACCCACAAGATCTACCTCGCCAGCGCCAAGTTTGGCGCAGCGCCTGACCAGCCAGCCGGCGGGAAGAAAGGCCGTCCCAGTGTGGTCCCCGGCACGTTTAAAGTGCTGGTGTATGGGATGGGGGAGTGAACCGCGAAACGTGAATCGTGAAACGTGGCCCGCGCGGCGGGCGGCGGACAGAGCGTGCAATCTGAGCCGACGCAAGCCGGCTCTCTTCTTGCCCCATCCACCAAAGCAGGTCCCATGCGGGTGGCTATCAGGTCGCTATCAATACGCTTACCACCTCGCTACTACATGGTTACTACCTAGTTACTACCTAGTTACTACCTCGTTACTACGTCGTTACTTCTTCGTCATTCCACGGGGTTGCCTGGCTATCAGTGCTCTGCTTTGACCCGAATGCTCCATACGCAGGCATGGTTCGCGCAAAGGCCACTCCACCAACCCTCCCTTAGGAACTCCAAGTTTCCAGCAGCGCGCGCGCTGAGCTCACACCGGCGCTGGCCAACAGCGCGTCCACCGCAAACCGCTCGAACAGCAGAGTAAAGCGCGTAATGCCCCTCTAGTTTGCTACCCATATTCATGGCGTGCCAGCCCCGGACCGGGACTGGCTCCGCGCCAGAGATCCGTGCCGTGGCGAACAACAAAGGGTATTCAACCCATCAGTTGTGCTAAATCATCTCGGCATTTCTTGCACAAAAAACGGAGAGCGTTTGACAAGGCATGTTGAGATTTCCGAGTTGGATTGGCGTTAAGTGCCTTTGGTTATGATGGAATATCGTCATATTCGACGGAACGTCGTTGGTGATGACGGAAAGTCGTCGGCTGCCCGCAAGGAGGAGGCGGCCGGCATATACAGGTTCGGCGGAGACACTTATGATGGCAATGCAACGCACGATTAAATACGACGCGGACCGAGTCAAAGGCTTTGGCAGAGAGGTCATGAACGTGCCGGGGTGCGAGCAGTTGGAAGGCTGCATCCAGTGCGGCACCTGCTCCGGCGTATGCCCGCTAAGCATCTACATGGATTACACGCCACGCCAGGTGATGGCGCTGACCCGCGGCGACTTCAAGAACGAGGTTCTCAAGAGCCACACCATCTGGCTGTGCGCCTCCTGTTATGCCTGCACGGTCGAATGCCCGCGCGAAATCCGCATTACGGACATCATGTATGAGCTAAAGCAGCGGGCCATCCACGAGGGGATTTATCCGAAGCGCTTCCCGATCCCGGTGCTGGCGCGCGAGTTTAGCGAGATGGTGAAGAAGAATGGCCGCATCACTGAGATGCTGCTGGTGATGAAGCTGTTCCTCAAGACGAACCCATTGGCGGCGATGGGCAATTGGCGCATGGGCATTGACCTGTTCAAGACCGGGCGCCTCTCGCTGGCCACCGAAAAGATTAAGAACCGCGCTGACATTGCCCGGATGTTGGACGCCACCGACGCCAAGAAAGGAGCCTGAGCATGAAATACTCCTATTTCCCCGGTTGTTCGCTCAAAGGGCTGGGCCGCGCTTACGAGGAGTCGCTGCTGCCCGTGATGAAGCATCTCGGCGTCGAATTGCAGGAGCTGGAAGACTGGAATTGCTGCGGGGCGACCGCCTACATGGCGGTGGATGAGGCTAAGGCCTGTGTGCTGGCCGCCCGCAACCTGGCGCTGGCCGAGAAGAGCGGAAACCAACAGCTCCTGGCGCCGTGCGCCGCCTGCTACCTGGTGCTCAACAAGACCAAGCATTTCTTCGAGGATTACCCGGCCATGAAGGCAACCGCCGACCGGGCGCTGGCCGCCGTGGGGCTGCGTTACACCGGCAATACGCCGGTGCGCCATCCGCTGGATGCGCTGCTGAACGACGTCGGCCTGGAAGCTATTAAGCAGAAGGTGTCGAAGCCGTTGAAGGGCCTCAAGGTCGCACCTTACTACGGCTGCCAGCTTGTCCGCCCCTACTCGACCTTCGACGACCAATACAATCCCACTGCGATGGACCGGCTGCTGGAGGCGCTCGGCGCCACCGTAGTCCGCTACCCGCTCAAGACCAAGTGCTGCGGTGGAAGCCTCACCGGCACGGTGCCCGAAGCGGGCATCCGCCTAGTCTATATTCTCCTGAATGAAGCCAAGAAGCGCGGCGCGGATTGCCTCGCGACGGTGTGCCCCCTCTGCCAGTTCAACCTCGATGCCTATCATTCCCAGGTGACGGCCCAATACGGAGCGGTCATGGTGCCTACCGTCTATTTCACGCAACTGATGGGCCTGGCGTTCGGCCTGGCCGACAAAGAGCTGGGGCTGAACCGGGCGGCTATTCAGTTCCAATGGCGGCCCGGGACGGCAGCCCCCAGCTCGGCAGCAGTCGCCGCCTGAGTTTCAATTCGCAACGAATTCGATCTGCACTATGAAAGAGCAAACTAACGGTGAGGTACGAGTTGGCTTTTACGTCTGCCACTGTGGCCGCAATATCGCCGCCATGGTGGACTGCCCGGAAGTCGCCACCTATGTCGGCACCCTGGCCAATGTGGCGGTGTCCCGGGATTACAAATACATGTGTTCGGACCCCGGCCAGGAGCTGATCCAGAAGGATATTAAAGAGCTTAAGCTCAACCGCGTGGTTGTGGCTTCATGCTCCCCGCTGCTCCACGAGCACACCTTCCGCGCCGCCGTTGAGGCCGGCGGCCTGAACCCGTTCTTCTTCCACATGGTCAATATCCGCGAGCACGACTCATGGGTGCACACCGACCGCGAGGAAGCCACCGAAAAGGCCAAGGCGCTCGCGCGCGCCGCGATCGAGCGGGTCGCGCATCATCGGGCCCTCGAAGTGAAGAAAGTCCCCATTCACCCCGATGTGCTGGTGGTGGGCGCTGGGATCGCCGGCATCCACGCTTCCCTGACCCTCGCCAACGCCGGCAAGAAGGTCTTCCTCGTGGAGCGCGAACCCTCCATCGGCGGGCACATGGCGAAGTTCGACAAAACCTTCCCCACCCTGGACTGCGCGGCGTGCATTCTTACGCCGAAGATGTCCGACGTTGGCTCGCATCCGAATATCACGTTGATGACCCACAGCCAGGTCGAAGGCCTCTCCGGTTACGTGGGCAACTACAAGGTCAAGATCCGCCGCAAGGCCCGGTATGTGGACGAAGAGAAGTGCACCGGCTGCTTGCAGTGCATCGAACGCTGCCCGGTCCAGCACAAGTCTTACCCTTATCCAGCCGAGGCCCGTGTAAACGGCGATCACCACGGGCTGCCGGCCGAACCGGAATTGGAGTCGGAGATGAAAACGGTAGTCGATCGAGCCCTCGATCTGCACCATCCCGTTGAGGCCCCATTGGCCGAGGTTATGCAGGGCGTCCTGGTGGACCGCAGATCTCCGGTCCGGGACGCCGTTCGGGCGCCATTGATCGCAGTCTTGCAGGACATCAACCATGAATTGGGCTACCTGCCGGAGCCGGCCCTACGCTACGTGAGCCGCCGCGTAAAGGTCCCGTTGATTGCGGTCTATCATGTGGCGACGTTTTACAAAGCGTTCAGCCTCCAGCCGCGCGGCAAGCACGTGATCCGTGTCTGTCTGGGCACCGCCTGCCACGTCCGAGGAGCGCAACAGGTGCTGGAGGCGATCAGGGGCAAGCTGCAGATCGAACCTGGGCAGACCACCAAGGATCGCAAGTTCACGCTGGAAACGGTCAATTGCCTGGGCACCTGCGCGCTCGCGCCGGTGGTCACCATTGACGCGAAATACAGCGGCAATATGACCGCGCCCAAGGTCAACCAAGCCCTGAAGCCCTATCAGTGAAAGGCAAAGCGCCATGGCAACAAAACTTACCTCCTGCGACGAGTTAGCCGCCTATCGGAAGACGCTGGCGGCAAAACGCGACCCCAGCCGCACGTGCGTCACGGTGTGCGGCGGCACTGGCTGCCGCGCCTGCCAGGGCCTGGACGTGGCTGCGGCTTTCCGCAAGGCGTTCCAGGAACATGCCCTGGAAGGCAAAGTGGATTTGCGCGTCACCGGCTGTCTCGGCTTCTGCGAGCACGGTCCGGTGGTTACCCTCCGGCCCAAAGGGCTGATCTACGTCAAAGTCACCGCCGCTGATGCGAAGGAGGTCGTCGAGAAGACCCTGTTGAAAGGTGAAGAGATTGAACGGTTGTTCATCAAGGACCCGCAGACCAAGAAGCGGCTGCGCACCCGCGAGGAGATTCCGTTCTACAAGCATCAGATGCCGGTGATCTTCGGCGCTAACTTCGACCTCGATCCCCAGAGCATCGATGACTACCTGTATATCGGCGGGTACACCGGCCTGGTCAAGGCCCTCACGACCATGACGCCGGAGCAGATCACCGACGAGGTAACGAAATCCGGCCTTCGCGGGCGGGGCGGTGCGGGATATCCGACGGGCACCAAGTGGGCTTCCTGCCGCAAGGTCGAGGGCAACGGCAAGTACATTGTCTGCAATGCCGACGAGGGCGACCCGGGCGCCTACGCGAACCGCAGCCTGATGGAGGGCAACCCGCACAGCGTGCTTGAGGGCATGATCATTGCCTCTTACGCCATAGGGGCCCATGAGGGCTTTATCTATGTGCGTGCCGAGTATCCGCTCGCAGTCGAGTTGCTGGCCAAAGCCATTGAGGATGCACGCGCCCTGGGATTGCTCGGGAAGAACATCCTGGGCACCGGCCATAGCTTCGACCTGGAAATCAATCGGGGCGGCGGCGCGTTCGTCTGTGGCGAGTCCACGGCGCTCATGGCCTCGATTGAGGGCCGGGCTGGGGAGCCGCGCGCCAAACATGTCCATATGGTCGAGCGTGGGCTCTGGGACCGGCCAACCGTGCTTAACAACGTTGAGACGTGGTCGAATATTCCCTTGATCGTCAACCGCGGCTCACAGTGGTTCACGACCATCGGCACGGGTGACGTTTCCAAGACGCCTTGGGGCGGCAGTAAAGGCACCAAGATCTTTTCGTTGGTAGGCAAGGTCAACAACACTGGGCTGGTCGAGGTGCCGATGGGCGCCACCCTGCGCCAGATTATTTTCGACATCGGCGGCGGCATCAAAGGCGGCAAGAAGTTCAAAGGCGTGCAGACCGGTGGGCCCTCCGGCGGCATTCTGGGCGTGCAGCATCTGGATCTGCCGATTGACTACGACCAGTTGGTTGAGGTGGGCTCCATGATGGGCTCGGGCGGCATGATCGTGATGGACGAGGATAACTGCATGGTGGACTTCGCCCGCTATTTCCTCGCCTTTTTGGAAGACGAATCCTGCGGCAAGTGCACACCTTGCCGCGAGGGCATCGTGCAAATGCGCCAACTCCTGGAGCAGATCGGCGCCGGCAAGGCCACCCTGGCTCACCTGGATTTGCTTCAAGACCTGGCCGAGGTGGTCCGGGACGCCTCGCTGTGCCAGTTGGGCACGACCGCGCCCAACCCGGTCTTAACCACCCTAGCTTACTTCCGTGAGGAGTACGAGGCTCATATCAAGAACGGCAAGTGCCCCGCCGGGGTCTGTAAAGCGCTGGTCTCCTATCTCATTGACGCAGAGAAGTGCAACGGCTGCACGATGTGCGCCCGCAACTGTCCGTCCGGGGCCATCCAGGGTGACAAGAAGCAGCCGCACAAGATCGTGCTGGAGAAGTGTAGCAAGTGCGGCATCTGCTACCAGGTCTGCAAATTTGACGCGGTGGTCCGCAACTGAAGGATTGAGTATGGTAAAACTGGTAATCAACGGCAAAGAGGTCACCACCCCGAAGGTAAACACGGTGCTCGAGGTTGCCCGCGCGGCGGGGATTGACATACCGACTCTCTGCTCCCATGAATCGCTGCCGCCCTACGGCTCGTGCCGGTTCTGCATCGTCGAGGTCACCCAACGGGGCCGCACGCGAATGCAAACCTCCTGCACCCTGCCCGTGGCCGAGGGCATGGAGATCAAGACGCACTCGGAGCGGGTGATAAAGATCCGTAAGATTCTGGTCGAGCTCATGCTGGCCCGGTGCCCGGAATCGGAAGTGCTCCGCGACATGGCTCGCGAGATCGGCGTGCCGCACTGCCGTTTTGAGCGGGTACGGGGCGAGAAAAGCCCCTGCCACACCTGCCAGGCTTGCACCCTGGTCGAGCAGATGCCGATGCGTGCGCCCGACAGTATGCCGAGCACCTTTGTCGGCCGCAGCGGCTGCATTCTGTGCGGCATGTGCGTGCGACTCTGTGACGACGTGATGAAGATCGGCGCGCTCGGCTTTGAGGGCCGCGGCATGCGTCGGCGTGTCACCACTCCCTTCAGGGAACCCTCCGAGTTCTGCATCACCTGTGGCGCCTGCACTTCCATCTGTCCCACGGGCGCCATCGAACTGCTGCGGGTTCGGCCCCAGGAACCGCAGCCTATTCCTTCCGAGTTCGAGTTGGGCCTGGCCAATCGCAAGCCCATCCACCTCCCGTTCCCGCAAGCCGTGCCACGCGTCCCGATCATTGACCCCGCCACCTGCGTCAACTTCATGACCGACGGCTGCAAGGTCTGCGAAGACAATTGCCAGGTCGAGGCCATTGACCACAAGCAACAGGATAAAATTCAGGAGGTTGATGTCGGCAGCGTCATCGTCACCACTGGGTTCAAGACCTTCGACCCGAAGCGGACGCCCTATTACGGGTATGGCGTGTTTCCGAATGTCTATACCGCCCTCGAAGTGGAACGCCTGGTCAACGCCTCCGGCCCCACCGGCGGCGAGGTTGTCCTGCGCGACGGCCGGTCGCCGAAATGCATCGGCATCATCCACTGCGTCGGCTCGCGCGATAACAGGACCAACCGCTGGTGCTCACGGGTCTGCTGCATGTATTCGTTGAAGCTGGCCCACCTGCTCAAGGAGCACACCGAGGCCGAGGTTTACAACTTCTACATTGATATGCGCACGCCGGGCAAGAGCTACGACGAATTCTACGGCAAGCTGCTCGAGGAAGGCGTGCACTTCATCCGTGGCCGCGTTGGCGAGGTTACCGACTGGGCCATGACTCCGGAAGAGGAAGGCAAACTGGTGATCCGGGTCGAGGACACTCTGGCCGGTTTTGTGCGCCGTATCCCGGTGGATATGGTGGTGCTTTCGACCGGCCTGGAGCCCCAGGCGGACGCGCAGGATGTCCGGCGCCTCTTCAATATGAGCTGCGGCTCGGAGGGCTTCTTCCTGGAGCGGCATCCCAAGCTGGCCCCGGTGAACACCTTCACCGACGGTGTGTTCCTCGCCGGCGCCTGCCAGGGGCCGCGCGACATTCCCGACACCGTCGCCCAGGCCGGCGCTGCCGCTGCCGAAGCGATGGTGCTGATTGACCGAGGTTACATCGAGCAGGAGCCGAACACGGCCTACATCCTTGAGCAGGAATGCTCCGGCTGCAAGTCCTGCATCCCTCTCTGTCCCTACACGGCGATTGCCTTCGACGAAGCCAAGCAGAAGGCCGTCATCAACGAAGCGCTTTGCAAGGGCTGCGGCACGTGCGTCGCTTCCTGCCCCTCGGGCTCGATCGCCCAGCACCTCTTCGAGGACGATGAGGTATTTAGCGAGATTCGGGGCCTGCTGGCCTACTAGAAATCCGAATATCGAAACCCGAAATCCGAAACAAATCCAAATAGATAGAAAGCTAAGAATGGCGGAAACCGGCAATGCCAAGCAGTATGATCTCGAAGAGCGAACGTATGAATTCGCCCGGGATGTCCGCGGGTTGGTTAAACAGTTACCGCGCACGCTGGCCAACATCGAGGATGCCCGGCAGCTAGTGAACGCCTCCGGGTCGATCGGCGCGAATTACATCGAAGCGAATGAGGCGCTCAGCAAGAAGGACTTCGTCATGCGAATTAAGATCAGCCGCAAAGAAGCCAAAGAGAGCCGTTACTGGCTCCGGCTTGTCTTTAGCGCGAGCAAAGGAGACCTTGAAACCACCCGGGCATCCCTCATGCAGGAAGCCAGCGAACTCACCAGCATCTTCGGGGGAATCGTCCGTAAAGCGGAAGGAGCTGCATGACTTTACATCAAACAAGCACCACCGCTGCCACACCTCACGAGTTTCTAACATTGCTTCTTGGAGCTTTGGATTTGTTTCGGATTTCGGGTTTCGGATTTCGGATTTAGCATGCTGATGCTCACTTATGACTGAACCCACAACGCAAACCACCACCTCCTGGCGCCCTAGGATAGTCGCCTTCTTCTGCAACTGGTGCACCTACACGGCAGCCGATCTGGCCGGCGTGTCGCGGATGAAATACGCCGCCAACACCCGCGTCATCCGGCTCATGTGCTCAGGTCGGGTCGATCCGCAGTTCATCCTCGACGCGCTGGCCCGGGGCGCGGACGGCGTGCTCATCGGCGGCTGCCACCCCGGGGATTGCCACTATGTCGAGGGCAACTACAAGATGCTCCGCCGCTTCCAGATGTTGAAGCGGATGCTCAAAGAGCTCGGCATCGAGGAGGAACGCTTGCGGCTGGAGTGGATCTCCGCCGCTGAAGGCGAGAAGGTCAAGCGCGTGATCAACGAGATGGTCGCGCAGGTCCAGAAGCTGGGCCCGCTGGGCATCCCGCAGAAGTTCGAAGACTGGGACAAGGAAATGGAACACTTCGCCGCGCAGGTGGCCGAGAAAGATGCCGCAGCAACTTGTAGTTGCGCCAAGGCGGACCAGCCAGCTCTCACCACGGCCTGATCCTATGACCTCAACATTCATAGCCGTAGATACTCACCTCTCGTTCGCTCTTCGGGTTTCGGAGTTCGGCCTTCCTTCGGTCTTCGGCCTTCGGATTTCGGATTTCACACCCCTCCGCTTCCCCACTTTACCACGACTCCCAATCCTATGAGTGCCTCCCCCAAACCCAAAGTCGCCTTCTACTGGTGTGCCTCGTGCGGAGGCTGCGAAGAAACGGTCGTCGATCTGGCCGAAGACATCCTCGGCGTCGTCGCGGCGGTGGATATTGTCCTTTGGCCCGTGGCGATGGACTTCAAATACAAGAGCATCGAGGCGATGCCTGACAAGTCCATCACCGCCACCCTCCTCAACGGCGCCATCCGGTCGTCCGAGCAGGAGGAAATGGCCCACCTGATGCGCCGCAAGAGCCAGTTCCTGATCGCCTACGGGTCCTGCGCCGTGAGCGGTGGCATTCCCAGCCTGGCCAACCAGTTCCCGCGCGAGCAAATCCTCAAGTTCAACTACGAGGACGCGCCGACGCTGGGCAACGGTGGGCCAAAGACGCGTCCCCAATTGACCTTTACCGAGGCCGGCCGCACCGTCAACCTGCCCACGCTCCACAATGTTGTCCGCTCGCTGGACCAGGTGGTGGAGGTGGATTACTACGTGCCGGGCTGCCCGCCGACTCCAAACATCACCAAGGTCGCCATTACCGCACTGCTGGAAGGCAAACTGCCACCCAAAGGCTCTGTCCTCGCGCCCGACATCGCCCTGTGCGACGAATGTCCGCGCAAGAAGACCAAACCCACGAACGTCAGCTTCACCGAATTCAAGCGCCCGCACCAATTGTTGGCTGACCCGGAACTCTGCTTCCTGGCGCAAGGCGTGGTCTGCATGGGACCAGCAACCCGCAGCGGTTGCGGCTCCCAGTGCACGGCCGGCAACATGCCGTGCACCGGTTGCT
>Ga0187877_1003205_pt1 | contig 13568 bp, 9 predicted proteins | sample June2016WEW_17_1_3_FD_132430 | JGI IMG/M metagenome (GOLD analysis project Ga0187877, IMG submission 132430) | Peatland microbial communities from SPRUCE experiment site at the Marcell Experimental Forest, Minnesota, USA - June2016WEW_17_100 | ecosystem: Environmental > Terrestrial > Soil >... | reverse complement strand
GCGCTTTGGAGTTAAGTCCTTTATTTTCAGTAAGGCCTTGCCACCTGCCTCTGCCAAATTGCGGATGATCACGTCAACAGCCCTCATTTCAATGGACTACAGAGGGTTTTGAAATAGCTTCTAACAATATTTCCTTGAAAATTGACCACCGCTGGAGCGACAAGAGCAGCCTTTTTGGCGAATGGCTTTTCAATCCGGGCAAATACAACAACTACCGCACCCCCTGGACGGGGCCTACGACGCCATTTGATTCGGTGGGGTGGGGATCTGTGTATCCCGTCAGCTTCGCCAACCAGATTATTGCCTTGGGCCACACGTACGTTTTCAGCCCGACTCTCGTCAATGAGTTTCGTGCCAGCTTCAGCCGCCAATTCCTGAGCACAAATCCGAGCGCGCCCTATCCCGACAGCGTGACCGGTTGGCCAGCGGTGAAACAGGAACTGGCTCCGCTGCAAATCCCGGTAGACTCCTTTTTCCAAGTCCCCAATTGGAGCATGTCCACGCCCGGCGGTGGCAGCTTGAGTTTCGGCCCCACGGGCTGGCTGAACATGATCCAGACGGCCGAGGCTTACACGATTCTGGACAATGTCACGAAGATCATCGGCAAGCATACCTTAAAGACAGGGTTCGTCTATCGCCTGGATCACAACGCTTACGACAGCGGTTTTCCCACGGGCTTCTATTTCAGCGGTGGCTTCGTGCAAGACCCGAACACAGGACTGGGAGCTAACGGCCTTGAGCAGTTCATGATGGGCGGAGTGGAGGCCAACGGGACCAACTCCTATGCCGGCATCATGTGGCAGCCCTACTCGCGCTTCCGCTACTATGGGTTTTATGCCCAGGACGACTTCCACATCGCGCCCCGATTCACGTTGAACCTGGGCCTCCGCTACGACATCTTCGGTTTCCTGAAAACCCGCCAGGAGCCGCTTTCCAACTTCTGCCTCGGTTGCGACAATCCCGTAACTGGGCTGAAGGGCAAGATGATTTATGTGGGTGATCCGGAATGGCCGGGGCACGGCCAGGACTTGTATCCTCCACACTATAACGACATTGCTCCCCGGGTCAATTTCTCCTGGGCGCCGTTTGCCAATCGCAAGACCGTCGTCCGCGGCGGATATGACATCTTCTACAGCAACGCGTTCGAGGGCATCAACCAGCCGGGACAATCCGCCGCCAACGCGCCGGGATGGAACCAGGAGTACGACTGGACGGGCAGCTTTTACCCGGACCAGTGCCAGCCCTTCTCGGGCCAATGTGTTGCTTTCCCTTTGAACGACACGAGCGTCGATAAGCGGACCCTGAACGGGGAGCCCACCACCCACCCGGCACAAAACCGCGATTCGCTGATCGGCATAGGGCTTATACAGCTCTTCCCTCCCGTATCGCATGATCCCATGGTGCAGTCGTGGAACCTCCAGGTCCAACACGAATTTCCGGGCAATATGCAGTTGACAGTGGGTTACATCGGCAACCACGGGACCCACCTGTACGGTCGACATTTCCCCTATAACTACGTCCACACTGCCGACCTGCTGAAGTACCAGACGTCGATCAATGCCGACGTTCCCATTACCCAGGTGTATTCGGGCAAGACCGCCGACGCGCTGCAACAGGTCTACGGGACCACGACGCTTCCCCGATACGTTTTGTTGCAGCAATACCCCTTCTATGGCGCGACTGCGCCGAGCATGCAATCGTTCTATAGCTTCATGGGCACGAGTGTGTACGATGCCTTGAACGTCAGCTTACAGAAGCGGACTTCGCATGGCTTGGATTTCCTCATTGCCTACACCAACTCGAAGCAAATCACCAATCCGCTCACGGACTCGATGGCGGGGAATTTAGTGGACCCCATCCATTACGGAAAGTCCGGCAACATCGGTGGGCGAGCGGGCACCTTGCGGCTCTATAGCCGGTTCCAGAACCCGGACAACTTCAGAGTTGACCGGGCCGTCGCGCCGAATGACATCCCACAAATCCTTAACCTCAGCGCGAGCTATGCACTCCCCTTCGGAACCGGCAAAGCGTTTCTGAACCAGAAAGGGATCGTGAACGGCGTCTTGGGCGGGTGGCGGTTGAGCGGCAACTTCAATGCCGAGAGTGGCACGCCGCTCGCGATCGACGGTCCCTGTGATGAGCTTCAGAATGCGATAGGCAACTTTGGGACTGGCATGTGTAGCCCGGACCTCATCGGCAATCCGAAGTTTTCAGGGTCTCGAAGTCGCACGCAGCAGATTGCCGATTGGATTAACCCTGCCGCTTTCCAGCCCTCTTTTGGAGGAGACCAAAACTTCTGGGCCGACTACGATCCAAACGATCCCCGCGCGTGGCAGTTCGGAACGGCCGGACCCCTGTTTCCGCAGATCCGTGCCCCGGGGTTTTGGAATTTGGATACGGGCTTGTTCAAAGACTTCCATCTACGTGAGGACAAGTACTTCGAGTTCCGGTGGGAGGCGTTTAACGCGCTAAACCACCAGAACCTCGGTCTCCCCCACGAGGGGTTCTGCTTGTCACCCCTGCCGGATGGGAGCACGGACAAAGTACATCGTTCCGGATGCTCGTTCGGAAGAATCACGAATATTCAGACCGATCCGAGGTCGATGCAGTTCTCGCTGAAATTCTTCTGGTAGGGGAGTGGCTCCACGAACCGGCAGGCAGGACCTCTCGTGGAGCTGATCGACTCAGGAGGCGGGGCCAAGCGCAGGCTGCGGCTCCGCCCTCTGCCGTTCGACTCGGCCGCTCTCCAGCCCACCAATGCAGGAAGGCGCGCGAATGAAGTTTTCTTGGGTTTGGCTGCTGGGGCTCTCTCTCAGCGCTATCGGGACAAGTGGGCAGGCACCGGAGGCTGGCTGGGGATTCAGGCCCTATCGAGCACTCGTCGTCGTGGAGCAGTGGAGCGATCCCGCCAGTGTCCTGGTCGACCACGAAAAGGATGACTTCCAGCCCGTCGCCGCGCTGTTGAAAGCCTGGTCAATTCCCTTCGATATTCTCCGGCTCGATCAACAACACCTCGACGCTTCGCATTTGTTTGACCGTTCCGGAAAGGTCCGCTACGGCGTGGTCGTCTGGCTGGCTGACGCCTCCTCCTATGAGGGTCAGAACCTCGCGTCGCTGGAGGAAGCTGCGCACGCGGGGACGAGCCTTCTGGTAGTCACGTCCAGGTTCCTCGATCCCGCGCTCGAGCGCTTGCTCGGGTTGAAGTTCAAGGCAGCTTATCGGGCCCCAGATCCGCTCCGCGTCACCCAGCCCCACTTCATCACGCGCGAGCTGGCGGCTCTGAAGATGGATCCGCTGGACGTTGCCGACGAATCCTGGACTGGTCTTTGGGTGGAGCCGAGGGGTGCGGAAGTCCTGATCTCCCAGGGACAACATCCCCTCCTGGCGGTGAATCGGCTGGAGAATGACGTTTCTGGCGTCTGGATCGGAGCACCCCGCTCGGCGGATGTGCGTGACGCTGCCTATTGGCGAGGCCTTTTTTTCCGAGCGCTGGTGTGGAGCCTGGGATACGTCGTGCAGCCCAATGTGGACTACTCGCACCGCATTGAGATTGAGATGGACGACTGGGGAACGTCGGACAAGGGCTTCTTGTCTTACTGGCGATATCTCGAGCCCGGCGAGGAGACTCTGCGCCAACATTTGATCGCGCCGCTTCAAAAGTGGCATGCGGTGGTGTCTGCCAACGTCATTACTGGGTACGTGGACCGAAAGACGAAACGGATCCTCTCCCCCTGGGTTCAGGAATTTACGGACTTGTATGGTCTGCACCAGAACTACGCCTCTACGCAAAGAGGCTTGAAAGCTGCGGTTGCCGCCGGCGTCCTGGAGATTCAGAGCCACGGCTGGACCCACATGCTGCCCGACTTGGATTCCCCTCCCGGCCCCTGGTGGACGGCTGACTTGGCCGGCGAAGCGTCCGCGGGCGGCTGGTACAAGGAGTTCGGCGACGAGCGGCGTGGACTCGAAATTCCTGCTATCGTCCAACTTCTTCATATGCAGCGCTCATTTGAGTACTTGGAAGCGGACTTCGGCCAACGCCCGCTGGAATTGAGGCCGGGTGGGGGCGCCTGGTCCAAATCCTATGCCAACCACACGGGCCTCCTCGCGGCTAAGGCGGGGTTCGGGATCTTCCACGCGGAGCCATATTTCTATTATTACCTGGATCATGACCTGGTCTTGGATATGACGGGGATTGCGGCGCAAACGGGGACCGGCTACGATCGTCCCCTGCATGCCGAACTCTGGCCGCCTCATCCGGATGGTCCCCTCATGATCGTCTTTCACGATCGGGATATCGCCCTTCAGCCGGACTTCATCGAACGGCTTCTTGCTGCCCTGCCTGCGGGTTATGAAACTGTCAGTACGAACCAGTACGTTGGCTTTCTTCACGCCCGCATTGAATCCGCCGCGAACGACGGGTGGCAGCTCAAATTCCTCTTTGATGAGCCCTACTGCGCTTACTTCGGCAGCCATCCCTCGTCGTGGCGGGTGTGGCTTTCCGATCCCATTCGGGAGAAGTTGAGGTTCCTCCAGAGGTTGGTGATCACCGTGGACGGCAAGACCCTTAGCACGGTAAACGCCTCGGACTTGCCTCACGAAAACCTGACGATTGATATTCCCGCGGGGTTGGGTGAGCATATCTGGAGGTTAAGTCGAGCGCCCTAGCGACGTTGTTTCGGCCCAGGGTTCGAGCCACCGCCCGGCGCGGGCTTTCGGCTACGGCCCCCAACGTGGAGAAAGGAGTTCCAGTCATGGCGACCGACCTCTCAAGCGCCGGTGCGGAAAAAGAAAGACCGGCGGCGGTGGGCGAGTTGCCCGGGAAAGCGTCTCCAACCTCCTCGCCCGGGGAAGGGCGGCTCTTGTCGCTTGATACCTTCCGCGGGTTCATTATGTTTTGGATTATCGGCGGCGAGGCGCTGGCGGTGGGGCTGCGGGCTCTCAGGCCCAACGCGTTGTTGAATGCTCTCGTCTACGAACTCGATCACACCCCCTGGGTGGGGCTGCGATTCTACGACTGCATCTGGCCCTCCTTCATGCTGATGGTGGGCGTTTCGGTGCCGCTTTCTTTCGCCAAGCGCTCGCGCACCCAGACCTATCCCCAAATGCTCGGACATGCAGTGAAGCGCTTTGCCGTCCTCTTCCTGCTGGGCTCGGTACGGCAATCGATCAATCGCGGCGCACCGTACTGGGTGGAACTCAGCAGCGCCTTGCAGCCCATCGCCATCGCCTCCCTCGTGGCTTTCTTGTTGGTGCGGAAGTCGCAGCGGATTCAAGCGGCGGTGGGCGGCTTGATTCTTGCGGTCTACGCCCTCATCCTGGCATTCGTTTCTGCTCCAGGTGTTCCGGCGGGCAGCTACCAGCCGGCGGTCAACCTCGTGAGGCACATTGACCTCATGGTCCTGGGTAGAACCTACCCCGTGACCGATCCGTGGGGAACCGTCTTGTGCACACTGCCGACCATCTCGACGACAATTCTCGGCATGCTCATCGGCGAATGGCTGATGAGCGCACGGTCGAAAGAGAGCAAGGTGAAGATGATTGCCGCCGCGGGCTTCCTCTGCCTCGCCGCCGGCTACGGGTTGAGCCCCATTGTGCCGGTGATCATGAAGATCTGGACAACTTCCTACGGTCTGGTGTCGGCGGGATGGGCCTGCCTTATGTTTTTGCTCTTCTACTGGGCCATCGACTTTCGTGGCCACCGGAAATGGTCCCTGCCCTTTGTCGTGATCGGGAGCAACGCGGTTTTCATTTACATGTTCGCCAGTATTGTGCCCTTGCATGACTGGGTGAGCATCTTTACGCGCGGCATGGTGGGAACCTCGGGGCATCTGGAGCTTCTCCTCCGGGCCGTCGTGGTTCTGGCTGTCGAGTGGGTGATGCTGTTCTGGATGTATAGAAACAAGATCCTGATCAAGGCTTGAGCAAATGGGATCCTGACTCTCGATTTTTCGGCCTCCCTCAGAGGCCGCCACGGCTGCGTCAGCCACTGCTCGCCAAGAAGCTGTGAAATAATCCCTGGACGGGCAAAAGCATTTCACGCAAAGCCGCAAAGTCGCAGAGGGCGCAAAGAGAACAAAGCAGTTATTCTTTGCGAGTCTTTGCGCCTTGGCGTCTTTGCGTGAGATTGTTTGTTTTTTCACAGCTTCCAAGCCTCGTCTGCGTTCTCCCGCCGAACCCGATTCAACGCGCGGCGAAATGTGGTAGTGGTGTCATTTGCGAGAACCGGGCGCTCCGAGTCGCAGTCATTCGAATGCGATCCTATTCCAAATGACATCCGTACCCGATATGGCGGCGCCTCGACTTTCGAGAATAGCGCAAGCAGCGAGCCAAGTGGCATAGCGCGCTAAGCTCATTTCCTTCCGGCAACATGCTGGTTTCGCCCCGAATCACCGCGCAATTTGTGCATTTTCGGTCAAGAAACCCGATCGATTGTCGTCCATTATCGCGAAATTTGTGAATTGTCGGCCAAAAAGCCCGATCAATTATCGGGCATTGTGTCACTCGCCACTTTGTTTTCATACACATAGTCGGGTCGATCTTCATTTTTAACATCTTTATGGGTCAGCGCCCCGTTTCGGACCCTGAAAAGGACATTAGTGAGCCGCCACAATTGGCGCAGGCTGGAATCCTCCATCCTTTTGGAACTGACAGCTTACGGCCGACAGCTGACAGCAAGCACCTAGCCCCAGTCCCCAATCCCGAGCCCCGAATCCCGCCCCCAGCGCGGCCAAGTTCTTCTCAGTCATTTCTGGTTTGTGGACTAAAGACATGGAAACCTCCAGGAGCAAAAACGCGTCCAGAAGTCAGGAGCCAGAAGTCAGCGTTCTGCCTACTGCCCACTGCCTTCTGCCTACTGTTCTATGGGTTGCGCCGACCCGTTGTATAGGTCGCGGCCTTTCAAGTCAGCCAGCGGGCGCTGGCCTAAGGGGTTAGTGTACATACGGTCATTACCGTTGTCAAGGATAAAATGAGGGTACACACTCCCGCGAGTAGCGCAGGACTCCGGCGCTTGCTAATTCCCCTCCTGGATCAGGAGGGGGCCAGGGGGTGGTCAACTTGGCTGTGGTGTTGCGCCAGCCCGCTACGTGGCTGCCCGCTGTTCCCTTGCCTGCCCGCCCCGTTCATATGTGCGCCAGCCGGCCCGGCCTTGAAATTTCTGTTGCCGTGTTGATAATCAGTGAGCGATAGTTGTCCAGAGAAACGGAATGCCGCCCTTAAGCTACCGCCAACACGAAACCAGTTTCTGCGCTGATGTCTCGAAGTGGTCCGACAAAATCTTTGAAACTCATCCCGAGCTGCCCTTTGGTTCGTCTGAAATCGAACGGTTTGGACGCGGCAGCCTGAAGAGGCAAGACTTTCGTGTTTACGAACGAAAAGAGGGAGGGCGCGGGAGATTAGCGCTTTGCGGGGAGGTGAAACTTCCAGGCGCATCCCAGGGAAGTTCCCCATTCGGTTTGGCGCTGATGCAAGATGCCTTTGACAAAGCCACGCGGGAGAACTGCCAATACTTCTTCACCTGGAACGTCGAGCACCTTGCCCTCTTCGACCGTTCACGGTGGGACGCAGACTCGATGCACGAGCGTTGCGTCGGCGAGTGGAAGCTCGGGGCTGAACTCAATAAGCCCGAAGAGGTCACCAGGCCAGAGGTCAAGGCTAAGCTCCAGGACGATTTTCTCCCCCGTTTCTTTGCCGACTTTGCCGACATCTATTCGGGGCGCAAGCGAGACCTCGGCCAGCTACCCTCGGACTTTTACGTTTCGGTTCTGGAAAGCCACCTCGCTGGACCTTCGGGTCCGGTCCGGGAACTTCGCGATTACCTCGAATCGGAATCAAAACGCACCCCTGTATTCAAAGCCCGTTTGCGTTCCTGGATGGCCGAAGAGCAGCAATGGAACGTTGACCCCAACGACCCCGTTTCCTGGCGGGAAGCCATTGACCGCGCTGCTCGCAGCATGGCTTACGTATTGAGTAATCGTATCCTCTTCTACCAAGCTGTTCGACTGCGGAACCAACTACCGGAATTAAAACTCCCACGGACGGCAAAGACCGCGGACAAAGCCTTCCAATACCTGCGAGAGAGCTTTGAGGAAGCTGTCCACGTCACGGGCGACTACGAACCGGTCTTTTTCCCGGAAGCCAAGGAGTGGGCCGCCGTTATCGCGCTATCCGGGTCAAACTCCATCGAGGCATGGAGCAACTTCATCCGCGCCGTGGATCGCTTCAACTTTAAGGAAATTCCGACCGACATCCTTGGGCATACTTTCCAAAAGCTCATCAGCCCCGAAGAGCGCCACAAATTCGGCCAGCACTATACGGACGAAGACATCGTGGACGTCATCAACGCCTTCTGCATCCGAAAGGCGGATGCCGCTGTCCTTGATCCGGCGTGCGGCAGCGGAACATTTCTAGTTCGTGCCTATTACCGCAAGCTCTATCTCGATAAGCGCTTGAGTAACCAGGAATTGCTTGCGGGCCTTTTCGGATGCGACATCAACATTTTCCCTGCCCACCTTGCGACCTTGAATCTGGCAGCCCGCTTCATTGCCAATGAAGAGAACTATCCGCGCATTGTGCGCAAGAACTTCTTTACCGTAGCGCCCGGAAAAACGTTTTGCGAGATTCCCGCAGTATTTCGGGACCGCCAGGGAAAGCGTGAGATTGAGAAGATTCCCTTGTCGGTGCTGGATGCGGTAGTTGGCAACCCGCCTTACGTTCGGCACGAGCATATCCCGAAGGCGTCAGATAAGGGCGCCATCTACGACCAGACGAAGGAAAACCTTTATGAAACGGTTGAGCGGGCGTGGCCGCGAATCCAACTTTCCGGGCAGAGTGACCTGCATGTCTACTTCTGGCCCGTGGCCTGTCAGTTCCTTGCGGAGGACGGCTGGTTCGGTTTTCTGACCTCATCCAGTTGGCTCGACGTGCGCTATGGCTTCCCACTCCAGCGCTGGGTGCTGCTCAACTTTCGGCTCGTGGCAATCATCGAGAGCGTGGACGAGCCGTGGTTTGAGGATGCGCGCGTCAAAACGGCCGTCACGATCCTCCAGCGCTGCACAGATGGCGAGAAGCGCAATGAAAACCTCGTCCGGTTTGTGCGCCTCAAGCGACCGCTGGCGGAAATCTTGGGCGAGCGGGAGGACGAAGCCCAGCGGCAGGAGGCGGCGGAGAGGTTCCGGGACCTGATCCTGAAGGCCAAATCGGACCGTTCGAATGACCAACTTCGGATCATGGTCAAGCGGCAAGAGGACCTGTGGCAGGAAGGGCTTTCCATCGCGGAAATGTTCGCCAAGCACAAGGGGATTGAGGTTGCCGTGGCGGATAACGACGCCGAGGAGGAGGCCGAGGAAAATCACGAAGAAACCGAACCCACAACCACTGAAGACCTCACTTTGGGCAAACGGGTTGGGGACTATGGCGGAGGCAAGTGGGGGCGGTACCTGCGCGCGCCCGACTTCTATTTTGAGATTATGCGGGAATTCGGGAACCGGTTCACCAGGTTAGGCGAAGTCGCAACAATCAAGCGCGGAATCACGAGCGGTTGCGACGCTTTCTTCATGCCCCGAGATGTGTCAGCGGAACTCTTGGAAAAGCACCAAAGCAGGTTAGAGTGGCGGGTGCTTCCGTTGATGCGGCGTTGCGAGCGCGAAGAGGTGGAAAGCGGAAAGGTGGTCATCATCCAGTGCGGTGACAAAACGCTGCACCCGATAGAGGCAAAGTATGTCAAGGCGGAAGTCCACAGCCTCATGCAAGTGGATCGCCCCGTGGTCTCGCCTGAGCAACTCGACCGGGTAGTCCTGTGGGTCAATAAGGATTTGAAAGACATCAAGGGGACTTACGCCTGGCATTACATCAACTGGGGGGCCAAGCAGACCTTCGCGTCCACGAAGTCGAAGGCTGTCCCTGTACCGATGCGAGCCACGGTCGCAGGCCGCGACCCATGGTACGACTTGACCGGACTGGAACCTGGCATAGGCTTTTGGCCGAAGTCGCAGCAGTACCGGCACATCATTCCGGCGAACTCGTTTAACCTAAACTGCAATTGCAATCTGTACGACCTGCACTCCTTGATGGGCAGCCAACTCGCTACGCGGGCCGTCATGCCCGTCTTGAACTCGACTCTGGTGGCGTTGTTAAAGACCTTCTATGGTCGCTATGCCGGAACAGAAGGGAATCTGAAGACGGAGATTGTCGATGTGGTGCTCATCGATATTCCCGACCCGCGCAATGTCAATAAGGGTTTGTTAGCGAAGATGGAGTCGGCGATTGAGTCAATGCAAAAGCGGAAGGTCACGCACTTAGTCGAAGAGGCTTTCATGGACTGCCACACCGCCGATGAAGTCCGCGAGGCCGCCAAACTCCCGCTTGGTCTGCCTGTCGAACTGCAACAGGCAGATCGCAGGGAACTAGACGATGCAGTTTTCGAGCTCTTGGGTGTTCAAGATCGCCGCCGCCGTGAGGAACTGATTGACCGTCTGTACCGCGAGGTGGCGTTCCACTTCCGCTCCATCCGTATCGTGGAAGTCCAAAAGATGGAGCAACGCCGACATGGCGGCGGCAAAGACAACGTTTCCCAAATAGAACTCGCGCTGGACGCCTGGAACCACCTGGACCCCGAGTTCCAAAATCCGCTTTCAACGTGGATCGAGGGCGAAAATGGGTAAATCAAAAACCGTGGAGTTACCGGAGGGAGAGGTCAGGCTTCCGCGTGCGGAAAACATGTTCGAAGCAACCACGATTTATTTCGGCAAGAATCCTGCCGTGAGCCTTGTGTGCGACAGCCGAGCAGAGGCCGAACTACTGGTTGCGATTGCACAAGAGGGTCTACGCGGCCCCATTTCCGTTCCCACAACGGAGGAAGGATGCCGCATCCTTTGCCAATCCCTCGAAAACCGCCTCTCCAGCGCCAGGGCCAAGTTTGAGGAATTAGCAAAGGAGCGCGCCGGAAGCGACAAGTTGCGGGAGCAAGTTACAGAACTTCTTCACCGCTGGTTCATCCACGGTCGTCCCACATAATCTGCGCAGTGGGCCAAGCGGGCACGGTCAGCGCCTTCCTGGCCGTGGGTTCGTGGCTTTGGGTAAAGGGGCACAGTCAATCAGAATACGATTGACCGTGCCCCCGGTTTGCAACGCCCGCGACCAGCGTAAGCGGGTAGCGTGGAGTTATCCCGTCCCGGCGGGATTACTCCGCGGCTTTCGTTCTGCCGCCTTCATCAGGATCTCGACGTCGCCATGTTAAGAACCGCAGAGTAAGGCAAAGTGCGCCTAACTCTGCGCTACCCGCTTGAGCCCTAGCACGAGGTAGCCGGCTGGCGCAGACGCTTACAAGGAAGCGTAGCGCGGACCTCTGCGGTGTGAGGTCCCCGGCTTTTCGAACTCGCCAGCGCTCGCCAGTTCGGTTCACTATTGCCTCCGCACGGCATCCCGCGTGGATTGATCGTATGTCCGGGTTGGGGCGTCGGTTCCTTTATGACCGCGACATTTTGGACTTTGAGGATGCGGTTCTCGGCTGCCCGATATTCGTTCCTCAGCAAGAGTTCCTGGTCAACCGTCCCCGTGATATACGCCAGCATACGAGCCCAGGTCATTTGGATCCTCCCAGTCCCCGTGGAGTGATTAAGTCGCGATTGTAGGTTCTATTGGAGTTTTGGAGTAAGCACTGGAGAAGTAAAGTCTGGAACGTAAGCTACGATACTTCAATGCGTTCGAGTCTTTTGATCATACGGGATTGATGCTTGGTGTCTGTTCGTTGCCAAGGCCAGACTCCGGCGATCTGGACAAGCATCTGAGTCCAAACGAGTTAAATAGTCATTGGTGCAGAATACTACATTCTGCACCAATGCATAAGCTGCTGAAAACAAAGGTTGGTATGCGGAAGGGGGGATTCGAACCCCCACGCTCTTGCGAGCGTCAGCCCCTCAAGCTGGTGCGTCTGCCAGTTCCGCCACTTCCGCACTTGGAGGGCTTGATAGAAGCTGTCAGCGTTCAGCGATCAGCCGTCAGCTAAGGCGTCGTCATGGCCGAGCGCTGATTCCTGAACAAACCAGTGGGCGCTAACCCATCAGCCCTCAGCGTGAATCGTCGCGGTCCTTGCTGAGTGCTGAAAGCTGACCGCTGAATGCTGCCTTTCCTACTTCCTGCCGGGTGCGGGAACCGCGGGCGCGGACTTGGCGGGCGCGCCTTCCAACAACGATCCACTGCCCTGGCTCGAGGCGTGCACGGCCAGGGTAATCGACGTCGCTATAAAAAGCGCTCCCAACACCCAGGTGATCTTGGCCAGCAGGGTGACCGAGCCGCGCGGACCGAAGGCCGCTTGGCTGGTTCCTCCGAAGGCCGCAGTGATATCCACATTCTCGCCGCCCTGCAGGAGCACGGCTCCGATCAGCAGGGCGCAGACGAGAACGTGCAGGACTTGGACCAGAGTAATCATGCCGCTCCTTACCGGCCCGCGGCGCTCAGGCTCGCGGGTAATTCACGAGAGCGGTAAACGAATCCACTTTCAGGCTCGCCCCGCCCACCAGCGCGCCGTCAATTCCCTCCTGGGACATCAGCCCGCCGACGTTATCGGGCTTGACGCTGCCACCATAAAGGATGCGCACGGCGTTTGCTTCATTTTCTCCGAACTTCTTTCGAGCCAGGTCGCGCAAGACGCGGTGACTTTCCGCCGCCATCTCCGGTGTCGCGGTGCGCCCCGTGCCAATCGCCCAAACCGGCTCGTAAGCTATCATGATACGGGAAAATTCGGAGGGGGTCAATCCGGCAAGGCTGCCCTCGAACTGAGTTTGCAGGACTTCCCCGGTGCGGCCGGACTCGCGCTCCGCCAGCGTTTCGCCTACGCACACGATGGGCGTGAGGCCCGCGGCTAGCGCCGCCTTGAGCTTGCGGTTCACCTGCTCGTCGGTCTCGCCATGGTCGTGACGGCGCTCCGAGTGGCCAATGATGACGTGCGTCGCGCCAGCATCCCGCAGCATGGCCGTGGAAATGTCTCCGGTGTGCGCGCCTTCCTTGTCCCAGTGGAGGTCCTGCGCGCCCACAGCGACCTTGCTGCCCTTCGCAGCTTGAGCCGCCGCCGCTAGCGCCGTGAAAGGCGGCGCTACGACCACTTCACAGTGCCCGGCTTTCGCCGCCACCGGCTTGATCTTCTCGATGAAATCCACCGCTTCCGCGATGGTCTTGTACATTTTCCAGTTACCAGCAATGACCGGTATTCGCATGTTTCCCATCCTTAGTTAGAAGTAGGCAGTCGGCAGTAAGCAGTAGGCAGCCGGAAGCAGGCAGTAAGCACTAAGCACTAGGCAGTAGGCACTAGGCAGCCGGACGAATGCTGGGCGGAATGATTGCGAAACCCGGCAGCTTTACGCCGGCTTCGCAGCGTCCCCATGATGCCTCCTCGTTGGTTTCTGCCTACTGCCTAGTGCCGGCTGCCTAGTGCTTACTGCCTACTTCTCCGTCAGCGCGGCGACGCCGGGAAGGGTGAGGCCGGAGAGGAACTCGAGCGAAGCCCCGCCGCCGGTCGAGATGTGCGAGATCTTCGCTTCCACGCCCGCCCTCTTCACGGCGGCGACGGAGTC
>Ga0187877_1003186_pt1 | contig 13607 bp, 10 predicted proteins | sample June2016WEW_17_1_3_FD_132430 | JGI IMG/M metagenome (GOLD analysis project Ga0187877, IMG submission 132430) | Peatland microbial communities from SPRUCE experiment site at the Marcell Experimental Forest, Minnesota, USA - June2016WEW_17_100 | ecosystem: Environmental > Terrestrial > Soil >... | reverse complement strand
TTCCCGCAAGATTGAAGACCGAAACCGAGCCTTTGCAAGCGATGGCTCTTACCGGGTCCACCTTGACCTCGGTTCCACGGCCCGCCCGACCGGTGACATCGCCCGGTTTGGGCCGGCCGCCGCCCCAATTGCTAACGTGAGCCTTGTGGCCCACGAGCACCACGTCGTACGGCGCGACGCCAACCCCGAAGTCCCGCGAGACTTTGCCAGACACAGAATCCACTTCGAGCAACCGGTTGGACAGATTCCCGCAGACCTAAAGCCGCGTGCCGTCTGGGGAAAGCGCCAATCCGGCGGGAATCTCCTCCTTGCGCCGCGGCGCATTGGCCAGCGGCAGCGTCAGGGAGTGAGAAGGCTTCACCCTGTCGTCCGCTTCAACGGTGAAGACCTTGATGCTGCCATTGACGTTGCTCAGGTAGCGCCGCCGTCCGTCGCGCGAGAAGACGAGGCCAGTGTAGCTTGCCTGGCCTTTGGCGTCGGGCCGGAGAATGTTCGGCGAAGTAACTTCGGGTTGCGGTCCATTTTGCTTTTCGGAAGGCAAGGCGACTCTCTGCCTGATGGCACCCGTCGCGGGGTCGAGGAGGACGACTTCGCTGGTCTTGCCTGAAACGGCGAGCAGCCGGCCGGCCGGCGACAAGGCGAGGGCTTGAGCGCGCAGGCCGGCCAGGTCCACCTGCCGGCTGAAGGGCGTGACGATTTGATTAACTGGCGTGACCAGGCGGTTGGTGCCGGATCGTCCGACTGGCTCAGCGGTCGAGCCCTGCAACGCGGCTCCGGCAGGGGACGCTAAGACCAAGAAGAAAGTCGGAACGGCAATGCCGAGGCGAAGGGCTGGGTTTGATTTCTTAGGTTGGAGAGAAGTCCGCAACAACCGAGTGAGCCAACGAGGCCACTGGACGCAAAGTGAGTTCGGGAGCCGTTCGACATCATGGGCTCCGCTTCCTGGAGATAGCACACTGCTGGCGAAACGCTTGAACCGCCCGGCGCGCTTGGCGGAGTTGGTCGTCGCTGAGGCGAGACGCGATGGCAGCGCGCGCGTGAAGGGTGTCGGGCACGCCGCCCGCATTGGCCAGCCTCGTACATCGAGCCGAGGTCATACAGCGCCGCAAGGTGTTGCTGGGCGACCGCTTTCATGAACCATGACAGAGCATCGCTGAAGTTTGGCCCGACCCCCCGTCCGACTTGGTAAAGCGTAGCCAGGTGATACTGGGCTTCGGCGCTTCCGGATTTGGCGGCCTTGCGCAGCCACTCCGCCGCCTGGCGCTTGTCTTGGTGGGTGTCCTTGGCCCTGCAAGCACCAAACACCCATCTGCAGTTGCGCCACCGTATCCCCAGCCGAAGCACGGACATTGGTCTGCGCATCCAGAGCAGGGTCGAGAGTCACCGGAGCATTGGAGTTCGCTGAAGGACTACCCCCCGGGACGGATGGCGTAGAAAGCCACTCCGGCGGCAACCGCCGCGGCAATTGCGGCGAGAACGGCAATACGAAGCCACTGCTTGGTTTTCAAATCTGCGAAGAGTCTGGCCGAGGAGTTGGCGGACAATCCAGAGAAAGCACCGCGCGCGGACCAGTATTCACCGATTTGCCAACGAACCGCAATTTATGTCACGAAAATGTAACACTAATACCACGAAGATGTAACTCAATCGTTGGTTGCGGCAGAGCCTTTCCCTCTTAAGTTATGGCATCATTACGAAATTGAACAGCGCAAATTACATATTCAGGCTGAGCGTCGTCAACCGTCCGGCCGCGCAGGCTCGACCAGCGCGGCCCGGCCGGGCGGCATTCACGTTGATCGAACTTTTGGTGGTCATTGCCATTATTGCCATTCTGGCGGCGCTGCTGCTGCCGGCGCTGACCAAGGCAAAGGAGCAGGCCAAAGCCACCCAATGCCGGTCCAACCTGAAGCAAATTGGCTTGGCGGGAACCCTGTACGCGCACGACTCCAATGACAGCTATTTTTATCTGAGGGATTCAGGCGGGCCCTACATTCCCAACGACGGACAGTGGACAGCCAACCCGCGTTCGGATGTTCTTCTGGCTCCGACGGATGGGTACGCTTACTGGGCCCTTGGCTACCTGGATTACTATGCGAAAAACCGCCGTATTTTCCACTGTCCAGACTGCATTCACTGCGATGAATGGCACGACGGCGGCCGGTATTACCCAGTGGATTTTTGGCAGAACTCCCAATATGGAATGTGCCAGTTTCTGCTCACGGCTTTTGACTCTTCGGTCGAACCTGCCTTAAAGAAGGTCAGCAGCTATCAACGGCCGTCGCAGATGATTTTCGTCCAGGATTCGGCGGAGCAGAAGAATGAGGGTCCAGATGACACCATCGGCCTGTTCCCAGGCAGTGGTTCGATCCTGACCCAGTGGGTTGGGTCACCGCCGCCTTTGGGGGGCCTTTCGACTCTCTACAACGGTTACGATTTCACCTGGGAATGGTATCGCCATAACAAGCGGTGTCAGACTTCCTGGGTGGATGGGCACGTGTCCGGCATCAAGTTTAGAGGCCTAAAGGTCGGTATTGATTATCGCTATTACACGGGGGTAATCCCCCTGAATCCGGTGGAATAGAACGGCTCTCCGAATTTGGTTATGTTGAAACCGCTCAACGCCACAAGAACTGCGCTCGCGCTGCTGCTGCTCGTGATTACCGGTTTGGGCTGCCGGAAGAACACTCCCCCGCCAGTCCCGCTGCAGGTCAATGAATTTGCCAGCACGTTCAACCCGGCGTTCGCCAGAGCCAAAGCCGAGACCAAAGACCTTGCGGCCCAGATTGTGATGGCAGTCCAAGCTCAGGATTATTCAACGGCATTTGCCCAACTGCAAATCCTCACCGCAGCTCCCAGCCTGACCAAGGACCAGCAGAGCGTCCTGGCGCGCGCGTTGCTTACGGTGAATGAACTCCTGGCCGCGGCCCAGAGCCAGGGTGATCAGAAAGCCACCCAGACCCTTCAAATCTACCAAAAGAATAAATAATCGCAGCTTCCAGCACTCAGGATGACACTGCTTGCGTTCACACCTCTTCTCCCGAGCCGTAACCCACAGCAAATCAAGCACAAGACTAACCATGAGACCCATAACCATAGCAGACAAACGCGCCTGCGCCCTCAGCGCAGTCGTGCGTAACAAAACAACCGCAAACCTAACCATGAAACCGATACCTAAAGCCAAAAGTAACTCGTGCGCTTTGAGCGCAGTCGTGCTCGCGACCTTCCTGCTCTCCGCGAAAACCTACGGCCAACCCACGGGTCAATGGGATTTTGACAGTGGCGATCTCAATGCCACCGTGGGCGCCCCTCTGACGTACGCCGACGGCTCCGGCGGGCCCACCCAGTTGGGAACCGCGTTTGGGACGACGACGACCTTTGGCATTCCCAACATCAACGGCACAGTCGCCAACGTCATGCAATTCCCTGCGGCCACTAATGGCATGGGCTATCTCATGCCCGACCCCGCCACAGCCAACGGCGGCGGCTCGCAGGTGAACGAGTGGACCTTGATCATGGACGTGCTGTACCCGGCTGCTTCCGACGCAGTGGACCGGCCCATTATAGATACAGATGGCTCGATCTTCGTGGCGGGCCCCGACTTCATCATCAGTGCCAGCGATGGCTTGGGGGTGGCTCCCAGCGGGCCCTATTACGGCTCCATCCCCCCCAATACCTGGCATCGAATCGGGATTTCCGTAACCGCAGACGCCGTGAGCGGGTACATTGATGGCCAACAAGTCGGCACCGGGGCCGGTGCTGGTCTGGACAACCGATTCGCTCTCAGCGCTGGACTTACTTCCCTGATTCTGGGTAGTACAACCAACAGCGCCGCCCTTGGGTATGTCAACAGCATCCAACTCCGTGATGTTGCCCTGAACCCTGGCCAGATGCTCGCGCTGGGCGGACCTTCAGCGTCCGGCATTCCCCAAACGATCCCCCCGGTGCCGTCGTTCATCCAATCTCGCACCCCGGCGGTGAGCGCCACCGGTGTGAGTCCAACGCCAGCCATCGATGTTCTCTTGAATCAAGGAGACACGACCGTGAGTCCATCCTCCATCAAGCTCTACTTTGACGGCGCCTTGCTTGCGTCAACGATGACCCCGACCCCGCCCACGTTCGATGTCGCGGCGTCGATTGCCACACTCCAGCCGCCCATTTCGGTGCACACGTTGTCGCTGGTGTGGTCGGACAGCGTGGCCGGTCTCAAGACGAATACCTGGTCTTTTACCGTGCAGAATTACCAGAATGTAAATCTACCTGCTCCATTCTATTTCGAGGATTTTGACGGGCTCGTGGAGGATCCAAGTGGCCCAGGGCCTCTGCCACTTGGTTGGACAGTTAGCAATATGACCTCACCTGAAAATGCGGGATTCAATCTGGACGACCGCAAATCAGACAGCTACCTGAACTGGGTCCTCGTTACCAGCTCCCGTTTCCAGAGCTGGGGGACTTCGGACCGCCAGGATCTGCCGCCCATCGTGCTCAACGGAACTTTGTTGACCAGCTTAACGGATGGCAACCTGATGTGGGCCGAGTCCGACCAGCGTTGCGACAGTTGCAACGGCCAGTTCCAGGAGATGTACACCGCAGATATTGACTGCACGGGGAAAACGAATGTCTTCGTCGCCTGGAAGAGCATTTATGAGCAGAACCAGGACAATATGAATTGCTGCGAATACTCAATCGACCAGGGAACCAATTGGCTGCCGGTCCGTTACATGTTCTGTACGCTCGGCAATGGCGAAACCTCCGACATTTATTATACGAATAATGCGGCCGGCCAGCCCGTCATTGACGTTGGGCAGACTTTTTTCACTGTCGATGGCAACCGCAACTTCTCCACCACGACACCGCCGGCGGCGACGAACTACGGGTGGTACGTTAAGGCCCCGATTACAACGAATCTCATCCCTTACATCATCGGCTACACCAACGACGACAGTCTCAACGGGAAAGAGATCATCGTCGTGCGCGTGGATAAGGCGGACGGCCAATCGAAAGTGCGCTTCCGATTCGTCAACACCGGGACGTCCAGTTGGTTCTGGGGCATCGATGACTTTGGTCTCTATGAAATCAATACGCCGGTCATCATCTCGCAGCCGGCGGCTCAGACGGTGAGCGCGGGGAGCACTGCCACGTTCACGGTGGTCGCGCAAAGCACCACGCCCTTGACGTATCATTGGCAACATTCGGGGACGAATCTCTCCAATGGCGGACATTTCACCGGTGCGACCAACGCCACCCTCACGGTGTCCAATTGTGAAACCAACGACGCTGGCCAGTACGTCTGTGTCGTAGGCAACCTGTATGGTAATGTGTCAACTGTGGGCGCGCCGTTGACCGTCGTGGCCGCGGCACAGATTGTTACGCAGCCGACCCCGGTCGTCTCCAGCCCTGGCTTCCCCGTCTCCTTTACGGTTGCGGCGCTGGGCCGGCCGCCGTTGCAATACCAGTGGCTGCACGATGGTTCGCCGGTGGGTGCTAACAGCTCCACCTTGAGTTTCGCCTCCGTCCAGACGACCGACGCGGGCAGGTACCAGGTGGCCGTCACCAATAGCGAAGGCTCGGCTTCGAGCCTTGCGGTCCGCCTGATCGTCTCGCCCGGCCCGATCACCAGCAACCTGGTCGTGCATATCACGTTTGACGGCAACTACGACGATTCTTCCGGCCGTAATAATAACGCCACGGCGGTGGGAGGGCCGACCCTGGTCGCCGGCAAGTTCGGGCAGGCCATGAAGTTCACGACCACCCAGGATGGTTCCACCATTCAGTACGCCACGCTCGGTTATCCCGATGACCTGAAATTCGTGGACACGGTGGATTTCTCGGTCTCCTTCTGGGCCAATTACACTCAATCGGTGGATGATCCGCCGTTTATTTCAAACAAGAACTGGGCTTCGAGCGGCAACCCGGGCTGGGGAATCTTCACCCAGGACAATGGTCATTACCGCGTCAACACAACTGGAACGGGCGGGACCAAGTATGACCTCGGCTCAAGCGCGACGCCGCTCGTGCGCGATGGGACTTGGCACCACATCGTGCTGAGTCATGCCCGTGGCGCGATTGTCAGTGTTTATACCGATGGCGCCCTGACTAGCACGAGGCCCGACCTCACCACGGGTTCGATCGACACTGATAGTCTTGGCTACGCCGTGAATATCGCCCAGGACGGTCGCGGTATCTACACGGATGTGGGCAGTGCTGGCATCACCAATGCCCTCATTGACGATGTAGGGATCTGGCGGCGCGCGATTAGTGCGCAGGAAGCCCTGGCCATTTATACAGCCGGCCAGAATGGCAAAGACTTGTCTCAGGCCATGGTGGCCACGAAAGTGACGCTCTCCGTCACGGCCTCCGGCAACAACCTGAATATCACTTGGCCAGGCAGTTCGACCGTCAAGCTTCAGAAGTCACCGGGTGTGAATCCGACCTCATGGACGGATGTCCCGGGTACACTCGGTGCCAATTCGGCGTCTGTGGCGGCCACCAACTCGGCAGCCTTCTTCCGGCTTGTGCAGTAGTTGCGATGACACGGCCGGGGCGCGGAGGGTTCAGGACGCGCCCCAGCCTGGGATTCCTCTCGAATTTCCTTCGTGGCCGAAGGATCGGGCGGGTTTTGGGTTGCCAGGGGTGTGTCACACCAAGACCCGCTCCGACGGAACGGTGGTAGCTTACCCAAGTCCGGCGCCGGCGGCAAACCGCCAGGGTCGTCGGCAACCTAGGCCAGACTCAAAGTCATGAGAATCAAAGTCATGAGACCATTTGCCGTCACGGGACTGATGCGATCCGGGGCGCCGCTGGTTTCGGCCGCCTCGTTGCTCTGTGCGACCGTGCCTTCGCCGGCTGCGGGAAGTCCGACCGGCGTCCAGCATGCGGTCGTGGTCGGCGTGGATGGCCTGAGCCCCGACGGCGTGCGCCATGCCGACGCCCCGAATCTAAAGCGGTTGCGCGAGCAAGGAGCGTGGACGTTTCACGCGCGAGGGGTGATGCCGACCTCCAGCAGTCCGAACTGGGCTTCGATGCTGATGGGTGCCGGGCCGGAGCAACACGGGATCACCTCGAATGACTGGGAGCCGGATAAGTTCGAAATCGCCCCCACCGCGCGCGGCGCCGGCGGCATCTTCCCGACCATCTTCTGCGCCCTGCGAGAGCAGCGTCCAGACTCGTATCTGGCGGTCTTCCATGATTGGGACGGTTTTGGGCGTTTGGTAGAGCGGAAGCTGGTGGACGTCGTCGAGCACCTCGAGGGACCGACCAACACGGTTCATCGCGCCGTGGAGTGTATCAAGACGCACCGTCCGACGCTGACTTTCCTCCAACTCGACCACGTGGACCACGCCGGCCATGAATACGGCCACGGCACGCCGCAGTATTACGAGGCCGTGGCGGTTGCCGACCAACTCATCGGCGAGGTGATTGCGGCGATTCAGGAAGCCGGTCTGAAGAACGACACCCTTCTGCTGGTCACGTCCGATCATGGTGGGCGCGGTAAGGGGCACGGCGGAGCAACGATGGAGGAAATCGAGATCCCGTGGATCATCGCGGGGCCTGGCATCCGTGCCGGACATGAAATCCAAACGCCGGTGAACACCTACGACACCGCCGCCACCCTCGCCTTCGTCTTTGGCCTGACCCCGCCAGACGCTTGGATTGCGCGCCCGATCCGCGAGGCGTTTGCGGACGGGAAGAATTGAAAAGCAAGCACACCACATTCGGCCACGACACTCTCAATGCCCACAAAAAAGGAATCTCCACCGGACGGACTGCGCGTCGAAGGCGACATCAATCTCTCACCTCATCGTAAGGCATGGGCAAAATCGCATCTCAACACGGAGACGAAACGCCTGCTCGCGGACGACGCGCAGTGGTTCATCCACCTGGCCATGTCCACCCCCTGCCTCAACGTTCTTCGTGCCGCCAACGGCGCCTGGATCGAGGACGTCGAAGGCCGGCGTTATTTGGACTTTCACGGGAACAACGTCCACCAGGTCGGGTTCGGTCATCCGCATGTCATAGCGGCCATCAAGGCTCAGCTTGCCACGCTGCCCTTCTGCACGCGCCGGTACACGAACGAGCCCGCTATCCGTCTCGCCGAGAGGCTGGCGTTTCATGCACCCGACGACTTGCGTCGCGTGCTCTTCGCGCCGGGCGGCGCTTTGGCCATCGGGATGTCTCTCAAGCTTGCCCGCGCCGCGACCGGCCGGTTCAAGACAATCTCGATGTGGGACTCATTCCATGGCGCATCGCTCGACGCCATTTCCATTGGAGGGGAATGCTCCTTTCGCGAGAACGCCGGGCCGTTGCTGCCGGGTTGCGAGCACGTCCCGCCGCCGGACCCCGGCCATTGTCCGTTTCGGTGTGGCGGCAAGTGTAATCTCGCCTGCGCCGACTATGTGGACTACGTGCTCGAGCGGGAGGGCGATGTCGCCGCCGTGATCGCGGAAACCGTGCGCAATGTGCCGGTGGTTCCACCGCCAGATTACTGGAAGCGCATCCGCGCCGCCTGCGACCAGCACGGCGCTCTGCTGATCCTCGACGAGATTCCCATCGGCCTTGCCCGCACCGGGAAGTTCTTCGCGTTCGAACATTTTGGCGTCGTGCCGGACATCGTGGTGCTGGGCAAGGGGTTGGGTGGAGGCGTGTTTCCGCTAGCGGGCATCCTGGCACGCGAGCGCCTGAACGTCGCCGCCGAGCGCTCACTCGGCCATTACACGCACGAGAAGAATCCCGCCGCCTGCGCGGCCGGCCTCGCGACGCTCGAGGTGATTGACGAGGGCGATCTCGTCGAGCGCGCGGCGGAGATCGGCGCGAAGACCCTGGCCGATCTGCGCCAGTGGTTGATCGGCCACGCGCTGGTCCGCGAGGTCCGCGGATTGGGCCTGCTACTCGGCGTCGAAGTAGGTCGCCCGGACAGCAACGGCCACGACGAGGCGGAGCGCATAATGTATGCGGCGCTGCGCCGTGGGCTTAACTTCAAAGTCTCGAAAGGTAACGTGCTGACCTTCGCCCCGCCGTTGAACGTCGCCGAGGAGGAGTTGGACAAGGCTTGGGGAATCCTTAAGGCGGCTTTGGATGAAGTTTCAGGAACGGCCGCCCCTTCGACTGGCTAAAAGGCGCCGGTTGTCACCGAGTTGTAACCATTTCGCCGCCGTTTCGTAATGCGCCTGCCACACCCTGGTTCAACTAATTAGGCCGCTGAATGACAGGCGATGTCGCATCAACTACGGGCGTCCCCAGCGAACCGCGAGAACGCGCCGCCTTCACCTGGCGGCCGTGGCTCTTGCTGGGCACGCTTGTAGCCGGCTACATCGGGATTTACCTTTGCCGGAAGAATTTCTCGGTCGCCAATCCGCTGATTCGCCAGGCCTTCGGCCTGAGCAAAGAACAGATCGGCAAAGTGGCCAGCGCCAGCACCCTCGCGTACATGCTCGGCAAGTTTGCCTTCGGACCACTCATCGACCGCCTCGGTGGCCGCATCGCTTTTCTCCTGGCGCTGCTGGCCGTCGCGGTGTTCGGAGCCGCGGGCGGGCTTGTCGGTTCGTTGCCGATGCTCACGCTGGTTTACAGTCTGAATCGTCTCGCCGGTTCGGCTGGTTGGGGCGGTATGGTGAAACAGGTTCCGGACTGGTTTCCTGTCCGTTCGCTGCCTTTGGCGATGGGCGTGCTATCGCTCGGTTTCGTGTTCGGCGGCGTCTGCGCGACCCTCCTGGCCGGCGCCATCGCAGATTGGAGCGGGAACGACTGGCGCTGGGTCATGGGTGGACCTGCGACGGTGCTAGCCGCGATCCTTGTGCTGTGCTGGATCGTGCTGCCACGCGGCGACGCGCAGGCATTTGAGTCTAAAGTCCAAAGTACGGAGTTAGAAGTCGCTCAGCCTGCTCGGCCGGGCTTTCAATTCCGCCGCGTCGCCGACTTGTTCACCATCCGCCGCTTTTGGATTGTGTGCGCGTTGAGTTTCACGTTGACGCTGCTGCGCGAAACCTTCAATACGTGGACGGTGGATTTCTTTCAGACGACCGGCGGGGCCGAGACGACGAGCCGAGTCGCCGCGTTTCTCTCGACGCCGTTCGACGCGTTGGGCGCGGTCGGCATTGTGCTGATGGGCTGGGTGTTTGGACGCATCAGCAAACCGGCGCGCGCGTGGCTCGTCTTCACAATCCTCGCCGGGTTGGCGGTGCTGGTGGTGGCGCTCCCCACCCTGGGCGCGCGCAGCGCCTGGCTCGGCATGGCGGCAGTGGGCGGCATCGGCTTCCTATCGTATGGGCCGTATAGTCTGCTGGCGGGCGTACTGGCGGTCGAGATTCGTGGCAAGGAATACGTCGCCACCGTGGCGGGCATTGTGGACGGCGTCGGCTATCTCGCCGCGATTCTTGCCGGCCAGCAATTCGGCCGCATCCTCGATCTGGGCGGCTACCGGTTGGGTTTCAACTGCCTCGCTGCCCTGGCCGCTGCCTCGGCGATCCTCAGCCTGTTCCTGTATTCCGAAGAAACTCAGCCCCAGCTCCAGCCGGCGCTGGCGGCGCAATCCTAAAAACGTGACGAAATATGTCTGCGCCAACCACTCTTCCTTCCGCCCGCGACGCCCTGCTCTTCACACCGGGGCCATTGACCACCAGCCTGAGCGTGAAGCAGGCGATGCTGCACGACGCCGGTTCGTGGCACTTCGAGTTCAACGCCATTGTCGCCCGCATCCGCGAGCGCCTGCTCGAGCTTGCCGGCCTTTCGCGCGAGAACGGCTGGGAGGTCATCCTGCTGCAAGGCAGCGGTACGTTTGGCGTCGAGGCGGTCTTTCAGACGTGCGTGCCGCCGGATGGCAAGGTGGCCGTGTTCACCAACGGCGCCTACGGCGAGCGCATCGTGCAGATGCTCCAGTGCGCGCGGATACACCATGTGGTCGAACATGTCGCGGAAGACGCGACGCTTGATCCGGCGGCTCTCGAGGTCTGGCTGGCGGCCGAGCCGACCATCAGCCACGTGGCGGTGGTGCATTGCGAAACGACGACCGGCATTCTGAATCCCATCGAGGCCATCGGGCGTGTGGTCAAGCGCCACGGGAAGGTGTTCGTCGTGGACGCGATGAGCAGCTTCGCCGGCATGCCGATTGACTTCGCGGCGGCGGGCATTGATTTCCTGATTTCGTCCGCGAACAAGTGCATTGAGGGCGTGCCGGGCTTCTCATTCGTCTTTGCCAAACGCCCGTTGCTGGTGGCCAGCGAAGGCTGGGCACGCAGCTTGAGCCTCGACCTGCTGGGCCAATTAAAGGGCTTCGAGAAGAATGGCCAGTTCCGCTACACCCCGCCGACTCACGCCCTCCTGGCATTCGACCAGGCGCTGCGCGAACTCGAAGCCGAAGGAGGTATCTCCGCGCGCAGCGAGCGGTATCGGCGCAACCATGAGACGCTGCTCGCCGGCATGGCCCGCCTGGGCTTCCGCCCCTTGCTCGCGCCCGCCGTGCAGAGCCACATCATCACGGCCTTCCATTACCCGGACACCGGCTTCGATTTTGCGAGCTTTTACGGGAAGCTAAGCGAGCGCGGCTTCATCATTTACCCCGGAAAGCTGACGCAGGTGAACACCTTCCGCATCGGCAACATCGGACGGCTGCTTCCTCAAGACCTGGAACAACTCGTCGCCGCTATCGCCGTGGTGCTTGATGAGATGGGCATCCCTGCGAAACCCGTTTCGAACGCCTGACCGTTCTCCCATGAGCCCATTCACCGTCAACGGACGCACGTATAACCCACCGGTCCGCCCGGTCGTCGGCATCTGTCTCGACGGCTCGGCGGATGAATACCTCGATGCCGCGCTGGCCCGCGGACGCATGCCGAATCTCGAGCGCATGGCGGTCAAGGGCTTTCGTGGCCTGGCGCGCGGCCAGATGCCGAGCTTCACCAACGTCAACAACGCCTCCATCGTCACCGGCGTGCCGCCGAGCCTCCACGGTATTGGCGGCAACTATTTCTTCGACACATCCATCGGCCAGGAGGTGATGACGAATTCGGCGAAGTTCCTCCGCACGGAGACGATCTTTCCCGCCGCACAACGCGCCGGACGCAAGGTCGCGGTCGTCACCGCCAAGGACAAGCTGCGCGACATCTTTGCGGCTGGATTGATCGAGCTGGGCGGCATCGCGTTCTCCTCCGAGCACGCCGGCCAGGCCACCCCCGCGTCGCATGGCATCGGGAGCATCGAAACCCTGGTTGGCCCAACCCCCAACATCTACAGCGGCGACGCCTCGGTTTATGTGCTAAAGGCCGGCTTGAAGCTCGTTGAGGCCGGCCGCGCGGATTTCCTTTACCTCAGTACCACAGATTTCATGCAACACAAGTTTGCGCCAGAAACGTCCGAGGCACTGGATTTCTATGCTGCGCTGGACGGGCATATCGGACGACTCCTCGCGCTTGGCGCCATCGTGGGCGTCACGGCCGACCACGGCATGAATGCGAAGCAGAAACCGGACGGTTCGCCCAATGTGATTTACCTGGAATCGCTTCTGGTAGAGGAGTTCGGCATGGGCTTCCGCGTCATCCTGCCGATCACCGATCCGCACCCCGTTCATCACGGTGCGCTGGGCTCCTTTGCGCAGGTGCATGTTCCTGCCGGCAGCGAGCAGGCCATCAGTCCGATCATGGAGTTCGTCCGGAGACTGCCTGGGATCACCGAAGTGCTGCACCAGGCTACGGCGGCGCGTCTGATGGAATTGCCGCCGGATCGCATGGGCGACTTCGTCGTCTGCTCGGGTCGCGACGTGGTGCTCGGACGCACGCCGGGATGGCACGACCTTAGTTTGATCGAGGAAGGGCTGCGGTCACACGGCGGGCGTTACGAAGAGATGGTGCCATTCCTCCTCAGCACTCCGCTCAAGCCGGAATACGCTGCCAAGGTCCAAGGCGATCCGCGCAACTTCGACCTCTTCGACTTTGTCTGCAACGGAACTCTCGGATGAACCTCTCCAGCCTCGTCGCCGGTCAACCTGTCTGCGGCAGCGGCACGCTCCGAATCCGCAATCCCTACCACGGCGAAGAAGTCGGCACCGTCGCGCTCGCCTCGCGCCAGGATGTGGAGGCTGCGGTGGCTGCAGCCCGTGCCTTCGATGCCACGCCCAGCCGCTTCCAGCGGTGTGAGATTCTTGAGAAGACGCGCGCAGCACTCGAGTCCCGGCGCGACGAATTCGCCCGCATCATCACGAGCGAGTCCGGCCTCGCGCTCCGCGACGCGCGCTATGAGGTCGGGCGCACGCTCGACGTGCTGCGCTTCGCCGCGATGGAGGCGTTGCGAGACGACGGCCAGATCTTCTCCGCCGACATTTCACCGCAGGGCAAGGCACGGAAGATCTTCACAACTCGCGAGCCACTGCGGTGCGCGGCGGCAATCACGCCCTTCAACCACCCGCTGAATCAGGTAGCCCACAAGGTCGCGCCCGCCATCGCTGCCGGCACGCCGTTGGTGCTCAAGCCATCCGAGAAGACCCCGCTCGCGGCGCTCAGGTTCGCCGAGCTGCTTTACGCCTCCGGCCTGCCCGCCACGATGCTGAGCGTGCTGCTGGGCCCTACCCCGGAGGTCGCCGCGCCGCTCGTGCGCCACGCGGAGGTCGAGGTGCTCGCCTT
>Ga0187877_1003181_pt1 | contig 13615 bp, 13 predicted proteins | sample June2016WEW_17_1_3_FD_132430 | JGI IMG/M metagenome (GOLD analysis project Ga0187877, IMG submission 132430) | Peatland microbial communities from SPRUCE experiment site at the Marcell Experimental Forest, Minnesota, USA - June2016WEW_17_100 | ecosystem: Environmental > Terrestrial > Soil >... | reverse complement strand
GGGGCCTTCCATGGCGTCGGGTAGCCAAACATGCAGTGGAAGCTGGCCGCTCTTGCCGACCGCTCCGGCAAAAATGAGCAGCGCGATGGCCCCGGCTGCGCTGAGACCGAGGCCCGCGTGCTGTGTCGAGAGGACCGCAAGCGAAAGCGGCTCGATCGAACCAATTCCGTTGTTATACAAAAGCAATGTGCCGGTTGATGAAAACAGCCAGACAATTCCGAGAAAGAAAAAAATGTCACCAACGCGCGTGGTGACAAAGGCTTTTTTCGCAGCCGCCGCAGCTGAAGGCTTTTGATACCAGAAGCCGATGAGCAGATACGAAGTGAGGCCGACGATCTCCCAGCACATGAAGAACAGAAGCAAGCTGTTTGAGATGACGACGCCGAGCATGGCCCCGGCAAAGAGCGACATAAAGCAGAAGAAACGGGTGAAGTTCTTGTCGTGGGCCATGTAGCCGACGGAGTAGATGAAGATTAGCAGTCCCACGAAGCTGACCATCACGAGCATGATGGCGGCGAGAGGATCGAGAACCCAGCCGAGATCGACGCGCGCCGCGCCAAAGTGGAACCACGTAAAACTCACTGTTTCGCGAACAACCGTGCCATGCGCCCAGCCGCTGACGACGTGTACAAACGCGATCAGCGACAAGAACAGCGAAAAACCGAGCGAGCCGGTGGCTAGGCCCGAAGCAAATCTGCGCCGCGGCTGCTTGAGCAGCGCAATGATTCCCGAAGCGACCATCGGCACTGCCGGGATGAGCCACAAAAAGCGCGTGATCGAGGACGCGGCGAACTGCGGAGCGAATGAAGTGGATTCCTGGATCAAGCGTTCACCCCTTCATCCTGTCGATCTTGTCTAGCTCGGTGGTGTTGGTATGTCGATAGATGGCGATGACGAGGCCCAGGCCCACAGCAGCCTCGGCCGCGGCCACGGCGATGGAGAAAATCGCGAACATCATGCCGGTGAGCGCCTCCGGATGCGGTCCGTAGCGCCAGAAAGCGATGAAATTCAGGTTGGCGGCGTTCAGCATCAATTCGATCCCAATAAGCACAAGGATCGCGTTGCGGCGAACAAGCGCGCCGCCGAGGCCGATGGCGAAGAGCAACGCGGCGACGAGAAGATAGCCTGCGAGTGGCGTCGTCATCATACTCGTCATCTGGGCCTCTCTTTCTCATGCATGGCCACGATGACCGCGCCGATGGTGGCCGCTGTAAGAAGCAGAGCAAGAATCTCAAGTGGCAGCACGTAGCGGCCCACAAGTGCGTCGCCGATGTCGTGCACGCTGACGGAGGGGACGGCATCCTGCTGCGGAATTGCGCTGACGCTGGCGAGCACCGCCCACCCGATGACAGCAAAGACGCCCGCTGCGATCACGAGGCCCAGGAACCAGGTCTTGCTGAAAACACCGTCCTTCGGCAGATCGGAGCCGCGCGTGAGCAGGATAGCGAACACAATGAGGATGGCGACTGCGCCGATGTAAACGAGAATCTGCGCGAAGCCGGCAAACTGAGCGTCGAGTTGCAAGAACAGCAGGGCCAGTCCGGCGAAGGCCACCGTGACGGCGAGCGCGCAGTGAACCAGATGCTTGAGCAGCACGGCGGCCAAGCCACCGGCCAGCGTGACGGCCGCAAGCAGATAGAAGATCGGAGTCAACGTTCAAGCTCCCTATTCAGCATAGCGGTAGCTCCTGCGGCCAAAGTGCTCGCCGCGCATGCCCAGCCGGCCCATGACGATGTAGGTCGCCGCGAGAATGATGGTGCAGACCACCCAGCGCTGCCAGCCCTCGCCCATAAAGCGCCAGAGCGCGGTCACAAGCAGGTTGAGCAGCGTGAAGGGCAAAACAAATTTCCAGGCAAAGTTCATCAGCTGGTCCTGGCGTAGGCGGGGCAGCGTGCCGCGCATCCAGATAAAAACGAAGATCGACATCATCACTTTGCCGAAAAACCAGATCCACGACGGAATGAATTGGATGAACGACAGTGGTGCAGACCATCCGCCGAGAAAGAGCGTAGTGCCGAGGCCGGAAATGGAAAACATGGCGAGATACTCGCCGAGAAAGAAGAGCGCGAATTTGAAGCCCGAATACTCGGTGTGGTAACCGGCGACCAGTTCAGATTCGCCCTCAGGCAGATCGAAAGGCGAGCGATTGGTTTCGGCCGTGGCGGCGATGGCGTACATAAGAAAGCCCGCAAGGCCCCACGGCGTGAAGATGTACCAGTGTGGAAAGATGCCGGTGTACTGATCCTGCGCCGCGACGATCTTGGGCAGCGAGAGCGAGCCGGTGATCATGACGACTGCCACGCTCGAGAGCAGCAACACGACTTCGTAGCTGATCATCTGCGCAACGGCCCGCATAGCGCCGAGCAGCGAATATTTATTGCGGCTCGACCAGCCCGCCATAAAGACGGAAAGCTCTGTCGCCGCGCCCATGGCGAAGAAGAAGAGCAGGCCCGAGTCCATGTCGACCAGCACCATGTTGCGGCCCATGGGCAAGACCGCGAAACCCATGAAGACCGTGACCACAAGCGCGAGCGGCGCAAGAAAATGCACCGCGGCGTTGGCGCTGAGCGGAACAATGTCTTCCTTGGTGAGCGATTTGATGCCGTCGGCGACCGGCTGGAAAAGGCCATAGGGACCAACACGATTCGGCCCAATTCGGTTCTGGATGCGGCCCAGACCTTTGCGCTCGAAGACAGTAGTCAGCGCGAAAAGGCCGGGAAAAACGCAGACGATGGCGATGACGCCGAGCACTGCACCCGCTGCAGGCCGCATCGCGGTGGGCAGAAATCCAATAAGCCAATTGCGCAGAAGAACGAAGATCTGATCGAAATTCGAGAAAAAGGGATTCACGAAGAAGGAGCTCGCGGACCCAAGCGTCACGATCATGGGCTAGCTCCCTCCTTCGGACTTCGCCGGCGGAGCTGCGGGCGCCGCCGCGCTGGACGCCGCAGCAGCTTTGGCGGCGGCTGCTTCGGCCGCGGCTTTGGTTCGCGCTTCCACTTTGGCTTTTTCCTCAGCCAGCCGCGCGTCCACTTCAGCTGCTTCCGTTGGATGGATCGAGTGGTAATACTCGTTTGACCTGGCTAGTTTCTCGCGGTCTTCGAGCAGGCCGCCGAAGCGATCGTCGGTGGCAAGCTCAAATTGCGTGTCCATCTTGATGGCCTCGAACGGGCAAACTTCAACGCAGATCTGGCAGCTCATGCAGACCGAGATATCGATGTCGAAGCGCGCGGGGTAAAACTGCGGCTTACCCACGTAGTCCGGCTTTTTGTCTGTACTTTTTTCGATGTAGATGCACTTGGGCGGGCACTCTTTTTCGCAGATCTGGCAGGCCACGCAGCGCATGCCGGCCTCCCAATCGGCGCCGTCATAGACGAGAAAGGGAAAGACGCGCGCATTTTCGACGGTCGGAATCCGATGTTCCGGATACTCGACCGTCGTAAGACGCTCTTTGGAGACGTAACTTCCGAAGAAGTTTCGCGCCGTCTCCGCCATCCCTTTCAGAATTCCATCACCCAGCAATGTTGTTACTCCAGTTATCAGTTATCAGCAGTTAGTGATCAGCAACTAGCGACTACCGGTCCACTTCTCCCAAAACAATATCCACGCTGCCAAAGATCAGTACGACATCGGCGACATTGTGCCCCAGGCACATGTCTTCCAAAACAGTCAAGTTGATCAGGCTCGGCGGGCGCACACGATAGCGATAGGGATTGGGCCCGCCGTCGCTGATTAGATAAAAACCGAGCTCGCCTTTCGGCGCTTCAATGCGGCCGTATGCTTCGCCAGGCTTGGGGCGGAAGCCGCGCAGTTTCGCTTTCGGGTCCATGATCGGCCCGGCAGGAAGTTCCTTGAGTGCCTGCTCAAGAATCTTGATCGACTCGCGCATTTCGAGCACGCGCACCATGTAGCGGTCATAGATGTCGCCATGGTCGCCGAGCGGAATGCGAAATTGAAAGCGATCGTAGATGCCGTAGTGGTCCACTTTGCGAATGTCGTAGTTTACGCCCGACGCGCGCAGCATGGGACCGGAGACTCCGGCGTTGACGGCCAGCTCAGGCCGCAGAATCCCCACACCCTGGCAACGCGCCATCAGAATTTCATTGGACGAGAGCAGCGCTTCAAACTCGTCGACGAATGCGGGCAGGCCGGCGACCACTCTGCGCGTGGCGTCGATCCACGGCGCAGAAACATCCACGCGACAGCCGCCGAAGCGCATGTAGTTGCACATCATGCGCGAGCCGGTGAGCGACTCAAAGAGGTCGAGTATCTTCTCTCGCTCCTTGAAGGCATACATGAGCGGCGTGCCACTGGCCCCCATCTCCTGAATGAGAAAACCGATGGAAGAGGCATGATTCTGAATGCGCGTGAGTTCGGCGAGGATCACGCGAATGTATTCCGCGCGCTCGGGAACCGGCTGGCCGACGAGTTTCTCCACGGCCAGAGCGTAGGCCCAATTGTTGGTCAGAGAGCAGAAATAATCGAGGCGGTCGGTATAGGGCATCGACGACAGATACGAGGCGCCCTCGGCAATTTTCTCGTGGTTGCGGTGCAGATAACCAAAGACGGGCTTGAGACGGACGACGCGCTCACCATCAAGCGCCACGTCCATGCGGAAGACGCCGTGCGTCGACGGATGATGCGGACCCATGGCGACTTCGAGCATCTCGCCCTTGCCGTCCGGCTCACAGACCGGCGGCCGGTTCCAGCCCGCGACTCTCTCCGCTTTGGTTTCCACAACGCTCATGCGCTGGCCAATCTCCGGTTACTGTCTACTGTTCACTGTTCGCTCTTCACTGCTTTTGTGCTCTTGCGCCCGCTTTAGCACTTCATCGTGCGGCGTCGGCTCGTATTCGAAGTCGTCCGGTTCCACGTAATCCTTGCGCATCGGATGGTCCTTGAATTCCGGCCACATCAAAATGCGGCGCAGGTCGGGATGACCGGTGAAAGCAATTCCATAGAGATCGAAGATTTCGCGCTCCTGGAACTCGGCCGCGCGCCAGATGGGTGTGAGTGACGGAAGCTCGACCTGATCTTTCCGATTGCCGTTCGCATGCGGATCACGAGCGGTCCGTGCTTTTTCTCGACCGAAAAAAGATGATAGACCGCCTCAAGACAGCCGGGTTCGATGTGCTTGCGGGTCTCCTCGACCGTTTCTTCGACGGTCTGCTCGACCCCGTCAACCGTTTTCACAACCTGACGCGTTACTTTAACTTTCTCCGCTATCTCTTTGTCTGGCCAGTCGACTCCGGAAACGTTGGAGAGAAAATCGAAGGTGAACTCGGCGTCGTCGCGCAGAAATGTTGCGACTGCAACGGCAGACTCCGGCGCGATCCGCAGCGAGTGCTGCGCGCAAGGGCTGGGGTTCGACACAAACTCCACGCCCGCGCCGGGAACCGCCGCCTCAATCGCCGCCTTGATCTCTTCCACCGTCTTCAAATCAGCTACCAGCTTTCAGCTATCAGCAAATCGTCACCGCTCCGAATATGTCTCTGTTCCCCGTTTCTACCGAATCGTGATCGGCACCGGCCAGACGCCCTGGTTCGATGTTGGCTCCAGATCGTGCGCGCCCTGCTCAGGCACCGGAAACTCGCCCTGCGCGTTGGCGTCGAGATGGCGCGGCCTGCCCTCACCGGTCAACGGTTGGCCGTCGATTTTCTTTTGCAATGTCATGAAAGCCTGGATCAGCGCTTCAGGGCGCGGCGGGCAGCCAGGAATGTGCACGTCCACGGGAATATAGCGATCGATGCCTTTGAGGACGTTATAGCCCTGCTTGAACGGACCGCCGGAAATCGCGCACGCGCCCATGGCGATGACGTAGCGCGGCTCGGCCATCTGGTTGTAGAGCCGCACTACCTGCGGCGCCATCTTCTTGGTCACGGTGCCGGAGACAATCATCAGATCGGCCTGCCGAGGCGAAGGACGGAAAACTTCCGCGCCAAAGCGAGCCAGATCGTAGCGCGCCATGGTGGTAGCGATCATCTCGATGGCGCAGCAGGCCAGGCCGAATTGCATGGGCCACACCGAGCTGCGGCGGCCCCAGTTGTAGAGCTCCTCGATCGTGGTGACGAAGATGCCCTGCTTGCCTAGCTCGATCTTCAGATTCTGATCAACTGCCATGAGTCGCTATGCTCCGATGGAGTGAATGAGTGAACAAGTGAAGGAGTGAAAGAGAAGCCAGTAGTAAGGCTCTAATTCATACAAATGCAGACCTGGAGACAAAACCCGGGCCCCACCCGCCTTCCTATTCCTTCGTTCACTTCTTCACTTGTTCACTCCTTCACTTCTTCTTTCAATGCCACGTCAGCACGCCCTTTGCCCACGCCCACGCCAGCCCCTCAACCAGCAGAAGGACAAACACCAGCATGGCCGCGCACGCTGCCGCGCCTAAACCTGTAAATGCCACCGCAAACGGCAGCAGAAAAACTGCTTCCACGTCGAAGATGAGAAAAATGATGCCGTAGAGGTAGTACGCCGAGCGAAACTGCATCCATGCATCGCCCTTTGACTCCAGACCGCACTCGTAGATTGCGTTCTTGACGGCGTTGGGCTTGGCTGGCGAAAACACCCGCGCCCAGAGCCAGGCCAGCCCCAGCGGGGTGAGGCCAAAGCCGAGTGCCGCTGCGAACAAAACTGCCAATGAAAAGTAGGGACTGGAAGTCATCGTGGGAAAGAATTTCCTACTCTTTCAAGCTACCAGTTTGGGGCATGGTTTGGCGAAGGAGTTGGCGCCCGCCAGCACCATTCAGGCTGGTTTTTCCACCATTTATCCCATCAGGTGAACCGTTGGATGGCGGCCACCTCCAGGCCGCTCAGTCGTCGTCGCCGTCGTCTGTCTTCTTCGCACGCACTTTCAGCATCGGCGGCACCGGCGCGTTGCCCATCGCGTCCTTCCACAGGATGACGTTGAGTTTTTCGGCCGGCGCGCGATCCGCATGGCTGAAATCCATTTTCATGCTCGCCTTCGCTCCCGCCGCGTTCTTCGGATTCGCGGTATAGATCAGCCCGTTGTCACGATTGGAGTAATCGGCGGTGTAGGGTGTCTGGTCGCCCGGTCCGGCAAACTCGGGCGCCAGCATCGAGCAGAAGGCATCGTTGTTATTCATCGGCGGCAAGCCCAGCAGTGCTTCCATCGTGCGGACGACGCTTACCGTGGAGTAGAAACGGCTATCGACAAACGGCGCGGCACTCGGTCCGTGAGGCGAGTACTTGCTGATGACGAGCGCAATGCTGCGGTGCGCATCTACGTGGTCGGCGCCATTCTGCGCGTCGTCCTCAAGGACAAAAAAGGCCGTGTCGTCCCAGTAGGGCGAGTGCGAGATCGCTTCCACGGCGCGGCCCACGGCAAGATCGTTGTCGGCGACGCTGGACTTCGGCGTCGGCCCGCCAGGACGCGTGCCCGCAGTGTGATCGTTCGGCAGGCGCAGCATAACGAATTCCGGCATGGTGTCGTGGCCGTGCTCTCGATCTGCGACCCATTGCTTGAGGTGGCGCAGAAATATCTCCACACGGATCTGGTCGGGAAGCATCAGCTCGAAGTCCGGCGCTTCTGGTGCGAAGTGGCCCACCAACTCGGGCTTGGTGGCGATGTTGGTCGCCAGGCGCGGAATGGGCCACGGCCACTTATTCATGCCGCCGCCCCACTCGGCGGGTAGTGCCTCGCCAGGCGCAAACGCCTTGTGCACACAGTCCGGGCCAGCGAGCATGGCGCCCAGCGTGGCGTCGGCAACCGCCGGCTGGTCGCAAAATGTCGACGAAATATATTCGCCAAAGTGGTAGTAGGTCTTACCGTGCGCGGCCAGATCGCCCCAAAGATACCCGCTGGCTGGCTCATTCACGTCAGGGATTTTTTGCAGCAGCGGATAGCCACCGGCCACAATGCCTTCGTAGTCGTAGGCTCGCTGCTCGCCGCGATAGTTTTGCTGCCAGGTTTTTTCCAGGTAATCCGAGCCGATGGCCGCGTTGGACCATACATGACCGTCGCCGGAGACTTCGCCTGAGTCAAAAAAGTTGTCGAGAACGCCGAATTGGAGCGCCAGTTTGTGTTCGTTGGGGGTGATCGCCTGGCCGTACATCGCGAGGCTCGCGTCGCCGTCAGCAACCTGCTTGCCGCCCTGCGCAAGATCGCCGAGGATCTGGTCGTAGGTACGGTTTTCCTTGATGATGTAGATGACGTGGCGAATGCGCTGCGTGGCGCCGCCCGCGAACACGATCTGCTTCTGCGCGGCGTTCATGCGGTTCGACGCCAGCACTGTTGACGTCCAATCGGCCAGATGGCCGTCGATTTCCGATGCATCGATCGTCGCCAGTGAACCGTAGAGAAGCGTGCCGATGTAGGTGCTGCTACCCCGGCGTTGATGCGGCTGCGCATCGGCAATCTTCTGCGGGAAGTTGTTGGGCCCGGTTCCCTTGCCCTTGTCCGTCGCGAAGTGAAGCTTGCCGCCGGAGGGCGTCGCGACAAACGCCATCGATATCGGCATCCATTCGGTGGGTATGAATCCATCCGGCTCGACCATTCCCGCCTTCGCGGCCTTCGGCGTCAATTCTCGCGGGTCGATGACGGCCACTGCGTCGGTGGCCATGTTTGCCACATAGAGCCGGCTGCCGTCACCGTTCAGTGCCAGAGCAACCGGCTCTGCACCGAAATAACTCTGTCCAGGCAAGCGCGTGTCAAAGTAGCCTTTCACCTGAAATTGGCCCGAGCCCACATTTACGGCGGCGACGGCGTCGCGATTCGCGAGCGCGACGTACAGCAATCTCTCGCCGGGCGTCAAAACCATCGCACATGGATGCGTTCCCGGAGCAATGGGGCTCAGCGGCTTAAGCAGCGCCAGCTTGCGCGCCACTTTTCCGTGCGACAAATCGAGCTCAATAATCTCCGATGCGTTCCACATTGCAACAAACGCACGCTTGCCGTCGCTGGTGACGGCGAGAGCGACGGGGTAGGTCGAAGGCACGGCATCGCTTTCGGAGAGGTCGAAGCGCTCTTCTATTGCGCCCGTCGCGGCATCGAGCAGCACAATATCGTCGGAAAGATTTTCGGCAACGAGCAGCTTTTCGTGGCCGGGCTTACCAAGGACCGCAATCGCGGCCGGATACGGGACGCCCTCATGATTGTCGATTCCCTCGGGCAGTCGCGTCTTTCGTCCCGGCGGGAGTGGAGCAACCGGCAGATGAATCAGGCGCTCAGGCGCAATTTTGCCTGCGAAGAACGTGTAGACCCCGATCCCGCTGCCAACATCGTCTTTGCCGTCGCCTTTCGCGTCGGTGAGCGAGGCCATGCTGGCGTAGATGTGGCTGCCGTCGCGGCTGAACGCGAGACCGGAGTAGAGTGTCTGATGCGCACGATAAAACGTCCGCGCATCGGGAAAGTCGGCTAGCCTGCCGCTCGCGGTGTCCTGCACCGTGAACGACTGGTCATACTTCGACTCGAAGGTTCCGTAGCCGGCGTTCACCGTGACCACGTAGCGGCCGTCGGGCGAAACCGCCATCGAGATGGGCAGGCTGTTGATGCGCTCCGGATGGCCCGGGACTTCACCGATCAACTGCTTGCTCGAAGGCAGGTCAATACTCGGGTTCGTTTGGGCGGTTTGCGCGGAAGCATAAGCCGGCCCTGCACACAGCGCGGCGAAGATCACAAAAGGAATTCGGGGACGCATGGAGAAACACACCTCGAGTCGATCAAACGCGGCCCGCATGAATTTGCGGTAAATCAAAAGAGCGCGCCGCAGACCAACTCATTCAGTCTATTGAATAAGATGCAACCTTAACCGAACGAATGAACCTGAAGCCAGAATTCCGGCCAGGGTTCGCGAAGATTTCTACAGACCCAAATGGTGGTGTACTCGCCAATGGCAGAGTTCTCGATTCCATAGCGGTTTGTTACATGGCCCGCGACTTCACAGGACTCGAAGGCTCCAACGATAATCTCTGGGAAACCGATGACGATGAGCGTGGATGGCGGAGGATTTCCATATCCGTGCAGAAAGTCGCTATCTGACCCGCTGATGGCCGCCGGTAAACCGTAACGCGCGCCGAAGATCGCGATCGCACCCGTTCCTCCTGAGTCGCCGGTGAGGATTCCCAGATGGCTGCGGTCCTCGGCGGGCAGGGAGTCGCGGATCTGAGCGGCGGCCTCGGCCATCTCCGGCCAATCGAACTCCTCGTTGAAATTCCCGTTCGCCTTGTCGGCGAACTTCCACCAGGCGGAGCCCGCCGGTGCGATGGGTAGCACAACCACACCTACCAACACCGCTGCCACTGCCAATGCACGATAGGTTCTCCTGCGAACGACGCGAGCACGATTCGCAGACAACGTGTTCACCCACTGCTCTCCCCAGGCTGAACCCGCGGCCAGGAGCATGGGGTAAGCCGGGGAGAGGTAATACTGACGGCCGCGAGCGAACAGGAACAGAAGCAGCGGCACCAGGTACATCCAGGCGATCATGCGATAGCGCTTGCCGCCCGGCGCGACGAGACAAAAATACAGGCCCGCGATCCAGATCGGCACCGTAATGATGTTCGTGGCTACCCAGAATTGGTCTCGCAGAAAGAAATGAGCCTCGTCACGCCCGACGTCACGAGCGTGAATGTACTTCAGAAAATCGAGCGAGATGAAATTGTGGTGGACCTCCCAAAGAAAGTTCGGAAGGCAAATCAGTGCGGCGAGCAAAACACCACCCCAGAACCACGGGCTTCGCAGAAAACGGCGGGCTTCCGTAAAGAGAACACCGCATAGGATTCCCGCAACAAAAAACGCGATCGTATACTTCGTCAACGCGCCAAGCCCGACGGTTGCTCCGATGGCGAGCCACCAGCGGGCGTTGCCTGACCGCAACAATCGAACGGTGTAATAGGCGATCAGCACCCACCACAGATAGTCGAACGACACGTATTGGAACATCGTTCCCGATGCCAACGAGTCCGGAGCAACGAACGCCGCAAGCGCAGCCACGATTTGAGCGAATCGGCCACCACCCAGTTCGCGTGCCATCAATCCTGTGAGGACCATCGCTGCGGCTTGAGCCATATCTGCAAAAAGCCGGAGGCCGACGAGTGAAGGCCCGAACAGGATCAGCGAGATTCTCGCCAGAAACGCCGTCAGCGGCGGGTAGACTACTTACCCCCAGGCAAGGAATCGCCCGTCATCGAGAGCAAGCAGCTCGTCCCGGTGGAACCCGTACTGGCTATTTGTTAAAACGTGCAGCAAGATGCGGCCGAGCCCTAATAAGAGCAGGACAGCCAGATCGCTTGCGACGATCCGTTTTCTGAGCCAGGAATTGTGCATGGCCAGGAACGTCATGGTTGGAGTGGACCTTGATTTTCGTTGTTGCGCAAAGTATAGCTGGGAATCCCGCTTTACGCAGGGGCGCCCAACGCTTCGCACACGAATCTCAGCCGCCTCCAACTTCGCGAGCGGCCCGTGATGGATCAATCACCAACCCTGCTCCGCCGCTGGCAACTGCGGCGGAGAGAGGTTGGGGCGTGGGAGAACTACTTCCTGTTCGTTATGGGTAGATGCCGCGAACCTCAACGGCCTCTGCCACGCGGCCGATGCCGAGCATGTTGGCGGCGATACGCATGGGAACCTTGCGCTCCATTTGAATCTTGAGCACGTCGCGGAAGGCCGTCTTCATCACATGATCGAGGCGCTTGTAAATGTCGCGCGCCTCCCAGAAAAGATGCTGCTCGTCCTGCACCCACTCAAAATAGGAAACCGTAACGCCGCCTGCGTTACAGAGGATATCCGGGATCACAAAGATGCCCTTGCTCTCGAGGATTCTGTCTGCCGCGGGCGTGAGCGGGCCATTGGCCGCCTCGGCGATGATGCGTGCACGGACAGCGGATGCGTTTTCCGCGTGGATAGCGTTCTCCAGCGCGGCGGGAACGAGGATGTCGCACGGCAAGGCCAGCAGCTCGTGCGGCAGGATGGGCTCGCTCTCCGGGAAGCCATCCACATGGCCGCAGAGCGACTTCATGTGAATGAGTTCGGGGACGTTCAGGCCGTTGCGATTGTAGACGCAGCCCGTTGAGTCGCTGACGGCGATGATCTTCGCGCCTGCTTCATGCAGCAACTGCGCGGCGATGGAGCCGGCGTTGCCGAAGCCCTGCACCACGATGGTGGCGCCCTTCAGTGGGATGTGCAGATGCTCGCAAGCGCTCTCGATGGTGGAGAAGACGCCGCGACCCGTGGCTTCGTTGCGGCCGAGCGATCCGCCCAGGCTGATGGGCTTGCCCGTCACCACTCCCGGAATCGCATAGCCCTTGGTCATGCTGTAGGTATCCATGATCCAGGCCATGGTCTGCGAGTTGGTGTAGACGTCGGGCGCGGGAATATCCTGCTCCGGCCCGATGAGCGGCAGAATCGCGCTGGTGTAGCGGCGCGTCATCCGCTCCAACTCGCCCTGGGACATCGCTTTTGGATCGCAGGTGATTCCGCCCTTGGCTCCGCCGAAGGGGATGTTGACCACCGCGCACTTCCACGTCATCCACGTGGCCAGCGCCTTCACTTCGTCGAGCGAGACCTGCGGATGGTAGCGGATGCCGCCTTTGGCCGGCCCGCGCACCGAGCTATGCTGCACGCGGTAGCCCGTAAAACGGTGAATGTTGCCGTCGTCCATGCGGACGGGTACGCCCACTGTCAGCATGCGCTCGGGCCATTTGATCATCTCGCGCGTATTCCTTTTGAGGTCCATGGCGTCTGCCGCGGTGTCGAAGTTCTCCATCGCAACGTCATAGGCGTTTGCTTGATTCGCTACTGCTGTTGGCATTGGTGTTTCCTCCTTGCCTGAGCTGCCGAGGTTGCCCCATCCTTTCCGGTTCGCTCGGCGAACGGAAAGGATGGGATGCGTCACCGGCATCCGCTCAGGCTAAGCTCGTTTCCGCGACGCGCGCTGCGTTCTGCTCCTCCGGCCGCCCGGCTGCATACACCGGAAGCAGCCATTTGCTGTACGCCGGCAAATGCCCGTGCGTGGCGTCGAAGTACAACTGCCGCAAGCGGCGCGTGATTTCACCGATAGCTCCATTCGCGATCGGGAGATGATCGACGCGCACCACGGGCGCCACGCCCACCGCTGTTCCAGTCAGGAACAGCTCGTCGCAAACATAAAGCTCGCTGCGGGCGATAGACCGCTCGATCGTCTCGATCCCCAGCTCGCGCGCGGCAAGTTCCATGATGGAATCGCGCGTGATGCCTTCAAGAATGTTGTCGGTCACAGCGGGCGTGATCAACCGGCCCTTGCGCACCATGAAGAGGTTGCATGTAGCGCCTTCAGTCACGTGTCCGCGCTCGTTGAGCAAAATGGCCTCGTCGAATCCCGAGCGGTGCGCATCGTCGCTGGCCAGCGCGCTGTTGACGTAGGCGCCGCAGATCTTGGCGCGCGGCGGAATAGCGTTGTCCTCGATGCGGCGCCAGGAGCTGACGCCGGCGTGTAGCCCGTTTTCGCTGTGCAGGTACTCACCGTACGGCACCGCGGCGATGGAAAAACTGTCTTGATCGTCGATGGCCACGCCAATGCGCTCGGCACTTTTGTAAGCCAGCGGCCGAATGTAGAGATCGCCGTGAAACGCGTTGCGCCACGCCAGGTCGACGGTGATCGCGCACAACTCCGCGGGC
>Ga0187877_1003171_pt1 | contig 13667 bp, 7 predicted proteins | sample June2016WEW_17_1_3_FD_132430 | JGI IMG/M metagenome (GOLD analysis project Ga0187877, IMG submission 132430) | Peatland microbial communities from SPRUCE experiment site at the Marcell Experimental Forest, Minnesota, USA - June2016WEW_17_100 | ecosystem: Environmental > Terrestrial > Soil >... | reverse complement strand
TCCTTCAAAGTGCGCTTTTACCCGCTGCGCCGCATGCCGCTTGAAAGGACGATCCCGCAGTACCTATACATAGTCCAGGTCGTCATCAGGTAGGCGATCGCCTGGCACGCGCATGGACTTCTAGTCTCTTGGGTCCAGTGTTGCTTCCGCCAGCGCCTCGGTCTGTTCACTAATGATACTGATGAGATTGTCCTATGCCCCGGATGCCTTGCTTGCTGCGCGCAGTGAGCCGGCCTCTCGCGCGCTGTTGCACCCGCCGCTGCCCATCCTCGTCATCCTCGAAGAACGCCTCCCGCCGGTCGCCCCGATCCATGACACAGTAAACCGCCCCTGGGTGCTGGCTGCGCAACTTCCGAGCCGTAGGCCAGGATTACTCCGCCTATTCCTGTTGGGTCAGAACATACTACAATCTCATTAACTGACGGATGGATCGGTCGGGTGCTGGAGACGCCGGGTTTTTTTCTGGCGCATGCGTTTGGGCGAAAGGTGGCAGCGCGCGGCCAGCCACCCACCCCGGCCTCTCCAGCTTGAGCAGCAACCTGCGGGCCATCGTGTCCTTGATTTGGCCAGTGAGGTTGCGCCAGCTCCAGACCCGATACAGGTCGCGCGCGAGCCGATACCGGCTGCGATCGGGATGGGCCGCCAGCAATCCCCGCGCCTGCTCTAGCTCGACCGAGCCAATGGGCCGGCCTTGCATGACCAAACTCTTTTTCACGCCCTGACTCGGCGCACGCCGCCGGGCAGAGTCCAGTCCAAAGTCAGACCTTTTTTGACTCGCCTCCCGATCTCCAATCCCTCATCATTCCTGCCAGTTAACCGGAAAGTCATGAATAGAGATACTTGAACGCTATGGCCAACTCCACATTCGATTACAGAAGCAAGGCGTCCATCCTCGTGGTAGATGACCATCCTATCTTCCGTGAGGGCGTTACCCAACTCATCAAGCGCCAGCCAGACATGGTGGTGTGCGGCGAGGCTGGCAACGTGGCGACCGCGACGCAGCTTTTGGAAGCGCACCACCCGGAGTTGGTGCTGCTGGACTTGCGCCTGGACAGCAGCGACGTTTTCGAGCTTATCAAGGGCTGGAAGATCCGTTTCCCCGACTTGCGGGTGCTCATCCTTTCCGCGTACGACGAGGCCTTGTACGCCGAACGGGTTTTGCGCGCCGGGGCGAGCGGCTACGTGATGAAGGCGGAAACCTCCGAGGAAACCATCAGCGCCATCCGCGCCGTCCTGGCCGGAGAAATGTACGTGAGCCGGAAAATCGCCTTTCGCCTCTTGCACAAGCTCATCCAGAGCAAGCCCGTGGTGCGCGACGCCCGGGTCGAGGCGCTCTCCGACCGCGAGCTGCAGGTGTTCTGGATGCTCGGCGCGGGTTTGGGCAGCCGCGAGATTGGAGACAAACTGCACCTGAGCATCAAGACCATTGAAACCTATCGCGAGAATATCAAACACAAACTGGACTTGCGGAACGCGGCGGAATTGATCCGCCTCGCCTCCCAGTGGGTCCAGACTGCCGCGTCGAGAGATGCCGGCGGTTCGGCGGCGGCCTGGGTCAGTAGCGTTCCTGCCGGGGCCGACTAACAGATATTATCAACTATACTAATCTAATGCCAGGAGCCAAAAGCCCTGGAAAACAGGGTATTTCCTGGTGCCCTTGGTGTTCTCGTGCGGCAATGCCGGCGTTTTCATTCCCCTCGCCAATTCAGGGCATTATGACCAGGGCCTGCGAGATTATCCGCCTGGAACTGATGACAGGCCGTGAACTTCCGTGGAACATCCGCTCTGGCGTCCTGCCTGGCGGGAGTCCTTTGCCCGTGCGATTCTCCGCCCGCTTTCAACTACTTGTCGCACAGTCCCTTAGCGACCAAAGCCGTAGTTACCTAGGTGAATATCCTAGGCTATTATAGGGAGCATTCCCCTATAGGCAAGCCGGCCTCGTTGCTGTTCAATGAGCACGCAAAGTTCTCAAGCGATTGGCGTAAATAACTATGAATAAAACCAGCGGTGGCAAATTAGCGGGTTCGGCCACGCCAAACCCGGAGTCAAACAACAAATATAACCACAGACCAACAATGAAGACAAAACCAAACTTCTTAATCATACTCCTCTCGATCAGCATTATTTTGCTGACGTGGGCCGACCGTGCGGCGGCTGCCGGGAGGACCATTATTGTTGATGGCTCAGGTGTCACCGTCACGGTGAGCTCCCTCAACACGCCCATACCGCTAACCTCTGCTGATACCATCCAGGTTATAAATGGGGGCACCCTCTTCGTGGACGACAACGCTACTATCGGCACGCTTACCATCGGCAACGCCTCGAGTCCCGGCAATGTCGTGTTCAACGGCACCGCCGTACAAAGCCTGACGGTTACCGGTGATGTGGCACTGGGCCCGAATGCGGGAAATCTTCTGGACATGACTTTAAGCACCGCGCATACGATACGAGTCGGGGGGAACTTTCTCGCATCCGGAGCCGGCACCTTCCGCGCCGGTGCGGCCACCATTGAATACAACAGCGCCGCGGCGTCTCAGAACGTGACCGCCAATATCGGCGGCAGCGGAGCTGTCATTAATTACAAGAATCTCATCCTCAGCGGGACCCCCTCCAGCGTCACCAATGCCGCGGGCAAGAACCTTGCCACCGGGGTCACGGTCTTCGGCACGTTGACAATTACCAACCAAGCCGTTCCGACCGGCGGCTCCGTTACCTATCGTGGGAGCGTGGCAGCGTTGGTTTATAGTGGCACGGTAGCGCAGACGACCACCCCGACGGAATGGCCGGCGGCACCGTTTGTTCTGAACGTGCCGGTCACCATCAATAACGCCTCCGGGGTTACGCTCGACAGCGATAAAACCATTGGCGCCATCGCCCCAAACAGCCTTATCTTAGTCAACGGGATGCTGAACGATAACGGGAGGACCCTGACCGTTCAGGGCAACGTCCTGAACGGATTCTCAAGCCATACCGCGCTTCTAGGTCCCGGTCAACTGGTTTTAACCGGAATCGGTCAAGTACTCAGCGGCATTGGCAATTACGGCAACGTGGTGCTGAACAATAGTTCCACCTCCTCCTTGCCCATTTCCACGTTTTCCGCACTCATCACCCAGCCCACCATCAATGGCCGGCTCACCGTCCAGAGTGGCAAGCTCGCGCTTCCGACCGGCACAGCCCACCAGGCCTCCCTGCTTACCTATGGCGGCTCGGACAAGGCCGCCGGCACTTATGGAGCTTCCACCAGCGCCGCCACAACTAAAGCTGATGCGATCTTCGATTCCACCGCCACCGGCATGCTGACTGTCAACCAGAAGCCCATTCCCACCGTTACGCAGAACTTCGCTGCCGCAATTACCTACGGCACTCCCACGGTCACCGTTACCGGCACTGTGACGCCCCCGGCTGGTCCGCCGAACTTCGCCGTTTACGGCAACGGCGCGCAGAACGGCGAGTTGATCTCCAATGTTGTCTATTCCTTGAATGTTCCGGTCCAGACCAACTTAACGTTCGTTAACGGCTCGAGCGCTTTTACGCTGACTTTGAGCACGACCACCTTGCCCGCTGCAGGCTACACGGTCGTCTCCACCTATTATGGCGGCGTCAATCTGGCTGCTGCCAACTCGGCCCAGGCGGCTTTGACGGTTAATCCAAGGCATATCGGCGTCATCCCTTTGGATAATCAATCCAAGGTCTATGGCACCACGCCCGATCCCACACTCAACTACTCAATTACCAACTCGTTAGTTCCCCCTGATGCCTTCGTGGGCAAATTAAGCCGCGTTACGGGGGCGGGGTCGGAGAACGTCGGGTCATATGCCATTCTGCAGGGTACCCTCGCACTGACTACCAATTACACGATTGACTTCGCCAGCGGCCATACGTTTGCCATCACTCCCTTAGGCATCAACGTGACGATGATGCCGGAGAGTAAGGTCTATGGTTCTCCCGATCCCGGATTCAATCGGTCCAATGTTGACTATACGATCTCTCCCCAGTTGGTGGGCACCGATGCCATCAGTGGCGCTTTAAGCCGTACTGCCGGTGAAACGGTCGGCAATTATGCCATGAACCTGGGGAATTTGACTGCGGGCAACAATTATAAGCTGACCGCCGCCAACAGCGCGAACTTCACGATCACGGTGCTGCCCGTCACCGTGAACTTCGATGCCAAATCAAAGACGTACGGCGACCCCGATCCGTCACTCACGTACACCTACAGCCCGGCACTCGCATTCACCGACACGTGGAACAGCAACGTCACCACCAACCGGACCGCTGGCCAGACGGTCGCGGGCAGCCCGTACATTATTCTCCCCGGCACTTTGGCCATTTCGGGTGGCCAGGGCTCCAACTACAACATAACCTTTAGCCAGACAGGGAAGTTGACCATTAACAAAAAGGGCGTGATGGTGACCGCCCTCAGCCCGTCGAAGGTGTATGGCGCTGACGTGCCGCCGCTCGTTGATTACGCTGGCTTTATCACCTCACCCCAGAACGGGGTGCCCGGCCAAACTGCTCCTACGACCCCGGCGACGCTGAGTCCCGCGGTGCCCGTGTTGCCATGCAGCGTGCCGACTAACGCTAATTATTCATTTGTCATCACCGATCCCGGCAGCGATCCCAACTACACACTGACCAAGTCAACCCTGGTAAATGGTACGGTGACTGTCACCCCCGCGCCGCTGATCATCACGGCCCAAAACCAAGCGAAACCCTATAATGGCGGCCCGTTCCCCACGAACAACTACCCCGTGAATTACAACCAATTCGTGTGCAGTGACACTGCGGCCACAGCATTCTCGTCCGGCGTCCTGACGTTCACCGGAAGCGGAGCGACTGCAACTAATGCAGGGGTATATCCAATCATCCCAGGCGGCTTGTCGAGCACCAAGTACAATATCACGTACGTTCCGGGCTGGGTGACCATCAGCGCGCTGCCTGCCACCACCACCATCGCTACCGACCAAACCTGGTACGGAGGCAGTGCCGTTGGTCAGGTAACAAATCTGACTTGGATGATCAATCAGGCCAATGGCACGGCGGGAGCCAATATCGGCTGGAACCTGCTGAAGGTAAATGGAACCTTGACCATATTAGCCACTTCTTCTGACCAATTCAGAGTGGATATGGTGACGCTGGCAGGAAATGTGGCTGGCCTGATGGCTAAATTCGATCCCACGCGGCCTTTCCAGTGGGAAATCGTCCGGGCGACCAGCATCTCCGGTTTTGTCGCCAACAAGTTCATTCTCAACTACCAGGCGCTCAACAACCAGGGAGCTAACCTCTTCGCCAACCCGCTCTTTAACGGCGTGTTTTCAATCAATCAATTCGGCAACTCCCTTTACCTCAACTTCACCCCGATGGGATCTACTGGAGCAAATGTTGTTGCCGTCCCGCCCGGCTACGACGTGGGCACCTCCCTTAGCGATACCACCAAGCTGCTGGGGAACATTTACAACAGCGATGTGGACCTGCTCTATCTCTCACCGAGTGCGACCACGGTCTCACCGCAGAGCCCGGTGACCATCAATCTTAACGTCGGCAACCTCAAGCAGGCTATCGTCGGAGTTGATGCCTATATCAATTTCGATTCACGCTTCTTTGTGGCCACCACCGGTGCGGGTGCGCCCGTCGTGGCGCCAGGTGGCGGCGTCTGGAATAACCTGATCACGAAGATGTGGAATCAGGAAGGTGACTTGGACACTGTCGTCTCCGTGGGTCTGACCGCTACCACGGGCACGAGCGCCGATGGGACGGTGGCGACCATCGTCCTCACGCCCACCAAGACGGCGGTCGGCACGTCTCGGGTGGTCTTCCGCCCGGATGGTTATCCCAAGGCGGATGGTACCGGATCGCTAACGACAGACATCGTGCCGAGCGCGCTCAATGCCCAGCCAGTCTCGCCAGGCCGTGTTATGACCGACGAAATCACCGTCTCGGGCGCCGGCATCGCGCCGGTAATTGGCAGCATCACCGCCACCCAGGTGCAGCCACTGGTGGGCAACGTCCCTAACCCGATCAACGTGAAGAACGGGACTGCGGCCTCGCGGACGCAAACCGTGCTGACCTCTGCCGGTATCGCGGGCAGTTACCCGGACGACACGAGCACGGCTTCCGGCCCGGTCGTTATCACGATCAACGCCAGTGACGCAGGCGTCGGCTTGAGCGGCGCTCCGACTTTGGTTCTGAACAATCCGCCGGCAGCTCCAATCACAGTGCCGTGCACGACCCCGAATGCCACTGTTGGACCGTTCGTTTACAATTGGAATGTTCCAGCCGGCATTGCTCAAGGCACGTGGACTGCGGCAGTCACGGCTTCGGACACACTTAATCCTCCGACCGTTACGACTGTTGGGAACGCGTTCACGCTGGTGGTCAACACGACCGAGGTGAGCGGAGTGGTCGAGTTGCAGGGCTTGCTGGCAGCAAATCGCTTAGTAACATTCAACTCCGGCGGCGGAACCGGCGCCAGCAACCAGTGGGATATGACCCTCAACTTCGTCGGCGGAGATCTCCTGAGTGCGGGTGCATTCCAGGACGTGGCCTCCTTTGCGGCGGTTGTCAATCAGCCACAACAGGATCCTGTATCCGTCGGCTTGCGCTATGGCACGATTCCCAATCTGCCCACGCTCGCGTTTAATCTGGCGAACCAGGTCGGGGGAGTCTCAGCGTATATCTATGGGCTGGAATACGGGTCTATCACTAGCCTGCAAGCGCTCGCGAACCAATTGACAAATCCTCAGCGGCCCGTGGATGTTTACATCGTTAGCCAACTCTCCCCGCCGACGATTGTGGCGCTGAACACCTATCAAAGCTCGCATGGAGCCAACGCTGCGGCGCTGACCAAAGACCTCTTGCACGATTTTAACAATATTGTTCTAGGGCCTAACATCTACGATCCCGTGCGTTTTGCAGGGGTGTGTGTGAACAATCCCACCTCCGGGCCAGACACTGTTGCCGTCAACCGCGGCCTGCTGGAGGACGCCTATGTCATTAATTGCGAGGAGCCCTACGTGCCGAACTACGTCCCGGGCAAGTTGCAGGCTCAAACGGCGCGAGAGTTGAGCAATTATGGCGGCGGATCAGACCCAGCCCTCGTGGCGGATATTCTTGCCGACTTTGACACCCTGACACTCCCATCGAGCCCGAGCTTATGGCCGACTCCCATTCAGGTGCCGTATGACCAGGGCTTGTATAACCAGAAGATCTTCCTGGGAGTTACGCTGTCGTCGGCCACCGAGAGCCTGTTGACTTCACAGCCTCCCGTAAGCGGAACTAGTCTCACCTTGCTGAATCAAGACCTGCTCCAGGACGCTTATCCCGGGCAGTATCAGAAGGCTCCGTTGACTCCTGCGACGGTAGTGGCCGCCCAGCAGTTCAATCCCTCGAACCCGGCAAGCGTCCAGGCATTCGTGAACGACGTGACTGCGGATCTTAACGCTCTTATAAATGGCGGGACTCGCATTTATACCCCGGCGCCTGGCACCTACAATCCGAACAGCGAGCTTGGTCAGCTCCTGGCCATGTCCTCGCTAACGCCGGACCAACAGATTCGTGAAAACCGGCTCCTGCTCGAGTTGAACTACCCTGAGCAGCTCTCCCAGAACAGCGTGAATAGCTACCCCGAGACCGGGCTGGCCACCTTCAGGCTGGTGCAGCTTCCGGCTTCCGCGACCCAGCTCAGCGCAAAGACGGCTTGGAACCTCCGGGTGACACGGCCCGTAGCAGCCACAGTCAACTTCGTCAATAACGGTGTGCCGGGAACATTCGCTCCTGCTAGTGACTTCTACCTGCGCGCCGGCGATATGAACGGAGATAACGTGGTCAACCTGCTTGATTACAATATACTGCGCATCAATTACGGGTCCACGGCTGGCGGGCCAGCCGACATCAATGGTGACGGCGTCGTCAACATCTTCGACTACACCTTGTTGCAAGGTAACTATGGGAAGACCGGCGACCCTGCAGTGCAGTAGTCAACCATGCTAACATTGAGGGGGGAGGGCGACAAGCCCCCCTCCCTCAATAGCTCTTATGAAACCAAATAAAATAATTGTCAGTGTTGTCTCGTGCCTGTTGATCGCTCTCAGCGGGCAGGCAGCCGCGCAGACCATTCTGGACTGGCAGTTTTCGTCCTTCGGAACCGGTCCAGCGAACTCTGTGACAAACGCTCCCACTCCCGGCACGACCGTCAGCCCGTTTGGGGGCACCGCACAGGCAGTGGTGGCTGGACCCAACGACACCTACTTTTTCGGCACCGGACCGGGGGGGGCTTCTGGTCCTTTCGGGCCGCCAACCGGTCTGTGGGACGTGGAGGGCAGCGGCCAGATTCAGCTTACCTTGGATCGTACCTCTGTTGACCCCGTGGACTATACTGTGGTGATCACGCAATTCGCCGACAGAAATATCTATCCGGGAACTTTGAGCTTTTCGCTTGCGGGCGCCACGTTTGTTAGCGAAACCGTGGTGGTGCCGCAGACCGCTAACATGACAGGTTCATGGTATGAAGACACTTATCAATGGAGTGCGGTGGATCTTGGCGGTAACGCGATTGTTCTGGATATCGGTCCTTCGTCAGCGATTGCGGGACTGCTTGTTGACGAGGTGCAGTTCAGTATCCTTGGCAACCTGATCCCGATTCCGGAGCCGGGGGTCAGCCAACTGGCGGCGGCCGGCCTGCTCGCGTTCGCGATGCGGTACTGGTCTCGGCGCAAGGGCCGGACGAATCTCGATTCCGTCCGCTGAGCCAGTCTGCCATTACCGCTATAAGGAATTCAGGTGTGACCCAGTACTACTGGGTCACATTTTTTTATTATGAGCAGACGATTCAGCATGGCGGGCCTATGGTGGATGTGCCTGTGTGCTCGCTTTGCCGCCGCCGCGGCTGATTCCAGCTACCAGGACTGGCAATTCACCAACAATGCCAATCCCGCCCTGCCCACCGTGGCCACCAATACCGCGGGGGTAGCGACGGCGACAATGGTCGTAGGCTACGCCGGGGCGGGTTGGCTGGACAGTTTGATGGGCTTTGGCACCCAGACCGGGCTGTGGGATCTGGGGTTGCAGAATTCGGATGATTTAACGAACGATACGCGGGGCCAAGTTCTGCTCAGCGTTCCTAATCCTGTGCCAGTAACCTCGAACACCAACACCTACACCGATTTGGGGCTGCGAGTCGTCCAGTTTGTGGATGGGATTTTTTATGTGGGAGACCTGACATTCTCGATCCCCGGCGCGACCTATTCGGGACGAACGGTCGTTGAGACCTTGCCCGGCCCGCTGCCTGGCAAATGGGTGGAAGACCAATTTAAGTGGCGTCTGGAGCCAAGCCCGATGCCGGTGTCCTTGACCATCACTGGCGCAGTGGGCGGCACGCTTCTAGACAGAATCCGAGTGGATACGGTGAGTGCCGTGGTGGCAGCACCGCCGCTTATGATCACTTCGGTGGTGAAGAGCAGTCAAGGCCTGGCTATCACTTGGGCGGGCGGAGTTCCACCCTATCAGATCTATGTCACTTCCAACCTCCTGAGCACTGGGGCGTGGCAACCGGTCGGCTTGCCCGTGTCGGGCACCAATGCCGGCATCACGCTGGCGGATCCCGTCAACTACGTCAAGGTAGGCGGAAGCAACTAGCAACCAAACTCCACTCCCTGGCCTTCGTCGAGACCATTGTCTTGGCCTATGCCGGGATGGCGTTTATTCTGGACATGAGTCTCGACGAAGGTTCCAATTCTGAATCTATGAATGGCCTTGAACAACTCGCGAGCGGTGTTGTCCAGTTGTCTGGGGGCATCCGCGCGTTGCGACGATGCCCAAGCGTAGCGGCAGGCGTCCCGCCTGCCGCTAGCAGGCCGGAGTGTCGGCATGGGCCCAGGCTGCGTTTGGGCAGGCTCCTGACAATGGCTTCGTTTGCTTGTGCCTGGCTAGGCACGGCTGGATTTGCGGATGCCCAGTATTCCATCGTTGATTTGGGCGACTTGGGCGGCGGATTTGCGCGGGCACGGGCCATCAATGGACTGGGCCAGGTGGCGGGCGAGGCTTTGCTGCCTGTGAGCGGGACGGTGGACCGTGCCGTCGTTTGGCAGGCTGGAACGGTGGCCAATCTCGGCACCTTGGGCGGCCAGCAAAGCGCTGCCTTGGCCATCAACAACGCTGGTACCGTTTGCGGTTGGGCGCAGGCCGCCTCGGGCAACACCCTGCCCGCGCTGTGGAATGGAAGCGCCGTGACCGCTCTCCCCACGTTGGGCGGGACTGCGGGCACAGCTTATGGTATCAACAACTCGGGCGCCGCGGTAGGCCAATCATACCTGGGTAACGGCGACTATCACGCCAGTCTTTGGAGCGGGGGCGGAATTCGCGACCTGGGCACCTTGGGGGGAGCCTACAGCGTCGCTTACGACATCAACGATCAGGGTACCGTCGTCGGCACTGCCAGTAGCAATGCGGGTCAGGACCGGGCCACCCTGTGGGGGCTCAACGGACCGGTTGACCTGGGCGGACTTTCCGGCGGCCAATGGACGGCGGCAAGTGGGATCAATGATTCGGGGCAAGTTATCTTTTGGGGCACGCCGCAGGGCGCGGCGGCGAACCAGGCGGCGTTCTGGAATGGGGTTCCCTCCAGTCCGGTGATCAGCCTGGGCACGTTTGGGGGAAGCCAGAGCTGGGCGTATGGTCTGAACGACCAGGGATTTGTGGTGGGGTCGGCGGATGAGCCGAACGGGACCTACCACGCTTTCGTCTGGGATGGGACCGAGAAGACTGATCTTGGAACCCTGGGAGGCTATTTCAGTTCCGCCTACGGAATCAACGACCAGGGGAGCATCGTCGGCTTTGCAATGGATGCCTCTGGACAGACGCATGCGGTTGAATGGGTGCTCGTGCCGGAGCCCTCGGCGCCCCTCTTGGGTCTGCTCGGTGGGAGCATCGTCATCGCCTGCCTCTGGGCGAGCCGTCGGAGGCCGCCCAGCGTGGCGGGCCGCTGACCGACCGGACCTGGGATGGAACCTGGGGACCTTTGACTGGACCACAGCGTCGGCGTTCCACGAATTCAACTCAACTAATCTGGGATCAAGTTGTCCCGAGGTCGAAGAAGCCAGGCGGTCAAGCACCCAGACTGCCGTCTTGACCCACTTGCGCCGGACATTCTCGGACTTCACCACACCATTATCATAGCCATCATAGAGACCAAACAGACAGGCAGGCTTCAGGGACCGATCGCCGCTTGAGCTAATTCCCCGCCGGACCCGGAGGGTCAAACTTCATGCCCAGGGTAAGATTGACGGTACGGCCATCGGGGCCAAGTTGGGGCAGGCAATCCAGGCTCAAGCCCTTCTGTTGATTGGAGGCGGTCACTTCTCCCACAAACAGGCTAGCCTGCGTCCCGTCGGAGGTTTGGATAAACGGGCGGTTGAGGATGAGGCAGTTGGGCTGGTTGGTCAGGGAGGCAATCAGACTCTCCGCCTGCTGCTGGGACACGAGACCGCTCTGCGAACTGAGCTGGGGATCGGTTTTGATGTCCGCCAGGCCGAGCCGGCCCCAGACCTCCGGCGGCACTTCCATCAGCGTAGTGCTAATAACCACCTGGGAGTTAGTGCTGCTGCCGGCCTGGACGGCCGGATGGACGAACGCCACGGCGCGCTTACCGGACCCAGTGGTCCAGCCCCCAAAGGCCAAGGTTTGGCCTTCAGGGATGCTAGTGCTCAGCTTTGCCTCAAATGCCCCGCCGACTTCGTTGGTAACTGCCGGCGTGAGCGCCTCAGCAGCTTCCTGTGGCGCCTTCTTCCCCTGCGCTGCGGCGCTTCGTGCCAGCTCTCCGCGCAGGAGACCGACCTGATTGCGCAGCCGCAGCACCTCGGATTCTGTCGCGTTGAGCCGGGCCAATTCGTCTGGCGCGATCTCAGGGCGCGCCGGCTCGACGTTCTGCGCCTGCGGTTGGTCAATGGCAGCGCGCAGAGCCTCCTGCTCCCGCCGCAGTTCCCGATTCTCATTCCAGAGGAGGATGGTCGTGGCCAAAAGCCCCGCCCCGAGTGCCATGCCTGCCATAACGCATGCCTTCCTAGTATTCATAGTCAACTTCTTCCGGCGGTGCAGCGGTCAAGGCCTATGCCCCGCCTCGAGGCATTAACACCAGCCTCGCTGAGAAGTTCCCTTGAATCCGGCACCCTGGAGCGAAGGTTCCCCTCCGCTCACGGCTCACGCTCCGGGCGTCTGGCCTGGCATGGCGATGGGGTATTGGCCATTGGCGTCAGGCATGACCGGCGCATTGCCATCCCACGTGCAGTTCTCCAGCCCAGGCGCCAGCTCGATGTTGGAGGCGAGGGCTTCTTCCCAGGTCACCTTCTTGCCCGACTCGCAGGCCATGCGGCCCATGATGCAGGTGAGGGAGGTTTTGGCGCAACGCTCGGCTTCGTTGTAAGGCTTGTCGTTGCGGATGGCGTCGAATAGCAGGTCGTGCTCGTGCTGGTACTTGTCGCACTTCGGGCCTTTGTAGCGCCAGATCAGGCTCTCGGAGGTCTGGTTCCAACCATTGAACAGGCGCGGATCGTCTTGGCCTTCGCCCATGATCGCACTGCCCTTCGCGCCTTGAAGAATGGCGCCCCAGAAGTCGAAGCAACTGGCGATATGCCGGCCTTCGCCGACGAAACGCGTGCCATCCGGGAAGGTATATTCGGCGGAGTAGTGGTCGAAGAGCTGGTCGGCGTCTTTGCGGACCTGGCGTCCACCCATGCCCTGGACGGAGACGGGCCAGGCGTTCTTGGCCCAGCAGCAGACATCAATGTTGTGGATCAGCCAGTCTTCGAGAAACGTGCCGTTCAGCCAGGTGAAGCAACTGTAGTTGGATATCTGGTAGGCGATCTCCTTCATGCCCGGTTGCCGGGGGTTGAGCCCCACGGGGCCGTGCATGCGGTAAGCCCAAACGGTGACTAGGTCCCCAATCATGCCGTCATGAACGTGCTGGATGGCTTCTTCGAGCGGCGTGAAATGGCGGCTCATCAGGCCGCCGGCGACCTTGAGGTTCTTTTGTTTCGCGGCCTCGCCCGCCTTCAACACTCGGCGGACACCCGGCCCATCCACGGCAAAGGATTTCTCCATGAAGACGTTCACGCCCTTCTGCACGGCGTAATCGAGGTGGATAGGCCGGAAGCCCGGCGGCGTCGTCAGCAGCACCACATCGCCTTTGTCGAGCGAATCAATGGCCTTCTTGTAACCGTCCAGGCCGATGAACTGCCGCTCTGGGGGCACCTCTAGTTGCTTCTCGTGCCCCTGCTTCAAGTTCGCGAGGCTGCTTTGGAGGCGGTCCTCAAAAACATCTGCCATCGCCCAGAGCTTAGTGGGGCCTTGAGTGGACATGGCCTGCGCGGCGGCGCCAGTGCCACGCCCGCCGCAGCCGACAAGAGCAATCTTGATGGTGTTATTCTCGGCGGCGTAACCGGGGCGGGCGATGGCGCTGGCCAGCGCTGCGCCGGCCAACGCGGTGCCGGAGGTCTTGAGGAATTCACGACGGCTGGTGCGGCTGGATTCAGTGAGGTTGGTGGAGTTCATTGTGCGTTCGGTATTCGAGTTTGCGAAATGTGGACTATTCATCGCGGTCAGCCCAATCATTCACCTCTACCCCGCTCTTGGCAAGACCGTTCGGGCGTGGTGCATTTTGCCGCCATCGCCGAAGC
>Ga0187877_1003165_pt1 | contig 13680 bp, 6 predicted proteins | sample June2016WEW_17_1_3_FD_132430 | JGI IMG/M metagenome (GOLD analysis project Ga0187877, IMG submission 132430) | Peatland microbial communities from SPRUCE experiment site at the Marcell Experimental Forest, Minnesota, USA - June2016WEW_17_100 | ecosystem: Environmental > Terrestrial > Soil >... | reverse complement strand
GACAGTTTAATAGCATTTGGGTGGATAGTCTATCCATGCCCTTTTCCTTCATACTTCATAGCAAATCTGTAAAGATGCGCTTCCGGCACGACCATCCAAAGCGCTATACTATGAAGGTGGCCACGCTAATGCTTAGCTTTCCTTTGAGGCTGGCATCGCTCTTTGGCTGTCTCACGGCAGCTTGACCGGCATTTACCAAATTACCATAAAGAATCCACCGGACGGCATGGGCACAAGCAATACCCCGTTCTAGCCTCTGCTGGGCTCCAGAAAGGCCCGATACCATGAATATTAATGAGATTCGCACAAGACTCCACGAGCTGGCAATGGCCACTCCGGTGATAGATGCCCACACCCATGTCCAGGATGATCTCACGGGTTTTACCCCGGAACTCGCCGCCGGCAACCTGGCCGGGACGCAGGCCTCCGTTAACCGACCGCCGCAGAGCGTGGTGCAGGAAGGCCTCCGGCGGGGCCGATTGGTTCGCCGGACAATGACTGATGCCACCCACGGATTGTTCTATTCGTGGTTCGCGCAGGTCGCCGAAGGGGCAGGTAACCATCTGGACGAGGCCATTGCGCTGATTGGACCAAACACGGAGGAGGCGCGGCGCGCGGCGGGGAAATTTCTGCTCGGACAATTGCAAGACAGCCGCTATTCGGAATATGCCGAGTGGCTCCGCTACATGTTCCGGCTCTACCGCGGCGTGCCCGCGGACATAGATCCCCTCCAGCCCGAGCATTTCGACACCGTTGCCGACGCGATCGCTGCCGAGCGACACGACCCGGAATTTTCGGCCCGGGTGCTGGCGGCACACCATGTCGGCGCCTACGTGACGAGTATCGAGAACCGAGACCGGGTTCCGTTAACGCCGCCGGTGCGGCCTAAGGATGTTGATTTGGCGTTCTGCACACATCCCGAAGCCTGGAACATGTTTGACTTCAACGGCTTTTTCTGGCCCGAGCGCGCGACGGATTTCGGCCTGTTTACCCAAGGCCACAAGTTCGAGGCGGAGAAATACATCGTGCACCTAGAGGAATACCTTGAGCGGGAGCTTACGAACGTGGCCACACTGCAGGATGCCACGCGCGCCTTCTTCTGGCGCATCCTGCGCAGCCCCAAGACCAATCCCACGAGCCGGATCCTGTATGTAGATGGCTTTCAGGCGCAGGACTGGCGCTTCAGCCGGCCCTATTCCAAAGCGACCGTGGATTGGGCGCTGGCCCACCACCGGACCCAATTGGATGGTGAGAATCGCCAGCAAGTCCTCGCGTGCGTCGCGGAGGCCATGCTGGAGGCACTCAATGACATCGGCAAGGAACGCAAGGATGCCGGTTCACGGTTCGGCGTCTGTTTGCAGCTTTGCGGGGGCGCGCGGCATTTCATGGATTGGGCGCGGGAAATCCAGTCGCTTCCCGAGTACATTCCCAACTTGCCCCAGGACGAGTACCCGGTCTGGATTCGCTATCCGCACATTCATTTCGAATACATCTCCGCCCATGAAATGCTCTATAACGATATGGCTAACGCCGCCAAGCAGGTGGGCAATGTCTCGGCTGGACCCTGGTGGCACTATTTCCGCCGGCACAAGATCGCCCGGATGGTGCGCGACCAACTGAGCATGGGGCCGTTGATCTCCATCGCGAGTGGCTTTACCGACGCCCGTTTCGTCGAGATGGTCGTCGCCAAGTATGTGTCCGCTCGCTTGGCCATCGCCGACGCCCTGGCGGAACTGGTCGCGGACCGCTACTCGACGCTTTACCTCGATTTCGACTCGGCCGGAGCCGTGATGAAACAACTGCTGTACACCAACCCCGCGGCGGTGCATTACATACCGGTGGCCGATTAACCAGAACCCTCATTTCCTACTGATCGCCTATGCCTACCGAACCGATGGTCCCTATGAATATCACGCAGACCCGCCGCCAATTCATCAAACAATCAACTGCACTTGCTGGCGGAGCCAGTCTCGGTTTGGGTTTGAGCTCGCGGCTAGTGGCACAAAGCCTCGGGGCGAATGACCGGGTCGTATTCGGCCTCATCGGCTGCGGCACCATGGGCCGGGAGAACATGCGCCACTTCCTGCAGCTCAACCAGCCCGTGGCGGCCGTCTGCGATGTGGATGAAAGCCACTGCGAGCGCGCGGCGGCGGAAGTGGTCAAGGCCGGACAGGCTGCGCCGAAGAAGTTTAAGGATTTCCGGCAACTGCTCGAGCAGAAGGACATTAACGCAGTGATCATCGGCACTCCGGATCATTGGCACGCCCTCACGTTTATCGCTGCCTGTGAGGCGGGAAAGGACATCTATTGCGAGAAGCCGATCTCGCACAGCCTCGTCGAGGCCAAGGCGATGCTGAGCGCCGCCCGACATTTCAAGCCGGTCGTCCAGATTGGCACGTGGCAGCGAAGCATGAAGCACTTCCAAGACGCGATCGCGTTTGTCCGCTCCGGACAGATGGGGAAGATCAATCTTTGCCGCGCGTGGATGTGCTACTACCTGCCGGATATCGGGCGACAAACACCCGAGGCCCCGCCGGCGGGATTGGACTGGGACTTCTGGCTTGGCCCGGCGCCCAAACGGCCCTATCAGCCCAACCGTTGCCATGAGAATTGGCGGTGGTTCTATGACAGCGGGGGCAGTCTGATGAGCGATTGGGGCGTTCACATGATTGACATCGTGCTGCTGGCCATGCAGGAAAGCGACCCGGTGTCCGTCGTGGCCTCGGGCGGGAAGCTGGCAACCAATGACGATCGCGACACGCCGGATACGCTCCTGGTGAACTATCGCTTTCCCAAGTGGATCCTCAACTGGGAACATCGTTTCAACAATCCCCGGGGCCTGGATGGCGGCAAGGAACATGGCGCCGAGTTTATCGGTGATCACGGCTCGCTGATCGTGGATCGGGCTGGCTACCGCTTCTATCCCTACCCGCCGGATCGCGAGGGGCCGCCCCCCTCAGAGTGGGCTGACAGCACACACTGGCAGAACTTCCTGGATTGCGTCAAGACCCGGAATAAGCCCGCCTCCGACATCGAGTCCATGGCCAAGACCACCATCGTCTGTCATTTGGGGAATGTCGCCTTCCAGTCCGGCAGGATTCTCGACTGGGACGCCGCCCGACAGGATGTGGTTCACCCGAGAGAGGTCAAACATTGCGTCTCCTATGAACGGGAGTATCGCAGCCCGTGGAAGCTCAAGATTTACAGTTGAGAGCTGCCTCGACCGACGTGACGCAGCGTGAGGGCGGAGGATCATCAGCGAGATGAAGTCGTATTCCGGTGAGAACTTGCCGGGGACTCATGCCAGGCCCACTTTCTCGGAAGCGTGGTTCCATCGGCATTACGGGCTGGAGTTCGGTGAGCGCTATTACACCGACCCGATCTTGCGCACCGAGCAGGATCAAGAGGCGCTACGGCTGGTTCACGAGCGGTTTGGCGCACTTGGCCTTGGCAAGAAGGATCCCGGGCCGCAACCGCACCTGGAGATTTGCGGCCATCGTTTTCTGCCCGCGCTGCTCGGCTGCGAAATCTTCTATCAGCCCGACCAACCGCCGGCCGTAAGACATCTCCCTGTCAGCTCAGTTCAGGACATCGCGGCAATTCCCAAGCCCGACCTCGCCACCAACCGATGGGCTCGGGAGTTCCGCCGTCAGGCGCAGACACTGATCGGCCGATATGGACACGTTGACGCCACGATCAACCATGGCGGTCCTATCAACGTCGCATCCAACGCGCTCGGCACCGAGGCATTTCTTTGCCTGGCGGAACCTTCGGAGGAGTTCCGGGCCTTCTTGCGCATGATCGCCGAGCTGTGCGTCGAGACGTACGACCAGCTCACCCTGCCCTTCAATCCGCAACTCGAGCCTGGCCGGGAGTTGTTCCTGGGCAACTGCCCCGTGGTGATGATGGACCCTGAGACTTACCGGAACGAGGTTCTCCCGGCCGATCTTTACCTGCGGAGTCGAGTGAAGAAGTTCGGCCTGCACCACTGCGGGGCGATGGACCGGTATCTGAGTCTTTACCAGGCGCTCGATCCGTGCGAGTACATCGAAGTTGGCTGGGGCAGCACTGTGCCCAATGTGCGGCAAGCCTTCCCCACTACCATCCTCGATTTGATGATCAATATCCCCGCCGTTCAGGCCATGCCGCAGGACCGCCTGACGGAAACCCTGCGGGAAATGGTATCGCAGGCGACGCCGCGCGCCCTGATCCGTGACATCTACCTGGCGGACATCGGTCCGGAAGTCCCCGATACGACCGTCGAGCGATTTGTGGAAGCGGTCAACGCGGCTTTTTCTTAGAAGCTCCGACCGCGGCTGCTCCCATGCCGTCGGTGAATGTAGCGGTAGCCATCGACATATCGGTAAGGTGGTCGTTGACCCACTTGATCCCGGCACTGCACGAACCGAGCAGATGCGGCGCCGGAGCCGTGAGTGGCAGGATACTGTCCTCTGCCTCACTATACATAGGCATGAGGTCACCCCCGGCGATGGCGCAGAACCGATCGCCGGCGCCGATGGCCAGGAGCATCTTGGTGTAGCTCTCCAGGTTTACCTCGCCCTCACCGTGTCCGCAGAATTGGTGCCCGCGCTGCGGCCAGTCTTCGGTGATCATCAACGTGGAGGCGCCGTCGAGGAATTTGAAGTTCTTGGCATGGCTGCCGATGACTCGCGGGGCGACAAACGGACTGGTAAATCTTCGGGTCCAGTTCTCGCCGGCCCAGCAGTGGCTGGGATCGCCCCAGACGCAGAGGCAGCGGTCATAGTCGGTGGCCATCAACAAGAGGCCGAAATCGCGTGAGCAGATGGCTCCGGTTCCCGGATGGATTTCCTGGCCGAGATAGGCGCCTAGCTTATTTGCGCGAGCGCGGATCTTGGCCGTCTTGTCTCCGAACCGCTTGAGTCCCTCGGCCATCATTTTCTCCCAGCCGAAGACCCACGGATAGCCGCTATGCAGCACCGGATGGCCCCACAGGCCCCAGAACCAACCGTAGATATGAATGCCCGCGGCGGCACCGGTGTCCAGTAGACCAAGGAGGTATTCCTCGGACCAGTCCTCGACGTACTGCGTGCCTTTCGCCAGGACGGACGCGGGCACAAACTTCTCCGCATACTCCAAGCCCCACTTCACGCTCAGATGCGCGAAGGCGGCGCAATGCGCGCTGATGGTGGGCGCCACGATACCCAGTCCCGCGAGGGTCTCCCGCACCTCCTTTGGATTGCGGAAGACGATCTTGCAGTTCTCACCGTGGCCAGGTCCGTTCAGCAAGTAGTTGCTGATCATAATGGAGCGGGCGCCAGACTGGGTGGCGTATTTGCCCACGGCTTCCAAAGTCTTCAGCTCTCCAACGAGCTGCCCGGTTTCAACACCGGCGACAACGCTTACCCGTCTGCCGCAGCCGAGGTTCAACCTGGCGCGATTAGGATCGAAGTAACTGTCGAGTTCTTTAAAGAATAATGGATTCATAGTTTCAACGGTGGGGACCGCATCGGGCGCGACCCCGGGTTATTGGTCACGGCCCTTATTCTTGTCCTTTGAGGCCACCGACGCCAGAAGAATGTGACAGCGAGGAAAGAGCGCGCAGGCAACCCCCGGACGATGGCACAGCAGACGGCCCGGCGCATTTATGACCCATGCCCTGCTCGTCGAACCGCCGGGCGGGTTCAGCTTTGATCGAAGCCCTGCTAAGGAATCACGATGATCAAGGGCTTGTCTGTCAGCGTCAGCGCGAGTGAATGGATGTTACTCTGGGTCTGGACGGGTTCAGTGCCAACGGTCGGGTCGTAAACTTTCACCGAAGCGTGAGTGCCGCCTAGATGGACGGTCACGGTATCCGCACCCTTGACCCGCTCGCCCCACACGATCAACTGAAAGGTCCCATTGCTGTGCTGCAAGAGCAGGTCGTGGACGGTGGCTGGTTCCTCGAGAATCGAGTAGTCGAGCTTGCCGGGCTCACGAAGCGTGCCGTTATCGGCCAGAATGGTCGTCAGATTGTGAAGATAAACGCCGGCCTTGCGCGGTGTGTAATCCGAGCGGTAAAACCCGAATTGTTGATTACCCCCTTCATCTGTGCGGTCACGCAGAAGGTAAACGGAGGTGTAACCCCAGCCGCGCTTGAACTGATCCAGATACATGCTCAGAAGATTAAGGGCGTGGATGTCCTCAGTGATGGCACCCCCCAATTTGACAGCCGGTCTCGGTCGTCACCCTGGGCAAGGTCAATAGTTCGGCTTCGGAATATCCGCGGTAGTGCTTCGCCCACGTCAAACCGTAGTTGCCATACAGTCCATCCACTTTGCAGGCGGAGGTCGGGTCGGCGGCATTCCAGGTCTTGTTGTCCATCGGGTTAGGTGAGTTCGGATGATAGATATAATTGTGGACATTGGCATAGTCGGCGTACTTCGTGCCGTCGGGCATCAACGTGTCGCCGCCTTTAGGGATGGTCAGGAACTGCAATCCGACGTTGTCGCGCTCGGCGCCGTTTTCGGTGATGGACCAAACCGGGTGCTTCTTCAGCACGGGGTCGCTTTTCACGGCGGCGTACATGTCCCGCTGAAGCTTGGCGACGGCTAACCACGATGGCGCCTGCCCACCGCCTTTTTCGCCTTGATAGGTAACACCCCAGTTGTTTGGCTCATTATTGCCTTCAAAGGCCAGCAGGGCGTCGGCCGCTGCCAACTGCCTGGCGGTTTCGATGAGTTTCGTAAGATCAGTGCCCCCGCTGACCAGGCCCCAGCTAAACCGCACGCCGGTGCCTTGGTGCAGGTCAAGGTAGGTCTGTACCGTAGTGGGGCCCTGGGCAGAAAGACCCTCAATACCTCCCCTCACCCAGCGAAAGCCCAGGAACCTGATCATCTCTACGGTCTTGCCGATGGGCTGGCCACGATCGGGAAAGGTCGAGTCTATGCCAAGGCTATTGAGGAATTGAGTCGTAGGAATAGCAGTTGTCACCGCGCCTTCGACGGCCAGCGGCAGTCCCACTGTCGTGGACATGGTCACCAGCAGGCCTGGCAGGCATAAGAGCTTGCCGATAGCACCAGTAAACTCAACCCGTAGTTGGCGCGGCATGAGGGATGGGTACAGTCCTGCCGATCACCTTGTCAACCAGGCAAATGGAACGGGAAATCGGGAATATGGCGCGGGAATCTGGTTGACGATTAGACCCCGAACGGAAATACTCGTCCAGGTCTAGTCTTGGACCTTGGTTGTCGTTTCCTGCCGCATTGGCTTTGAGCGGGCGCGGAGCCAATGGGTTTTTTGCCGCATATATATGTACTTTTCGGACGGTTGTAAGTTGTCTCCCGCCTGCCTAATCGTTGGTCCTAGGAGGTCAGGTTTCTTCAAACGAGTGACCCGGTTTTTGGCCTTCATGGCCGGGGCGGGCTTGGCCTCTGCGCAGGTGGCCATCCCGCCAACCACCATTTCAGCCGGCGCCGTGAACACCAACGACCTGGGCTTCCTGGTCAGGACGGTTGGCATTGATTGGCCGGGGGCAGGCGGCAGCGCCTGGATGAACAGCGTCGCCAACATGGAGCAGGTCCTCGGGCCGGTAACAACCAACACGGGTCCCAGCCATTTGCCCTCGGCGGGGACGGCCATTGATCCGAGCACCGGGTACTACGCGACCAACTGTGCCAATTTTCTGGGTGGCCTAAACCCGAATATCGCCGCCATGCTCGCCGAGCAGGGCGTCGGTATTACCGGATGCGTCGTGCCGGCGGACTCCAATGGGTTCTGGATTCTGGACGCCAAGAACTTCGCCTATCCCTATATCAACTGCGATGGCAACGGGCCGCCCTCGGTCGGCAACGGTGTGTTCAACTACCCGCAGTACCCGCACAACTATTTCCCCGGCGTCCCCACCTGCGCCAATCCGGCCCGGGGGAACAACTGGGAAAGCATCGCCTGCTCATTCATGGGGTACATATGGCTGCCCGCAGGCGTGACGACCCTCAACGTGAACAGCGACGATGGCTTCCTGCTGAAGCTCTCTCCGCTGCCGAACCCGTACGATGTGCGCGGCCTGGTCACCGTGGGCGAGTATGACGGCGGGCGGGGGTCGGCCACTTCGACGATGACGGTGAGCGTCACCCAAGCCGGCTGGTACACCGTGCGTCTGGATTACGAACAAGGGGCCGGCGGTATTGTGTGCGAGTTGTTTTCGACTGACAGCAACGGCCAGAACTGGCTGGTCAATGACACTAGCTCAGCCACGGCTTTGGTCGCCTACCCCACGCCCGAAACCTTCCCTATGGCCTACCCGCTCGCGCTTTCTCCGACCAACGGCACTCTTTTCCTGCCGAGCACTCCGCCCCAAACCATCGCGGCGACAATCCAGGATGGCACCCAGGACCAAATCACCAACATCATTGCAGTCAAGGTCAACGGCGTTGCGATGGCCAACCTCAAGGTCACCAACACCCCCAGCTTCACGCCCAACGGCCACCCTCTGTGGCGAATCACATCAGTCACTTCTTCGGGCCCGGCCACGCTGACCACCAACCTGACGACCGCCCAGACCGTGATCATCGAGGTGGATTATCAGGACACGCAAGGCCAGACCACGAACTTGACGTGGAGCATCATCTCCTCGGGCAGCGCCGGTGTCTATCGCGAACTCTGGCCCAACCTGAACTCTAGCCTGGGCAACACCCTCCAGATCCTGACCAACACCCTCTACAACCCAAACTGGCCCAACCAGCCGGACCCGGCCTATACGGCGGTGCTGCCCTACTTCCAAACCGCCACCGACACCGGTATGGACTGGTACGGACAACGGCTGCGGACCTACATCGTGCCGCCAACAACCGGGGCCTACACCTTCTGGATCGCCAGCGACGACAACTCAGAGCTCTTCGTGAGCACCGACGAAAACCCTGGCAACAAGCGCGTCGTCGCCTGGGTGAGTTCCTCGACCGCGGCCGGAGATTACTCGGCTGAAGCCAGTCAACAGTCGGAGCCCATCAGCCTCACGGCCGGGCAACGGTACTACGTCGAAGCCCTCATGGAACAGGGCAATGGAGGAGACAACCTGTCCGCCCAATGGCGACTGCCCAACGGGACCATCGAGTCACCCATCCCTGCCACCCGAATGCAGCTCGACCTGCTGCCCACGATTGTCGCCCAACCTGTCAATACCACTGTCACCGAGGAAACTACCGCCAGTTTCACTGTGACCGTGTCGAACTTCCAGCCGCCAGTTTATCAGTGGCGCATGGGAGGGATCCACCTGGCGGGCGCGACCAACGCAACGCTCACTCTGACTAACGTTCCCCTCTCGGCTTCGGGGACCAGCTACGATTGCGTCGTCACGAACGTCCTGGGTAGCATCACCAGCGCGCCGGCTATGCTGACAGTGCTGCGCGATACCAATCCGCCGATCCTTCTTCAGGCCTATAACGTGGGATTGGCTAACGTTACGATCCATTACTCGAAAGCCGTAAGCCCTGCCACAGCCGCGAACCGGGCCAACTACGCCATTAGCCCTGCCCTAGCCATCAGCGGCGCCGCCATGGCCGATAGCCAAACCGTGGCCTTGACGGTGTCAACCCTGACGCTGGGGACGAACTACGTGGTCACGGTCAATGGCGTCCAGGATTTGGCCAGCTCGCCCAATACCATCGCCCCAAACTCGCAAATTCAGTTTGTGGCCAGCACTTTCGCGCCGGGGACCATTGGCCAACCCACACCGGTTGGCTCCACCGCCACGGTGAACAACGGCATCGCCCTGACCGCCGGTGGCTCGATCGGCGGAACGGCGGACGCCGCCCCCTTCGACTACTTGATCCAGTCCGGTAATTTTGATTTCAGCGTGCGGGTGCAGAGCTTGACCCTCACCAGCCCCTGGGCGGAGGCGGGTCTGATGGCCCGCGCGACTTTGGACCCTGCCAGCACGTTCGCCGGCGTGTTTGCCACCCCGAGCATCGCCAAGTGCTTCTTCGATTCGCGGACCACCGTGGGCGTCGCGGATTCACCCTCCGGAGCATTTCCCGTAAACTATCCTAATACCTGGCTGAGGCTGCAACGAGCCGGAAACCAGTTCAACGGCTACGCCAGCTTTGACGGGAGCAACTGGGTGCAACTGGGAACCGTCACGCTGACGGGGAACCCGGTTTACGTTGGCCTCGTTGCCACCAGCCAGAACAGCAGCGCGGCGACGGTCGCACAATTCCTGAACTTCGGAACGGCTCTCAGCGCTTCAATTGGCACGTTCAATCCCCCTGGAGAGCCGCTGGGGCCATCGTCGCGGCGCACTCAGTTCGTGTTCTCCGAGATCATGTACACGCCGGCGCCGCGAGCCGACGACTTGAACACGGAATATGTGGAAATCTACAACTCCAACCCCTGGTGGGACGACCTGGGCGGCTACCAGTTGGCCGGCCAGGTTCAATATACGTTTCCGTCTCCCACGATCATTCCTGGAGGCGGGTTCCTCGTGGTCGCCGCCGCGCCGGCGGATGTGGAGTCCGCGTATGGGATCGCCAACGTCATTGGACCTTATGCCGGTTCGCTGCGAAAGGGGGGCGAGTTGCAGCTCATCAACGCTGCCCAGGGGATTCTGCTTGAGGTGACTTATACCAACAGGCTGCCCTGGCCTGCCGGCGCATCCAAGACCGGGCACTCGATCGTGCTGGCAAATCCCACTTATGGAGAGGGCGATCCACGCGCCTGGGCCATCAGCGACGTGGTCGGGGGTTCGCCCGGCGGTCCTGAAGCCTATCGCCCCAGCCCGTTGCGCAACGTAATGATTAACGAGATTCTCGCCAATCCCAGCCCCAGCCAGACGGCTTACGTGGAACTCTACAACCACAGCACCGTGCCCGTAGATGTCAGCGGGTGCGTCCTTACCGACAACCCCGCGACGAACTGGTGTATCCTCCCAACCAACACCGTCATCGCCGCAGGTGGTTTTCTGGCGATTCCGCAAGGCCAGCTCGGGTTCGAGCCGCAACCCGCCGGCGGTCTCGTCCTGTTCTGGAACCCGGACAAGAGCCGAGTTTGGGACGCGGTAACCTATGACGCGCAAGGCTATGGGGTGTCCTCCGGGCGTTGGCCGGATGGCGGCGACGATTTCTATCCGATGCTCCAGGCCTCGCCTGGCGCGCCGAATGGGCAGATTCGAATTGATGACGTCGTAATCAACGAAATCATGTATGACCCGATCTCCGGCAATGATGATGACCAGTATGTGGAGCTGTTTAACAAGGGAACGAACACGGTGGACCTGACTGGATGGCAGTTTGTAGATGGGATCACCTTAGCGATTCCTGCCGGGACAACCATCGCGCCTGCGGGGTTCATTGTCGTGGCAGCCAACGAAACGAACCTCTTTGCCAAATATCCGAACCTGAACGCTGTGAACATCGTGGGGAATTACTCCGGCAAGCTGCCTCACAAAGGCGGGCGCCTGGCGTTGGCCCGCCCTGATTTCACTGTGGTACTGGTCGGCGGGGTGCTGACTACCAACGCCCTGCTCGTTGTGGCAGATGAAGTCACTTACAAGACTGGCGGGCGATGGGGGCAGTGGGCTCACGGGGGCGGCAGCAGCCTCGAACTGATAAACCCCGATACCAACCATCGGCTGGCGGGCAACTGGGCGGACAGCGATGAGACCCGGAAGTCGTCCTGGACTAACCTGACGTTTACCGGGCTGCTGGACAATGGGGCCAATTACAGTGGCGGCACCATTGATATTGTGCAGGTCGGCCTTCTGGACGTGGGCGAGGCGCTGGTGGACAATCTGGTGTTCCAGAGCGGTACGAGTGGGCCGAACTTGATCCAAAACCCAGGCTTCGAGAGTGGAATGCAAGGCTGGGAAGCTTTGGGCGACCACAGCACCTCTGGCTTGGAAACCTCGACCGGGCTGGGAGGCTACCAGAGCGTCCAATCGCTCCATCTCCGTTCCAGCGACGGCATGTGGACTGGACTCAATAACGTCGAGTCGGCGCTGACGGCCAACTCGCTCGGCTCGGGCTCGACGGCCACCTTGAAACTGGCCGGACGCTGGCTGCGAGGAACGCCGTGCGTCTTGCTGCGCGTGCGTGGCAACTGGATCGAACTGACGGGCGCCCTGCCGATTCCGGCGAACCTGGGAACGCCTGGCATGCCCAACAGCCATGCCACGGCCAACCCAGCCCCCGCCATTTTCCAAGTGAAGCACTCGCCGGCCATCCCCGCGGCCAACCAGCCGGTCCAGGTCACAGCGAGTTTCCATTGCGCGCACGGTTTCCAGCCCAAGCTGCTCTATCGCGTGGACACGCAGGTTACGTCGAGTCCGACTTACACGAGCGTCCTGATGAACGACAAGGGCCTTTCCGGAGACGCCCTGGCCGGCGATGGCATCTATACGGCGACGATACCGGGGCAAGGCGCCGGCACCGTCGTGGCGTTCCTGGTCGAGGCGGTGGATTTGACGAACTCAGCCCAGTCCGTGTTTCCACAGGTTCTCAACGATAACTCTGGCCTGCCGCGCGAGTGCGTTGTCGTCTTCGGCGATCCCATCCCCGGAGGCACCTTCGGACATTGGCACCTCTGGCTGACGCAGAACTGGATCAATAACTGGATCAACCAGGCGGGGCTCGGCAACGGGGGCAGCGACGCTACCCTGGTGGACGGTGGAGGCCGAATCATTTATGATGTCGGAGGCCGTTACGCAGGTAGTCCCTACCATCAATACACCGGCTCACCGGTTACCACCCTGGCCGGAATGCATTGGTCGGCGCCCGACGACGATCTGATGCTTGGCTCGCACACCCTGAATAAGCAGCACGTGCCGGGCAATGGCCCACTGGACGACAACACGATCCAACGCGAGCAGACGTGCTACTGGATGGCGCGCCAGCTCGGATTGAGGTGGAATTACCGGCGATATTACGTCCAATACGTCAATGGCAACCGCCACGGTCCGCTCGTCGAGGATTCGCAGACGCCTGACGGAGACATGCTCAACGAGTACTTTCCCAACGACAACAACGGGTTTCTTTACAAGGACCACGCGTGGTTCGAGTTCCAGCCAATGCCGCCTTTGGGCCAAAGCCTGGGCTTCGACAATGACGGCTTTTCTTCGCTCGCCAAGTTCACGACCACGATCCAGGGCGCGCCAAACCAGCTCAAGCTGGCCCGCTATCGCTGGAACTGGTGGGTCCGGCAATATCCCGACTCGCCCAACAACTTTACCAACGTCTATGCCCTTATCAACGCCGCCAACCTGCCTCAGAGCAGCCCGGCTTATTTCCAGACCGTGGAATCGCTGGTGGATACCGACGAATGGATGCGCTGGTCGGCCCTCGAGCATGCCAGCGGCGACTGGGACTCTTTTGTCACCCAAAACGGTTGGAATATGTTCTCCTATAAGCCCCTGAGCGGCAAGTGGACGCTGTTGAAATGGGATTGGAATATTTGCCTGGGCAGCAGCGGTTCCTGGGGCCCGGATGGCGGCAACCTCTTCACCATTGGGGACGGGGTGATGAACTCCTTCCAGACCTACCCTCCTTATCAGCGCGCTCTGCTCCGCGGGTTCCTCGATATCGCCAATGGTCCGATGGCCAGCGCCAATGTCGGGCCTGTCCTGGATGCAAAATACGCCGCGTTCGCTGCCAACGGCCTGCCGGCTGCCTGCGGCGTGCTCGATCCAGGCGCGGCCGGCCTCAAGGACTGGCTCGCGACCATGCGCGTTTCGCT
>Ga0187877_1003156_pt1 | contig 13732 bp, 6 predicted proteins | sample June2016WEW_17_1_3_FD_132430 | JGI IMG/M metagenome (GOLD analysis project Ga0187877, IMG submission 132430) | Peatland microbial communities from SPRUCE experiment site at the Marcell Experimental Forest, Minnesota, USA - June2016WEW_17_100 | ecosystem: Environmental > Terrestrial > Soil >... | reverse complement strand
CCGTTCGTGGCGTTCGCATAGTCGGCGGTGAGTTTGCCGCCGCCGGCGAGGTCGGTGGCGAAGGTTTCGTTGATGATCTCGGCCGTCCGACTCAGGGCGTCAAGCTGGTTGTCGGGAACCAGACCGCGCTTATCGGGCGACAGATTCAGGATGAGATTTCCGTTGCGCCCCACGGACGTGTAATAGATGTCCACCAACTGTGTAACCGTCCGCGGATGTTTGCTGCGTGCCCAAAACCATTGGCTGTTGCCGAGAATGGTCGTGTTCACTTCCGCCGGATACCACCAGAGATGCGAACCGGGTTTGAGCTTTGCGCGGCTGCCGAGATCGCCCGCCGTCATGTCCGGCCACTTGAATTTATCCAGCGACGTTGGCAGAGGAATCACGCTCCATTCCGTGGTGCGACCCACGCCGCCCTCGTTGCCGACCCAGCGCACGTCCGGCCCTTTGCCCATGATGACGGCATTCGGCTGCAAGCTGCGGATCAAATGATACCACGCCTCATAGTTGTAGGTCTCGTGAACGCTGGGATCAGGATTCGCGCCGTCGAACCAAACCTCATCAATCGGCCCGTATTCCGTCAGCAACTCGTAAAGCTGGTTCAGGAAGTAGCGATTGTAGTCATCCACCGCGTAAGTGTAGTTCGTGAAACCCGCCGGCGGCGTGCGGCCCTGGGCGGGATTGCTCTGGAAGCTCGCCGGATCGGTGGGAATGACCGAGAGCACATTGCTGCTGCCGTTGCCGTAGTAGCCTGCCGGATTTTTCGGATTGGTCTTCAACTGATAAAGGTCCGCCGGCGAAAGATACACGGCGAGTTTGACGCCATGCGCCTTCGCGGCGTCGGCCACTTCGCGCACGAGGTCGCCCTTGCCGCCGCGCCACGGACTGGCGACGACGGAATGCGGCGTGTAGCGGATGGGCCACATGCAGAATCCATCGTGGTGCTTGCAGACGAGCACAATCATCTTGCCGCCGAAATTCTTGATCGCGCCCAACCATTGGTTCGCGTTCAGTTCCGTGGGATTAAAGATCGATGGCTCCTCCCGGCCGCTGCCCCATTCCACTTCGTTGAATGTGTTCACGCCGAAGTGGAGAAAGAACGTCCGCTCCAGCCGCATCCAGGCCGTTTGATTCGGACGCGGCAAGACCTTCGCCGCCTTTTCGGCGATGACGGCATCTGAATCGCCTTCATTGATCACTTGCACCGTGGCATAGGGAATCAGCGCGGACGCGGCGGTGTTTTGCGCGAGCGTTGGCCCGCGAGACAGCGCCAGGAACACGAGCAAACTCGTCGCCAGTGTTTTGGTAACTGCAGCGTTTTGTGCAGCGGGCATCTTCATAGACGAGCTAACATTTTTCAAAGAAAGGGCAAAATGGGTTTCACTGGACCAACTGGAGAACCAATTCCTTTTGATCGCGAGAAATCCCGATCTTTAAGGGATGTCCTGTGGGCGTTGCGGGCGCTTGGCGCAGCAATGCCGCCGTGTCCGTTGTCTTCCCGCCATTGACGGAAAGGATGACATCATTCTTCCGCAGCCCGGCTTTGGCCAAGGCTGACTCGACCGGAACTTCCAGCACCAAAACGCCCGTCACATCGGGCAGACCGAATGCGGACATTTCGTCTTCGCCGGTGATGTTGCGCACGCGAGCGCCGAGCCACGTTGCCGGCTCGGCAGCGCGCGCATTGGTCACGGGCGTGGGCGTTTGGGGTTGCGGCAACCGCGGCATTCGAGCGATGGCTTTGAGTTCCGGTTTTTGCACGCCGAATCGGTCCATCGGAAAATTCACGAAGCCGAGCGCCAGCGCGGGTGAGCCGGCCTTCACGCGATAATCACCCTGCGCCGGATCAATGAAATGCGCGTCGGCCACGATAGAATGCTCATCGCGTCCGCTTTGTTGCCGCAACCGCGTCGCGAGCGCGTTCGTCGCGCCGTAACTCTGCACCAGGTTGAAGTCCATTTCCGCGCCCCACGGCGGACGGTGCATGTTGGCCGGACGATAGTCCGTCCACACGATATTGCGCCGGAAAATGTCCCCGCTTTTGTCATACCAGACATGCGGATCGTAACCACCGTCCACCATGATGTTGTTTTCGACCACACGCCCGAAACCTTCGCGGTTCTTGATGCCGCCGCGCAAGCACAGATTGTTCGTGATGATGTAATTGGACGAGCCGTCGTCGAGGTCAATGTCCCAGCCGTGATCGCAACGCCAGCGGTTGTTGGCGAGCACCACGGGTTTGACCGCGTCGAGCTTCGCCAATTCGGGAACTTGCCTGACCCACGCGTTGACTTCGCCGATGTTAGGCCGCCAGAAACGGTCGCGTCCCCAGGAGTTGAACGAGCCGTGATCGCCCGTTTCCTTTACCGTGTCAAAGATGTCGCAAAACTCGATGACGTGCCCGCCCCAGCAGCCGTCGCCGATGTTGATGCCGGCGCGGGGCATGTCGTAAATCGAACAGTGCCGGATCGTAATTCCTTGGGCGAGGTCTATCTCCACCCCGGCGGTTTGTTTTTCCACGCGACCGGTCAAACGGATCAGGCAGTCATCCACCAGGCAGTCAGCCGGGTACTGCTCATTCTTCGGCCCGGGCGTGCGGTCAATCTTGTCGAGATCCTGGACGTGATCGTAGTTGAACAGCGGACTGCGCGCGGCCTGTGGGTCGCCGACAAAGCAAATTCCGCTCGCGCCTGCCTTGGCGATTTGCGTTCCCCGAATGGCGACGCGGTGATTGTAGTTGTTGACGAAAATGGCGTTGCCGCCGACTTGGTCAATGAAGCTGTCCTCCAGCGCGCAATCCTCCGCGCCGTTGAAGAAGATCGCGCCGCCGCGATAAATCGCCCAATCCGAACGCAACAGCGGCTCGCGCGTGTCCATGACCGTGCGCGCCGCCTGGCGGAAAACCAATCCACGCAGCGTGATCCACTTGACCGGACGCGCCTCGTCGCCGCGAAATTCCACCAGCGTCCGCAGTCGCGTTGCCTCGACGACGGCGGTTTTCAAATCAACCCCGGCGGGGGGATAGAAATACAGCGTGTGCGTTTTGGATTCCAGAAACCACTCTCCCGGCGCGTCCAGCTCCTCGAAGATGTTTTCGACAAAGCGAATTTTCGGGTGCGCCGCCGCGCCGCGATTGTTCTGCCAGCCGCCTTCGAGTTGCACCTGGCCGTTGCGGTCCTTGCCCGTGATGCGCCACGTGAAATCCCCCCACAGCGCCGGGTGCATGGCGTGGTAATAGCCGCCCACCGGATTCGACCAGCGCGCCGCCCGCTGCTCGGAAATGGCATCGGCCGCAAACCCGTCGAAGTATTGCGCCTTCGGGTCAAAGTTCGGGTAACGCGCAAGTACCTGTCGTTCGCCGTTGACGAAAACCTCCTCGGTCTGCAAATCCGCCGGAACTTGCGCCTGAAAGATCCCGTTTGTGTAAGGCTGCCAGTTCAGGTTGTCGAGCTTGACGCCGCCGCTGACGACCGGTCTCTCGCCCTGATAACTTCGGAAAACTATCGGAGCGCCCTTCGAGCCGGAATCTTCCGCGGTAAACACCAACGGTGCGGGCAAATAGTAAGTCCCGCCGCGCAGAAAGACATCGCCGTGTTTCTGACGCGCCGCCCGCTGCGCGCGTTGCGGCGTGGCAAACGGTTTCTCCAGCGTGCCAGGATTCCCGTCGTCGCCCGCCGGGGAAACAAAATACGGCTGCCCGGCGCAAAGGCAGGCGAAACCTATAGTCACAGCGCAGGTCAAAGCGCTCTTCAACCCGGTTATCATGAGTTTCGGTTTAAGGTCCGGTTCCCAGCTTGTATCGGCTGCTCAAAAACAGCAATCCAATCCGCCTTCCACGGCCTTATGGCAGCGGCGGACCGAGTTTGGCGCAGTAAAAGCGGTGCGGCAGGTTGGTCGCGGCCTCGGTCCAAATGAACGGAAGCGCCGGCGAATTTGTGATGAGGACGACGCGCCATTGCGTGAGGTTGGTCGAGGTCTCGATCGCGTAATCCGGACCGCTCTGGCCGCTGACACTGAAGCTGAACTGCCCGGCGCCAACTGAAACATTGCTGATGCCCGGCGCTGAAAGCGGATTGACGACCACGGAAAAACCCTGCGTGGCGCTCATGCTGGGCGTGCCATTGTCGGAAACTTTCAAGGAGAAACTGTTCGTTGAGTTCGCGGGCGTGCCGTAGCCGTTGCCGGAATTCAGCCCCGCCGTCTTGATGGCGGCCGACACGAGATTCATCGCATTGGTTCCGGTGGTGAAGGTCTGACCGACGGGCGGATTGTTGTCGGTGAAATAATTCAACCCGTCAGGCCAGGTCTGCTTCCCGCGGGTCGAGAGTTGGCCGATGTCGTTCGTTCCGGGGATGGGCGCATTTGGTCCGAGGTTCGTAAGAGTTTGCGCGGATAAACTGCCAGCCAAGTGGAGGGCGACAAATGGCAAAATTACCCAGCGAAGAATGAGGCTCATAATACAGCGACCTGCGGCACGAATGGACGCGGCGCACACGGTTGTGCTTGAATAACCGGCGTGCCGGACGTCTTCCCGCATTGGCGATGGGGAAGAACAAGGTGGAAACAAGTTACCGTTCCTTCAGGGTTCATGCATCAGGCGAAACGTTCTGCGGCAGAATTTGTCCGCAAATGACGTCAGTGATCTTTGAACAGCAACGGGGCAAATTCATGCAGGCTCCGGCGCCACGTCTGCCATTCGTGGGCGGTGTTCGGCGATTCGTAATAGACGCTGTTAACGCCGGCCTCCTTTAATGCCGCCACGTTGGTCTTGCCCGCGGCCCCTTTCTCGCGGCTGCCGTAGCTGACGAACACAAGCTTAACCTTCTGCTTGAAAGCGGCCTTGTCGGTGATTTCGTCGGCGGCGATGCTTCCGCCGCTGAAAATCCCGATATGGGAAAAGGCGTCGAGGTGCGCCAGGGTGATTACGCGTGTCTGCATGCCGCCCATCGAGAGGCCGGCCATCGCACGATGGGGTTGATCGGCGATGGTGCGGAAGTTGGCGTCAATAAAGGGAATCACGTCTTCAATCAGGGCGCGCTCGAAGGCACTGAAATCAAACATGCCGCGTCCGTTGCCGCGCGGGGGCGCGCCACGCGGCGCGGAACCGGGGCGACTGCCGCCGATGCCGCCGTTTTCCATCACGATAATGAACGGGGTGGCTTTGCCTTCGGCGATCAAGTTGTCCATGATCCAGCCGGCGCAGCCCTGGTGGCTCCAGCCGGTTTCATTCTCGTTGTAGCCGTGCTGCAAATAGAGCACGGGAAAACGCTTGTTGGGATCCTTGTCGTAATCGGGCGGCGTATAGACAAAGCAGCGGCGATGCGTGTCGCTGGTTTTGCCCAAATAGAAAACCTCCCGCACCTGGCCATGCGGCACATTCCCCAGCGCGTAAAAGTCCTGATCGGGGGCGGGGATTTCAACAGCGGTGCGCCAGGCGCCGGAACCAAAAATAAACGAGCCGTTCGGATCCGGAACGTCAGCGCCATCCACAACCAGGCCGTAATAGTGATTGCCCTGGTCCTGAACCGTCGAATCGCCAAGCCAGAACCCATTCGGGTCCTTGGTCATGGGAAATTTGACGCCGCTGATGTTGAGCTGAACACTCTGGGCTTGGGGTGCCAGAAGGCGTGCCCGGACGCGGCCTTCGGAATTGACCTGAGGATACTGCTGTCCCGGCATGTTGGAAGGCGCCGGCTTCCAGTCGTCCGCCGGCTGATTTGTTTGGGCCAGGGCAACACAGTTGCCTGCCACCAGAATCAATGAGGCTAACGTTTTCATTTTCACAAATTGGCGTTCAAAGCATTCCCGCTTTCATCATTCGAATTTTCGTGGTGCTGTTCTGCCCGGCGGTCACGGCACAGACGGGCGCGGCGCGCCGGGTTGGGTTTGCACGCTGGCCGTCGCCGGTACGAGACCATCGGCGCTGGCCGTCAATTTGAATTCACCGGCATCCTTCGTGGATTGCACGATGACTTGCGCCAGACCGTTGAAGAGGCTGCGCGACCACGGCGGGGGGGTGGCGTGGCCAAGAATTTTCACCGTCACGTTCGGGTTCAAACCGCCCTGGCCCATGCCATTGTTGACGCCCACGGCGATGACGTTATCGCCGGCGTGGACTGCTTCTTTGATGCCGAAAACCGGCTGCGCCTGCCAGTCGTGCGATTCGCCAACGAACTTGTCGTTCACGAAGTACCAGCCGTCGTCGTCGCAACCGGAGAAACAAATTTGCACGCCGGACCCTTGCAGGTCTTCTTCCGTCAGCGTGAAATGCGCGCGATAAATCGCCGTGGTTTCCGGTGTTTTGATGGTCGATTCGGCGCCGCTGGCTTTGGCCTCAATCCGATTCCAGGCGGAATCATCAAAGCCATTGCCGTATTCTGGAAGTGCGCTGCGGTTCTTTGGGATTTTTGCCAACTGCCAGCGCCAATTGTCCAACGCCATGGGGCGTTCCGGCACTTTCTCGAGGAAGATGTCCGGCTCGTGACAACTGGGATCACCGTTGCCCACACCGATGATTTTGCCCGCCCCACGGATGCTGAAATGGATTCTATTCTGCGCCACCGGCACCATGCGGCCCTGCGTATCCAGCGCGGCTACTGTGAACACACTCACATCCTCGCCGTCGGCCTTGGTGGTTGCGCGGTCCGGCGTGAGTCGGACTTGCGCGGGCTCGCCGGTCGTTTCCACTTTTGTCTCCGCAATCACCTTGCCGGCGCCATTAAAACCTTTCGCGCTTAAAGTTCCCGGCGCATATTTCACGTGCCAGCTCAATTTCGAATTCGGCTTCATCGCCTGTTTGCCGAGCGACGCGCCGTTTAAGAACAGTTCGACCTGCCTGCAATTGCTGAAGGCCTCGACCAGGACGTCCCGGCCTTCCGCACCGGGCCAATTCCAGTGCGGCAGCAAGTGCAGCACGGTGTTGGTTGTCCACCATGATTGATAATAGTAGAAGACATCCTTCGGGAAACCGCACGTGTCGAGCATACCGAAGTGCGAGTTGATGCACGGCCACCAATACGGCGTCGGCTCGCCCCGATAATCAAAACCGGTCCAGACAAAGGCGCCGGAAAGCCACGGACGAACGGCGAAGAAACTCCACCAGCTTTCGGCGGTCGTGGTCCAACCCGGCCAGACGACATCGTAGGCGGCAACGTAACCATGTGGGCGGTCGTTAGTGTAAATGCCGCGTGTGCCGACGACGCTGGCCTGCTCGGTGCCGATGTTCGGCTGGTTAGGATGCTCGGCGTGATATTGATCGACGTGGGGGCCGAGATGATAGTTCCATCCGCGCACTTCGATGACAGAATTGACGCCCCGGAACACATTGTCTTCCGGTGAGGCGTAGGTGACCGGCCGCAGCGGATCAAGTTGCTTCACGTAGTCCTGCATGGTGCGCGCGACGTTGGCTGCTTGCGGCGTGTCCTGCACGGCGAACTGCTCGTTGGCGATGCACCAGATCGCGACGCTCGGATGATTTCGGTCGCGTCGGATCTGGTCCTCCCATTTCTTCATGTTCAGTGAATCGCTGCCCATCAACCGGCTCTCGTCCATGACCAACATGCCGAGGCGGTCGCAGACCTCGAGCAGTTCCGGCGTGGCCGGGTTGTGCGAAGTGCGAATGGCGTTGCAACCGAACTCCATCAATTTGTTCACGCGGAATTCCTGCAACGCATCCGGGATGGCCGCGCCGACGCCGGCGTGGTCCTGATGATTGCACGTGCCTTGAATCCGGTAGGGCTTGCCGTTCAGCAAGAACCCTTTGTCCTTGTCGAATCCGACCGTGCGAATGCCGAACACAGTTTCTTTGTGATCAACCAGCTTGTCGGCGACGGAAACTGCGGTGACAAGCTTGTAGAGTTTTGGTGATTCCGGCGACCAGAGAACAGGTGAGGAGAGTTTTGTTCCCAATTGGACGACGCTTTGCGAAGCGCGCGGCATTTTTTCCAAGCCGGAAAATTTTTTCAACGGCTTGCCATCGGGCGAGATGATTTCACAGTTCACCGTCGCCGTGGCGGCATTCGTGAGCGTGTTCAGCAAACGAACTTCAACCGCGATTTCCGGGCTGCCCTGCGGAATGTTTTTTTCAAATTTGCTCTGCACAAAAATGCCATCCGGAGCGATGGACACCGGCGCAGTCTTGTCTAGCCAGACGTGGCGGTAAATGCCGGCGCCCTCGTAAAACCAGCCTTCGACTTTGCTCGCATCTACGCGCACCCCGATGGTGTTCCTGCCGCCCATATGCACCACGTCCGTGATGTCCTCGCGGAACGGATAGTAACCGCCTTCGTGATGCCTCACGCACCAGCCGTTGACCCAGACGGTCGCGTCGCGGAACACGCCGTCAAAGGTGAGCCAGATGCGCTTGGCTTCGTCTTGCTTTGAAAGCTCAAACGTGCGGCGATACCAGGCGATGCTGTTCGTCGGATACTTCAAGCCGAGCGCCTTGAATCCGTGGCTACCATCAGCAGCCTGGTCGAACGGCAGTTCCACCGCCCAATCGTGCGGCACATTGACGACGCGCCAGTAGGCGTCGGAGAATCCTTCCGACGCCGGCCCGGAACCGGTGCCGGAGTTTTCCAGGTGCAGCGCGTCCGGCCAGTCGTCGCCGAGATGGAATTTCCAATTCGCGTCGAGCGAAAGGTGTTCCCGCGGCGTTTCGGCAGCCCTCCCGACCACGACCAGAAGGGCGGCAATAACCACCGGAACGAGCCTGTGAAAGCGTGAGAGCGTTTTCATTTTAAAAGCATTAGATCGCAATTACTTGGCTGTGATAGTCATTGGCTGGAGTTCGGCCAGTCGCCGCCTTCGCGGGCGTCCAGACCAGGAGAATGTTCCCTTTTTTCGCAACGCTCCAGCAGTTATCGCTTCGGTGCGTCCGCTGCTGGCTGCAGGTCGCGATCGAGGGCCACGCCGTCGAAGGGGACCACGATCACCTTGCTGCCATGACCGTCCTTGCCCTTTTCCTGTTCCTTTTCGACATCAATCACGGCCAGGGTTATGGCCGCGACGTGGCCGTTTTCAAGGTAAACCGAGGGCCGTTCGGCCTTGTTCCAGTAGTTCACGGTGCCGTCGGGGTAACGGACAATGGCTTCGCGAGGATCGTAAGCCGCGCCCCGGTTGGTCCAGTCATGGATGCCATCGCGGGACGTAAGGTGATACGCCGTGCGGGTGGACCAGGAATTGACCACGATGTGGTAAAGGCCACCGGAATACCAGATGCACGGGTCTTCGAGGTTTGGGATCCCCTTGGGAAAAACCGAGTCGCCCTGCGGCTTGTAAGGCCCGAGGATGCCCTTGTCGCTGAAGAAGATTCTGCCATCGCGCGGGACGAATTCAAAATTCCCATCAGGGCGGGCCATGATCGCGACGTTGGAGGCGTGCCATTTCGGCTCGCCCTCGACGGTAACGGTACCGAGGTGCTCCCAGGGGCCGTCGAGCGAGTTCGAGACATAGACCTCGCAAGGGCGAGTCTCGCTGATGACGATCGCGTAGCGGCCATCGGGCAGCGTGAGGGCAGTGACATTGTGGCCTCTGCCGCCTGCCTCGTTGGGCCAGCAGAGGCCCTGGTCCACGTACGGGCCGGTGAGGGAATCAGAAACAGCATGTACGGCGACCGAGCCGAACCAGCCGTTGTGGCCTCTGGATTCATCCCAGCGGCTGGCGAACATGTGGTACTTGCCATCGGGGGCTTTGATGATCTGGCCGTCCCAGTAACAGTATTTTTTGATGGTTGGGTCTTCCAACCCGTTCTGAGGGTCACGCGGCAGGACATTGGTTGCACCCCAGGCTTCACGGACTAACTCGCCGTGCGGGGGAGTGGATAGAAAATAGCTGATGAACGTTCTTGGCTTATAACCCAGCAATGAAACCATCTCTTCTCCGTATCGCTTTCCCAACTCTCTGTAGCCTGCCGGAGTGAAATGCAGGTGGTCTGGACGGCCCAGGCACCCTTTGGAAGAGATGACATGCGCGTTGGGAATCGTCTTGGGCAGCTCGTCAATGATTGCATTCATGCTTGCACAAGCGCCGTTCTGATCGGCATTGACGAGTTCGCCGGCAATCAGAGGCACTTCTTCGGCCTTGAGATCCAGGTCTTTGATCAGATTGTCATAGATGCCTTTGACCTTGTTCGGCCATTGCTTGTCGTTCGTGTTTGACTCTCCCTGATGCAACAGAATTCCTTTTATGACACCGTCCTTTTGAGCCAGTGTTGCCATTTCGACAAGATGCTGATACGGATTTCCGCCGTAGGCGTTGAGGATGTTGGTCATCCACGATGGCGCCGTTGAAGCGTACGTCCGATAGGTGTCTTTCCCGAACAGCTCAATCTTGCAGCCGGCCACGGAGACATTGACGATACCTACCTTGATGCTGGGCGGAAGGTTGGAAACCAGCGTTCTGCCGAAGTAATCGGCCGGGCAAAGACCGGCAGAGGGGCGGCACAACGGAGGGGTGGCAGGATACCAATTGCCCTTTGTTCTACCCAGGCTCGGGAAATCAACTGCTGCCAGGACCTGAAAGCGCTCATCCACGGGCGCTTTGTCCTGTAGTTCAATTCCCGGAAAGCCCTCGCTATTCGACTGCCCAAAGCAAAGGAAGATGAAGAAGTTCGTATCTTGAGCCAGGACGTTCCCAGCCGACATGAGTAATCCCGCCAGCACGAACCATGCGTGCATCTTGGCACTACCACCACGGCATAGGAGCGCGGCCTTTAGGCCGCAGAACCATCGGATCACGTTGCGGCCACAGCAGATTCCAGCGCTGGCTCGGACTTCGGCGCTGCTGCGGCCTAAAGGCCGCGCTCCTATGCCGTCACTGCTGTCCTGCGTCATAGGGTGGTTGTGACAAGGTGCACACTCAACCAGCACACTTTGATTCTCATGGATTATCCACTGCGTCATAAGTCTTCGAGGACAAACACAGATTGCACGGATTTGCACTCATTCGATTCAAGGATTCGTGATAATCCGTGTGATCGGTGTCTCAACGCGGGTTCAGTTGCTCGCCAATGGCGGCGCGAATTACCGCGTCGAAGGCGGGCTTGGGTTGGTTTTTGCCGTCGAACAAGAGCGGCTTGCCATTGGCGCGCCATGAGACCCCGTCATTCACACCCCAGAACGTGACCACCTTCACGGATTTGTCATGCTTGGCGAACGCCCGGAAAAGACCGGCGTACGCGTCGGCCTGCTTCCGGTTGGCATCATCCACCAGGCCGCCCTGGGTAGTCGCGTCGTTGTTGGAGATGTCCGCACTGGTGCTACGCTGGCCAGCCTGCGCGCTGTTCACGTCGAGTTCGGTGATGTGAATGGGTAAACCGAGAGTTTCCATATCCGTCAGCGCCTGATCCATAGCCTCAAAGCTGGTCGAGACGTTGAGGTGGGCCTGCGAGCCAATGGCCATGACCGGGACGTGCTGCTCCTGCAGGGACTTGATCAAAGTGATGAGTTTGCGGCGTTTTGAGGGGTTCTCCAACCCATAGTCGTTGTAGCGCAGGATTGCATCAGGATCCGCTTCATGGGCGTATTCGAAGGCCTTGGCGATGAAGTCCGGCCCGATAATTTCCAGCCACAGCGAGTTCCGCAGAATGTTCGTGCCGCCGTCGGCGATCGCCTCGTTTACAACGTCCCAGGTCTTGATCTTGCCTTTGTAGCGTCCCACCACCGTATGAATGTGATCGCGCATCCGTTGGAGCAACTCCTCGCGGGACGCGCGTGGCCCGGCAAAACCGCCGCGACCGAAACCGCCGCCAAAACCGCGGCCAAATCTGCCTCCACCGGGCCCATTCGTGCCTGCCGTGTCCGGAGCAGCGGCGGGCACCGGAGACGGGGCGTTCGTCACCCCAGGCGGCATATTGGTCCCTTGAAAAACCCATCTGGGTGTTTGGCCGTGCCAAACGAGCGTATGGCCCACGATATACATGTTGTTGCTCAGGCCGAAGTTCACAAAGGCATCGGCCGGGCCGAAATCATAGCCCTCCGCGCCTTCCCGCGGATGAATGAGGGCCCACTTCAGGTCGTTCTCTGGGGAAATCTGGTTGAACTGGTCTTTCGCTAGGGCAATGTCTTTCTCGACCTGTTCCGAGGTCCGGCGGACGTTGTCGGCCCGGACCGCAGTGCCAGTCGCTATGGTGCGGTTGACGGCTGCGCCAACGAAGAAATGGTCCTTGTAGGCGTCCTTGAGGGCGGGCGTATCGGCAGACCGGGCCGTTGCACCAACGGCAAGCAGCACCGCGGTAAGAAAGCCGATGCGTGAGTTGTGGTTTGAGCTACGAGTCTTCATATGAGTGGGGTTCAGGTGGTTTGAGGCAATTACTTGAAATACAACTGTAACGTCTCAGTGAGATAGTGTCTGGCGTTCATCCACGTATGGCCGCCGCCCGTGACCAGGCTCTTGTGTTCGATCTTCACCTATTTGAAAATAAGCTGCGAGAACAGCCATAAGTTGTTTCTCCAGTGTGTTGCGTCGTGGCCGTTGCCGTCCACGTGCCAGACGTGCGGTACCTTATGTTCTTTCAGGTAGGCGTGAACGCCCTGGCTGATCCGGATCAATCCATCTTTGTTGCCGCAGGATAGCCATAACAGCTTCAATTGTTGGGTCGCGGCTGCGGGATCGGGCACCAGTTCCTCGGGCGGCTTTGTGTTCGGCGCTGACGAGAAACCTCCCACCCATGCAAAGGTGTCGAGGTGAGCCAACCCGAAGTTCAGCGATTGGCCGCCCCCCATGGATAACCCGGCGAGCGCCCGGTGTTCGCGATCGGCTTGCACCGAATACCGGGACTCGATGGCGGGAATCACATCCTTGAGCAGGTCTAATTCGAAGGCCGCAAAGGCTGGCCCTGCGGCGAAAACGTTGCCTTCCGCACGGTCGTTCTTCTGGGCCCGGCCATTCGGCATCACAATGATCATCGGGACGGCTTTGCCGTCGGCGATGAGGTTGTCGAGCAGTACGTCAGGTGTCGCAAAACGCTGCCACTCGGTTTCATCTCCACCGATGCCGTGGAGGAGGTAGAGCACCGGATACTTCTTGTCCTTCGAATAGCCGGGCGGCGTATAGACGTTCATTTTGCGCCTGGTGCCCACTGTTTTGGAGTCGTATTCGATCATCTCCAGCTTGCCGTGGGGAATGTCATCGCGCTTCTTGTCGAACCCCGCGGGCGGATCGTCGAAGGCCGGTTTGTCGTCGGGCTTCAATTCAATCGGCCCGCCAAATCCGCCCGGCGCACGACGAGGCCGATCGCCGGCTGGAGCATTGGAGACTTTTCCCGTAGCAGGGTTCGCGGCTATGGCCTCGACACGCGTAGCCTTGAAGTCCTCCTTGGCAAAATCGCCCACTTCACGCGTGAACGCGATTTCATCTGTGCTGACCTTTCCGGTGTGGCGAATGCGCACTTCGTTGCCCTGGAAGGTGAGCATTTCCACAAACGTCAAGGTGTCGCCGGCGAGCTTGGCCTCCTTGAACTCCACCTCACGTTTCTGGCCACCGACTTCGGCGGTCGCTTTCCCGGCGACTTTCCCTTCATTCACTTGGAAGATGAAGAGGTATTTCTGCTGACCAACTTGCGTGTCGAACTCCGCACGCCATAGGCCGGAAATATCCGCTGCACGCGCTGCGGTCGCGGGCAGCAAGCCGCACAGGGCGATTACCAGAAGGCCCATCAGGGGTTTGGTAGCTTTCATAGGATCATTCATTGGGGTTAACTGAAGCGTTGATTTGTTGGTGTTTCTGTTTTGGT